>Ga0307518_10000159_pt1 | contig 50381 bp, 78 predicted proteins | sample 25_EM_MG_FD_203889 | JGI IMG/M metagenome (GOLD analysis project Ga0307518, IMG submission 203889) | Populus trichocarpa ectomycorrhiza microbial communities from riparian zone in the Pacific Northwest, United States - 25_EM | ecosystem: Host-associated > Plants > Roots > Unclassified | place... | reverse complement strand
TAACCAAAACAAGGACAGAACTTAACTACTTGAACACAAACTTTAGTGGCATTCAATGGGACTGACCCTTTTAAGTACTCTCAGAACCACACAGCAAATCAGGCCGCTGTTCTGGAATTATGGGGTTTGGGGTCCTGAAAGCCATGAGGCTTACCCTCCATTTCAGTTAGGAAATAACATGGGTACGGGTAACCCGTCCGGGTCATGGGTTCGGGTGTCACACAGGTCTGGGTCTGGGTCTGCAAATGGCATACCCGCTGCAAGACCCGGACCTGGATCCGTACCTGGACCTGTCATTCCGATTGTACTTAGCTACTACCTACTTGCACTGCATGTCAATCATAAATTTGAAATGTCTGTAAACAATCAAATGAAAATGAAAATTTCAGGTTACTCGAGCTCTGTCACAACCTATGGATCGTAACATTTCAAAGCGGATATCAAAGCCAACTGAGAAGGTCCGTGCGGCTGAGGAAGAGAGGGCCAGAACATCGAAGAAGCGCAAAAACAATGACGGGCAAGGCCAAACAGTCCAAAAAAATGGGGGTGATGGCCCAGTAGGCCCTACTGAAGATGCCCCAAGCAACAACACCGACACAGAAGAACTGGACGAACCAGCTGCAAAACGGTCCCGCACTGGAAGCAATGCTGCCCAACATACGACAGTGGAAGTAACACCTGAGGACCAGCTCAGTACGTATTAAACTTCAAGGGAGAGTGGCAAAAGAAAATTAATACCTTGTAGCACGCATGAAGAAGGATTGGAAATCGGGCGTGTATGGCTTCTTTGATGAGCCCAAAGTTGAGGTTCACGAAGGACGGCGTGTCCATGTCTTCAAGTGCAATGGTCGTGGCTGCAAACTCAAGGAGGGAATAAGAAGGTACATCGATACGAAGGATACCGGATCTACTGGCAATTTGCGTAAGCATGTCAAGGCATGCTGGGGAGCAGACGTACTTCAAACCGCCGACAAGGCAAAAGATGCCGGTGAAGTGCGCAACAAGATTGCACGCAGCATCCTGCGGAACGGATCAATCATGAGTGCTTTTGAGCAGAAGACTGGAAGGAAGGCGACGTACTCAAATATGCCGTTTACACGCTCTGAGACCAGGTACATCATTGATCTTGAAGTACACGGATTTGATGGCTAATGACATGTCTTGAAGGGCTGAGATTGTACGCTGGGTGTCGGAAGATCTGCGTCCATACAAGATTATCAGCGACCGTGGCTTTCTGACACTCATGAAAACAGGAAGGCCAACATACTACATACCTTCGCCAATGACTGTCTCGCGGGATGTCAAGCTTGTTTTTGCACGAACCCGTCAACGCATAGCTAACATGCTAAGGGTAAGTACACCCTTGACAACCGATGTCATCAACTAATCACTTACCAGGGACACGATGGAAGGTTGAGTTTCACGACTGACGCCTGGACATTGCCAAACCACCGTGCTTTTGTAGCATTTGTGGTCCATTTTGCACGCGAGGGGGTGCCTATGACCATACCTTTGGACATGGTGGAAGTGCCAAAGGTGAGGTTGTGAATTACAGCCAACAAATTGAATACCGGTTGCATTAGTCTCATACTGGCGAGGAGTTGGCAAAGGTATTTGAAAAGGTCCTTGAAGAAAACGGCATATCAGAGAAGGTGACATTGCATCCAAACCAAAACCCACTCACCATCTGCTGATGTCGACAGCAGATACTTGGTCTCACATGCGACAACACCTCGAATAATGACACAATGACGGCCAATCTAGAAGCGATCAATCTCAATTTTAATGGTCAAGAAGCACGTGCCCGCTGTTTTCTGCACACGACAAACCTGACTGCAAAAGCGCTGATGCGCTTGTTTGACCCCCGGCTGAATGGGAAAGGATCTGTGGACGAAGATGTTGAAAAAGGCGTACTTGAAGAAGAGGACGCAATGCGAGAAGAACTTGCTGAGATTAGTGGGGATAACGAAGATGAAGATGAGGAAATGCAAAATCAGGACGACGACAGCGATGGATGGGTTGATGAAGTCAGCGCATTGACAGAGGATGAGAGGAAGAAACTCCTAGAAACGATCAAACCAGTGAGATCAGCACTGATGAAGGTAGATGGACTGATTTACACACCAGACCAGCGCTGATGGCTTTGCTGCTGTACAGTTGAGGCGCCTGGCTTTCAAGATTATTCATTCCACAACGATTCTTCTTCCAGCGTGGAAGGAGATGCTAGAAAGCTTGGGAATGAGCATCCGCTTGATACCGCGTGATGTTGCAACTCGCTGGAACTCCTCGTCGGATATGGTGGATTTTGCTCTTGATCACCGCAAGCCAATTGAAGTGGTTACACAAAAGAGGAGTCTTGGGCTGAGAGAGTTCAAGTTGAGTGACGAGGAGTGGGCTATACTTGAGGAGCTGCGTAAGGTGTTAAAGGTGAGGACACGTTGAAGTGGTGAGGCAGTATGACAAATCAACAAACCCAACAGATTCTCAAGCAGGCTACGCTCTACTTCTCGCGCTCCAGTCCCAAACTTGCAGCAGTGATCCCTGCAATGGATCACGTTGACAAGGAGTTTACAACTTATTCCTTGGATGCCGCTTTGTTTTCTCCCCCAATTCGTGCTGCTTTAGAACTCGCAAAGAAGACGTTAAACCGTTACTACACTCGCACGGACGAATCACACCTTTATCGCATTGCCATGGGTAAGTTCATACATACTTATTCTATTCATTTTTTTCTGAGGGAATAATGTCTAGTTCTGCATCCGAGGCACAAGCTGACCTATTTTTGGAAGGCAAAATGGCCAGATCGTTGGATCAGGAGGGCAGAAAGTCTGGTGTGCGAAGAATTTGACCATTCATATGCCGATACGGATAGCGCCTCCGATGTCAAAATCACTGAAGAGTCTACACCTAATTTTCAACAAGAAAGCACCAACATTTTTGACAGCCTCGAAGCGTTAGCGCCTCCCAAGACATCTGAACTAGGGTCTGAACTCGACCGGTACCTCAGCTCAGACGTGGAGCACGTCACTGAACCACTTCAATGGTGGTATGAGCGTCGTGAGACGTACCCCCATCTCTCAAAGATGGCTCTTGATTATCTTAGCATACCAGGTATGTCTGTTGACGTTCTACTCATGCTGACTGACACAATCGATTCCCTAGCTACTTCAATTGATGTTGAGCGGCTGTTCAGCCGTGGCCGACTTCTTTTATCACACGTGCACTCACGTCTCTCCCCGCAATCTATCCGTGCATTAATCTGTCTCGGTGCTTGGAGCAAGATCGGTTTGGTTAAGGATAGTGATGTCTTGAAGGTTAGTGCAATGCCTGACATTGCTGGACAGGGAGAAATGGTATTGGAGGATGGATGGGATGCTATTGAACTTACTATGTAGTACATTTGTTGTCGTTTCAAATTCTGTTCAGTCAATCAAACCCACGGATATGACCCGTGAGGGTACGTGTCCGGGTATGGCACCTGGACACCCGAGGGTGATACCCAGACCCTTCTGGCGGGTCTGGATAGCAGGTCGGGTATGGGTATGGGTATGGATGGGGATACCCGAGGGTAGACCCGAGTTACTTCCTAATTTCAGTGAAGCAGGGAGTCATCTGACCAAGGTTCGGTAACTTTTAGTTTAGACTCGTAGAGTCGTACCCTGACGTGAATAGCACCAGCGTCACACCTGCCTGTCTTCACCCAGAATCTCCTTGACGAGGCTAAGGCAGCCAGCCCAAAGCGGGCAGGAGGAATCTTGTATTCGCCATGTTCGCACGACAATGGCGATGATGACGACACGAACGACCACCCCAGCACCAGCATCATTGCCATTACCTGCATGACGAACAGCGATGACATGATGATGTCCTCAACACCAACACCACCACTCGTACCATCACTCACATGACGATGATGACTAGCTACCTTGTATATTATCTATATAGTTCGTACTCATCAATCAATTACTAGTAACTATATCCCAGAACCTTTGTGTACCAAGGGAATAAATGTGTTAAACTAGTAGTACTACTAATGACATGTCGAGTAAGGAACTAAAGTATCACGGGTACCAGACCCGTACCTTACCTGTCGCGGGTACCCTGACCCGTGCATTTCACTAAGCAACATGGCTTGCTGGAGAGGGTTGGGGTGTGTGCTACAGCTGAAGAAAACCTTATCTGTGTCGTCTGGGAGGCATGATGATGTGTGCGATCAACACAGGGGGTAGTATATATGGTGCGACTTACCGTCGGGGGACAACGCGGAAGTCACCCAAACGGTTACCAGCAACCTTCACCTATCAACAAGTTTCGCACGGTGTCAAGTGGTTACAAATCCTTTACATCTACACAAAACAATTAGAGGGGATTTTACTTTCATAAGCATTAGAAAACAAAATTGTCAAGACATGGCATGTGGTGAACCTCTTGCCAGGTGATTACAAGTCCTTTACATTCGCACAAGACAATTAGAGTAGATTCTACTTTCCCAAGCATTCAAAAACAAAGTTGTCAAGATTAGTAGCATGTGGTGATCTTCTTGTCAAGCAGTTACAAGTCCTTTGCATTCACACAAGATTGTTGGAGGAATTTTTACTTCCCCAAGCATTAGACAATCAAACTGTAAAGACTTTATAGCTTACCCACCTTCTTTGCCAACAATGGAACACAAGACATATTATGCTAGGGATATCCTACCTAGTTATAATGCATTCTAACACAGAGTAATAAACACTATTTTTGGGGGCTTGTTTGGCAGCGCAACAATGCTATCGCACGATATCTTAGTCTCAGTGATGTAGTACATACATTACCTGTACTATGAACCCATAAGCGAAGGGCTGCTGTATGTGGTCTGCGAGCAACTCTTTTTGAAGGAACGACTGGGGGACAGTACTAGCGAGACCAAGATACAGATTTAAGCCATCTCTTTCTGAAAAGTAGCCGCCGAAACGTGCCTTAGTAAGTGAAGTATGACTCCGGCGATGTTGACCACTTACATAGGAGCAAAGATGATAACTGCCACCAGCCACTACCAGCACCTTCCTGCAGCCTGCATGCCAATGATCGCGGCGATCACCACCACCACTGTGCAGCCAGTATCGATGCTATACACCCACTCCACCACTACCACCTCTTCAGTTTGGGCGGCCAGCATGACGACGTTGATGGCACTACCATTGCTTTCTCAGCGGCGACAATTGGGAGTCGGACCAGCACCATTCCAACAACTATATGCCATATGTATGCAGGCAGCCACAATAATATACCAGACAAAGGCTGCGCTTCGCCAGCAGCTACCTTATTTCCAAAGACACTCGAGACTTTTATTTAGTGGAGAAAATAGTACTAGATCCAAAGGAAGAGGCATGCTGCAGTGGCAGACCAAACCGACATCAAACTGTGGTACCCACCAGGAACTGAACACTCGAAGCTCTCGACGACGGAGTGATTCCATTAGTAGCACCAACTGACCAAACTATTCACTATTAGAATGTCGGATGGCAAGACCAAGACAATATCGAGGACCCAGGAACCTATTCAATACACTAGGCTATTTACACAGCACCCAATCGAATTGCTTCGACAGGAAGACCAATGATTGGTGGCACTAGACGCGAAGACGGCAGGGCAGGATAGACCAAATCACGGACGAAACGGAGCATTATGAATACATTTCACGTTACCCATCCCCTTTGAATACAACCATCCCTTGTGATAAGGACGAGAACGACGGAGTGAGTCGAATTGGCGGTGGGCATGGAAATGATGGTCACGTATAACGTGGTCACTGATCTCGACATGGCCCGTAGTGGAGAAAATAGTACTAGATCCAAAGGAGGAGGCATACTCGGCAGAACAAACCGACATCAAACTGTGCTACCCACCAGCCTATGTCCTCGTGCATTTGTATCGAACTAAAGCACAAACACTCAAAGGTCTCGACGATGGCGTAGTTCCATTAGCACCATTGACCAAACCATTCACTATTAGAATGTCAGATGGCAAGACAAAGACAATATCAGGCACTCAGTTACCTATCACACCAGTTTATGCCTTCACTGATTATCGATCTCAAGGCCAAACACTGGAACATCATTGACATTGGGTAACCACTGACAGGCGAATTAACTCCATTCAATGCCATCTACGTTGAATTGTCAAGGAGCCAGGGCAGGGACAACATACAATTGCTATGTGATTGAGGACAGGCTATTCACCCAGCATCCAAGCGAATTTCTTCGACAGGAAGACCAAGGGAATTTGCCAGGGAAAGATAAGCCAATTCATGGAGACATGAGATGGTGGACAGTGATGTTGAAGATGTCGACATTATGGATACATTCCTCTCCTATCCTACCACCTTTGAATACAGGCACCACCTCCTTGCACGAGTCCATGATTAGAATGAGATGGACAAGAATCGCGGCATTACAAAAAAAGCCTCGGTTTTAGGGCTGCAGTGACCTTGTATACACAAGGTGATATGTAATGACGACAACTCCACCACGCGATGCGACAGTTGGATCATCACCACACGAACAGCGATATTCACCACCACCACCATAATGGTGTTTATCACTCCGAATACTCGAACAGACATACGAACAACAGCCCAACCAACAGCCCCACGAACGCGCAACCATGCGACTCGACCGGACTACCATTCACACCGCAATATAGACCTGGCTGCATGATCGCCCAGCACCATCACGATGGGGACAACCACCAAAGCAAAGACGATGACCATCGAAGCGACCAGGACCACCACCACAGATGACGACAGTCCCACCAACATGATCACCACCACTGCACGGCAATGATGACTGCAAGTCGTGAGCCGTTTTTGAATATTTTCTGGCGTTCTCTGGGAGTCTTATAGCCATTCTCATGTTGTTCAACCGGCTTGGCACGTCTGTGCACTCACCCCACTTGTGTGTGTGGTCTCCGGTGCCCGGGTTTGACTCACCCGTTCGCCCTCTTGTATCTCTAACATGCTTATATGCATCGTGGCATCTCAGTTGCATCCAGTTGGTTCATTGGTAGGTGTTTTCTTTTTTTTTTTGGACAAGCTTATGTATTATGCAGCGGCTGACAAGTCTAGTCCTACATAATAGCTAAAACAGGGTCCACTAGGGAGCCCTGGTAGGTGTTTTCAAGTTTGCAGGTGTGCTTGACATGTCTAGAACATGCACGCCCTCTTGCACCTTCAGTGCCCCCCACCACTCGGCGATTAGCGCGACAACGATGATAACGACAACCACCACCACTAGCATTGTCGACTGCGGCGGCTACCACTGCACGTCGATCATCACCACTACCATCAGCGTCGACGACAATGATAGCCACCACCGCACGCCCAGGTGACGCCAACCGCCACCGCCACACCATCTCGCCACCACCCTCACCACCTCCACGGCCGTCGGCGGCTCGTCAATGACGACAACGGCGGCGACGACGAACGCTGACCACCACCACCCTCACCAGCAGCATCGACAATGACGAGGTGCAGGATGGGAGGTACAACAGCAGGGTATAGATACAATACTACTATGAGGTTGTGACTTGGATACCTGATTTAATAGCAAATAATGCTACTATTTGGTGCACTTGCGTGGTTGCCAAGGTCATTCGCATTATGTATCTACGTATGCTTCTGTGCCTGCAACACGCTCAGGGGGCACCCAATCTCGAGTCCAATAGGTGTTTTCAATCATTTCTTATGATGTGTTCTGACGAAGTCCTTCCACTCGTTTTCAGCCGTTCTCGCGTTGTTTTCAGAGATGCCAGCACGTCCGGGTAACTGTTCGACGCGCTTGCATGACCTACAGCACCATTGATATTGCCTACTCCCCACTACTCCCCACTTGTGCCTCTACCATCTGCACACGCATTTGCGGTGCGTCCGACTTCATTAGCACATCAGGCTTTGTCAAGCTATCCATGGCGCATTTTCAGTCTCACTTGTGAGGCCTTGAGGTTGTGGCACTTTGTCAAGCCTTCAAGCTACTTCATTAAGGTACCAGCCCATGCCAGTCGGCATTTCCCGAGTTTTATATGATAGGCTCAATTACTACTGACGGCAGGCCTGTCCAGGACTTCACCATGCTCACCGACCTTTCTCTAGTATCAGCCCCGCTTTTTATTGTCCTTCTGACAGCTACTATCACATTCCAAATCCTCTTTAGATCTTCTAAGGCGAGTTCAATATTCTTATTCTTCCTCCCGTTTCTCAGCGGTTATTCTAGCTCCATGCAATTCCAACTGTTGGATCGACCACATGGGTAGGCTCTTGCTGGTCAGGTATCAAGAACCTGGGCGGTGTGTCCGAACTCGTGCAGGAGGGCTATGACAAGGTACGACATGTCCTCGAAATCAATTAGTCCATCCGTTCATTCTTGCCTAGTACAGAGACATTCCGTTTAAGATTCCGTATCTCTACAATTGGATTATAGTTGTCAGCGGTGACAAATTGCTCGAGGAAGTCAGGAGGGCTCCAGACGAACAGTTATCCGCAGATGAAGCAAATAACTATGTAAGAGGCGCAGCCTCAGACATCCCTTGGTTCTCATTGCAGAAAACCATGTCAGTTTTTCCAAATTCCCTTTACTATTGGCCACCGGGTGGCACGGGAACCGTATCATTTTTCGATTATCAAAACACACCTCACTCGTCAGCTCACTGCCTTGTTCCCAAGCATTGAAGACGAGATCACCTTGTCCTTGAGCGAAACGTTCGATTCAGCAAACAGCGGTAAGAAAAAAAAAAAACATCGCTTGCATTCGATCAGTGATCAATGTCAGTAGAGTGGAAGAGTGTTGTTACTTTCGACAGCATTCGAAAGGTAATCTCCAGAACAGGCAGCCGGGCATTTTTTGGGCTACCCCTCTGTTTGTCTGTTCCCCTTATCCAGCGTGAGATGTTCACGATACAATATTCAGGTCGCAATCCCGGCTGGCTGGAACTCTCTGTGCAGTTCTCCTTCGGTGTTATAATTTCAGCGACAAAGCTGGGCTTCTTCCCTAGGTTCATGTGGCCGTGGGTCGTAAAAGCTTTTCAATTATAGGCGCTCATCATTAAACCACCGCCCTTAGTGTCATTGCAAATTTTGTGACATCCCAGTCCAGACTCATTGAACAAGCAGTGGAATATCTTGGCCCTATTATCAGAGCACGTCAGAAAAGCAAGGCGCTGCACCCTCACGACCGATACCGGACTGATGCACCGGTTTGCCCACTTCTAGTATTTAAGTACTATCTAACTTTAGCTCAAACCATAGAATGACTTCCTTCAATGGGTGATCGATCATGGTACTGAAACTTCGGAACTGGAGATTACACAGCGTATGTTGGTCGTGGTATTCGCGTCTATCCACGTACGACCTCTCTGCATTCTATGAGCTAACTCCCTGATGCTGTCCCCGCAGGCAACTTCAGTCGTGAGGCGATATTTCTTTCTTCTCTAAACATATGCGTTACCAATGGCGCTCCAGACTTTCTTGTCAGCATTGTACAACCTTGCTGCACACCCGGAGTATCTTGAACCTCTCCGCGAAGAAGTAGACTCTGTAGTACATCAAAATGGGTGGACAAAAACTGCGATAGACGAGATGCACATGATTGATAGCTTCTTGAAAGAAAGTCATCGCTTTGGCGGCTCAAATACTTGTGAGTTCTTCTGCTCTCAAGGATTTTTACTAATTGCCATCAGTGGTCATGCTGCGGAAAGTAATGCATGACTTCACTTTCTCGGACGGCAGAGCTGTGCCAAAGGGATGCATCATCGCTTCCCCGACCTATGTTGCTCACCACGACAACGCAATCTACAGTTCACCAAATACATTCAATCCCTTCCGTTTTGCTCAGCCCAATCATGACGACGACGGAACAAGAGAGCAATTGATATCCCTTAGTTCGGACTTCATGGTGTTTGGGCACGGAAGACATGCATGGTATGGTCATGTCCGTTCCTGTCTCTCTATACTTGTAGCTTACCTGCGGTCATCCTAATAGTCCGGGGAGGGCATTCGCAGCATTGATACAGAAGACATTGCTCGCCCGTATTGTGACATCGTACGACTTGAAGCTCGAAGACAATGCACCGAGATCCTTGAAGACTTCTGAGTTTGGTATCTTCGTGGCTCCAGATTTCACCACCCGGATCTTGATGAGGAGGAGAATGTGAAAGCTTTGAAGTTTCCATTCTCGCCTTGCACACATATATTTGAGTCATATCCGTAGTACATTACCTGCACTATGAGCCCATAAGCGAAGGGCTGCTGTATATGGTCTGCGAGCAACCCTGTTCAACGAAGGAACGACTGTCGGAGGATAGTACTAGCCTCAACCAAGATATGTGTGGATTCATGTAAGCCATTTCTTTCTGGAAAGTAACCGCCGAAACGGGCCTCATTCAATCCAAGTGAGAAGAGGGGGGATGGATGTATGTAGTACGAACTTTGAGTTTGGGCCCAACAGGGGCCAACGCCCGAACTCTTAGTTCTTACGTAATCTCCCCCAGCGCAGCCTGCTTGCGTAGCTGATCAACACCACCTCGGCGCTACGAGATCATGTCTAACGGGAAAAAGCCAGTATCTATCTGGAGCAGGCCAGATGCTCCACGCGTTGGTCGTATTGGTGAGTGGAGCGAAAGTAGTAGTAATCCAGGTCAACCTCGGTATGTGCACGACAGATCGATCGAGTCTATAATTCTCATTCCCATCATAACTCAGTGGTAACAGTCGGTTTGGAAATCTTGACTCCATATCTTCTATGACACCTCCGCGCCCTCCTGTACCAAGCGATGACGAGGACGATGAAGGCGAAGGACTAAGTAAAGAAGGGGAGAGCTGGTTCGCTGGTGGGGAACGAAGGTATGATCTGTCCTCGTCCTGTCTGCCAGCGTATTCAAATCGGACATAGTGGAATTTCTGTACAAAACCCTGATAGCGGCCACCCCGGTCCACGGATTGTCCGGGATATCCTAAGACGTGCTGCGGAGTGAGTTCTCTTCTCCTCTGTTGTCCGTCTCTTGTCGATCAATTCGACCGATTCTTTCATTTCGCTATAGAACTTCAACGAATCGCTCCTCTCAACCATCTAACGGAGGGGTGTCATCTTCTGCCTTCCGGGGAAGTGGCCACACACTGGGAAGCGACGAGGTTGACAGTGTAGATGTCCCTGATCCCAATGCGGTCGAAGGTAAGTTGGGTGGCTACTTAGTTTTCTTACTAATGCGAACGCTATTGTATTCAAGATGAGCAGGTGGTTGCTCAGCGCAACATCACATTCTGGCGCAATGGTTTCAGCGTGGAAGGCGGCGAATTTTACAGCTATGAGGACCCTGCGAACGAGCGTCTTCTTGCGGAAATTAACATTGGGTACTAATCCTTCCTCATTGTTGGATGGCATCGATCATTGATGGAGTTTTTTCTAGTCGTGCTCCTGTCCCCGTGTTGAATGTCACACCTGGTCAGGCGGTTGAAGTTGTCGTTTCAAAGAGAGTAAATGAGGACTATGTTCCAGAGAGGCGTCCAGTTGCTGCTTTCTCTGGTACTGGCAATAGACTGGGTTCCCCTACTCCTAGTTTCACTCCTGCAGCGGCTGCTGGTGCTACGATGCCCGGCTCCTTCCCCAGTACAAGTTCTCCTTCTGTTCCTGTGGCAGGTCCCTCGGTCGATGATCGCGAACGCATCGATACACGGTTTGAAGTCGATCAGACACAGCCTACTACGACCGTTCAAATCCGCTTGGCAGACGGTACAAGGTAATTATGCTACCATGTAACGTATGGTTGGGACTTATGTTTAATGTTCGTTAGGTTACCATGCCGGATGAATCATACTCACACCGTCCGAGATGTCCGAAATTTTATTAATGCGTGCGTCCGCACCCAGCCTTATTCTCCGTTCGTTTCTGACATACGTGATAGCGCACGTCCTGAGAATCTCACACGGTCCTATACTATTGGTACGACGTTCCCCAACCGCACCTTAGATGACGACACCAAGACAATCAAGGATGCTGGTTTGGTGAACAGCGTGGTCGTACAGCGTTGGGTTTAATAGAAGAAATACATAGATTTTGGTTATCCCTGTACTCTTTCTTGTACTTGCTATCGCTACATGTGGTGACACGTTCGAATCTTACGATAGTCACAATCCAGATTTCAGGTCCACAGCACTTAACGAGACTGGGTGAGCTAGGAGTGCGGTTCGCAAGTACTGCATGATCACTCTGTCAACTTTATGTAGCTGATTGCCGAGTCAATTTCCAGCCATGGACAGTAGATCGGATCTCTTCATCTCCGGGATCTTCGGGGAACATTGGCTTGGAAATCTCATTAGAATGCCTGGAAGGGAAGTTATAGTGACCCACAGGAAACTTTCTGGCTACAATCTTTTCGCAAATCCAACCATGAGAACGGGCTTTGTCGAAAAATAAGAGATCACGGTGGGCCAGATGGGGACGGTGATGTGTGTAAAACACAAGTACGCACGGCTCTGGGTGGCCCATGAGAAGCGATTCCTGCGACTGTTTATAGATGGCTGTCAAGCACAGTTCACAAGATTTCAATAATGCGTCGTGCTAGCCAAGTGTATGATGGCCTTCAGAAAGGAGACATCATATGGGAGCCGCCACTCACTTGTGAATGGTTAAAAACAAGATCGGAAAGAATTATCGTATCGAATGTTCTCAGTGGTTCACGGTCAGATGGCAATGCATCCAGCAAGTTGTGAACGTTTTGACCCCAAATATATCCCTAAGGATTGGGTTTGTAACACTTGTACATATCTAAGTAAAGAAAATTCACCTGTACACAGGCCCTCAGTCTGTTCTCCGGCGAAACGTTGTGGTCAATATTGAAATCAAGGTTGGCCAAGAGCTCATGATCAGGATAATCAGTCAAGACGACCTAGATCTGTTCAGACGAAGGCTGCCAATCCGTGGCAACTCTGTAACCGACCTTGGCCGCACCAATCTGAGCAGATACGATCCCTGGAAGGCCACCACCTGCCCCAAGCTCTAGTACAAATTTCTCCCTGACTAAATTTGGATTCGACTCGAGATATTGAGCGACTGCAATAGCTGCATTCCAGCTGAGTAGGGTATAAAATGTCAGGAGACCTGGTAGCAGTAAGTCTTACAGATAATGGCCCCAAAGGGGGTGCGATCCGACTAGTCTGATTGAGACTTTTGATGGAAGACTGAGGCCATTATCATGTTCATCTGCACGGGAGTAGCAAGCAAAAGTTGCTGGCGGTGTTGGCGGTCTAGGCAAATCCTATTGGATCGCGATTAGATTAAACCAAAATACACGAGGTTCATTTGGTTTTCCTACACTGAACATTTGTTGGAAGGGCACGTCCCCTTCCGACTCTTCATCTGACATGCTTGCACTTGGGTCGGTTGGGAGATCGACATCGAGCTTTGTCGCGGAGTTCTGTAAATGGTAGTTTTTTCTCATACCTAGCGCGGCGAAGTGCATTCAATAAAACAAACGCCAGTGTCGACAAGCTCAGCGAAGGAACCGCCAAGACCTTCAAAGACGAATGGATGGCGGGCAGCACCAGTCGCAATTTAGTCACTCTACCAACAGTTCTTCTTCTTCTGCAATAGACCTCACTGGGACAGGACTGTCGGTCCCCCAGTCGCCAAGCTCGGAAAGAAGTCGGACGCGTAGACGCACCAGTTGGGGTAAGGTAGATGCGGAGCTGGATCCTTTGCATTTAAGTCTTCCCTCCGTCCAAGCTGGGCCCTCAAATCCTGGAAGAAAGTTACCCATTCCAAGAGAATTACAACTCACTCTCGAGGACCCATTTTATTCACCAACAGACCCTGTCCAAAGCATACGAGGCGAGTATCAACGTAGCATAAAGCGAGTTCCGCATGTTTGACATGTTGTGCAGGTCCTTCATTCCTTTCTCTCTATTCTACGACGGACTCCGAGTCAGACACGTTCCGAGACGACGACCAGGCACTTCTTGGCGCGAAAAAGACGCTGTTCATTCCTAGTGATAACACGGAGTGGAAGGAAGGTTATGGAATTGATTCAGAGCATTTTGGTGGAGTTACACCGCGCACGAGAAGGCGCACAGTTGCGCGGCTGAGTGGTACGCCATCTCCTCTTCAACGCACAAGCACCGCGATCAAGACCGCCTTGCGACGCGCCTCCACGCGTGTTGCAAATGTCCACCTACATGATACATCCATACGGCTCCCTGATGATGACGAGACGTACTCGGACGCTTTTCCGACCCCCATTGACACGGGAGATGACCCGGAGGACGGAGCCGACCCTCGACGATCACAAAGCACGACTCTTCTCAGAGGATATACTCTGGGTTTCTTGGGCCCCACAAATTCATTTCGGCTTAAATTATACCACATGCTTTCTCATTCGTGCGCTCGATTTTTTGTTCATTGGGTGTAGAAATTCAACGCCTTTTAGGTATTCCGAACCTATTATACTCACCCTAATACTTGCAGCAGCAATCATTCTAGTTATCCAGGCATCTCGAACCGTTGTACTACCTCTGACCCAATCGAGCCCTTCTCCACAACAAGGTTACTTTCGGACATGGGAAGATGGCGCTCTTTTTGTACTTTACATTCTCTTTACGTGAGTATGACCTGTTCGTTATTTCAGGCGTCCCTACTCAAGAATACAGTGTCGAGTCCATTGCCCGCATCTGCGTTTCCGGCTTAATCTTGGACCCCGAGGTTCCCACATCATCATTGTTCATTGTTTCGAGCCTTTTCTGTCCTAAATATACAAGCGCACCTGTTGGCTCTATCTCCACTGTGAACATAGAAGAGGAACTCTCCCGTTCAGAAAGCTTGTATCGTGGCCTATCGCTCAAGAGGTTGTACAAGTCTTTTGTCCGCCCTTTTGCTCTGCCCAAGAATGCTACGACCATGCCACCACCTATCGAGCTTTCCGCGGCGCGTGGCAAGGACTATGTTCCAGTTACGCATTCGCATTCGCAACCTCATAACTCAAAGTCCCGTTTTCCAACTCCTTCAGGGCACACTTTTTTTGGCCGTGCCTTCCGTTCTGACATACCCAAGTCAGAGGACGAAACGATTACTCTTCCGTTTCGCCTTAATATACGTGCTGCACGTCAAAAGCTAACGCAGAACTTTCCCTACCTACGACAGAGTTGGGGTAGGGTTGATTTCATTGCGGTTGTTTCCTTCTGGGTGAGTTTTATATTGGCATCAGCTGGCGTCGAAAGGGGTGTATACCATATCGGAATATTTCGTGCTTTGAGCGTGTTACGGATTGCACGTTTGCTGGCAATTACGTCCGGCACTACGGTGAGCCCTCCCCCATGTCCAACTACTCCATAATATCTTAATGGACTTCGCAGACTATAATGCGATCATTGAAGGTTGCTCGCCCTCTACTCGCGACCGTCGTTTACTTTGTTGTATTTGCCATGGTCCTTTTTTCGTGAGTTACTTTCGCGATTAGTTGTTTGTCTAGACTTCATCTCGTTGTACCTAGGATCATCGGCGTGCAATCATTCAAAGGCTCTTTAAGGCGAAACTGTTACCTTCTACCAATTCAGGGGGAGGGGCAAACGCATCTCAGGAACACATTTTGCGGCGGCCACCTGAATGTTACAACGTTGCAACCTTCTCCATACCTGCAGTTGGACGGTTCGTCCGCGGAAACAGTGAAGGGCTACATCTGCCCGCTCGGGCAGATATGCCAGGTATTACTTGTATTTCTGCGCGTGCAACCATATATAATACCATTCCACAGGAGGGCCAAAATCCCAACAATGGTATCGAGGGCTTTGATACAGTCTGGCATTCTGTTCTTCAGGTGATCGTAGTTGCTTCAGCCAATACTGTAAGTTGCATATCGTTTCATATCACAGATCTTCTCACACTAATTGTGCTCAGTGGTCAACAACCATGTATCAAATCATGAACGCAGAGTATTTCGTTTCCTGTTTCTTTTTCATTGCTGGAATCCTTGTGTTGAACTTCTGGCTCATCAATTTACTTGTCGCTGTCATCACAAATACGTTTTCTGCCATTCGATCTGAAACTAGAAAGAGTGCATTCGGTGCAGCTCCGTAAGTAGTATCACCAGTCATTACTCTCTTATAATTGGCCATGGTTGCCATTTTATCTAGACCGGGTCCTTTAGTTGAAGAACGGGAAGAAGGCTGGTCAGTCATAGCCGGACGCCATTTAGGTCAGAACAGCCTCAAGACATTCTATTCTTATGCTCGATGGGGCTGGATTTTCCTCGCCCTGGCCTCCCTGGCTGTTCAGGCGACTACCACAGTTGACATGAGTTCACTGCATCAAGAAGTAGTGCACAAGTCCGAGTTCTTCCTCGCCATAGCTTTCGACATCGAGATCATCATCCGAATCGCAGCAGAGTTGCCTGCATGGAGGGCGTTCTTCAAACAGGGAAACAACTGGATTGATTTGATTCTCGCAATCGGGTCAACTGTGATACAGATTCCTGCAATTCATCGATCGGAAGTGTACCCTTGGTTGACGATCTTTCAACTTGGGAGGTTCTACCGGATAATTTTGGTGTTCCCGCGCATGAAACCGCTTCTGGTGCGTACTCGAGGTTTTAGTTATTCTTGGGTTAACAGCTTTGCTTAGTTAACAGTCTTTGGAAATCTTGGCGGTCTCGCCAATATGTTGTTGTTTCTCATGCTCGTCAATTTCCTTGCAGCTTTGGTGGCTATACAGCTTATCCAAGGGGATATGAATAATAGCACCACAATGAATTTTAACCAGTTTTGGAATTCTTTCTTGGCCGTTTATCAGGTCTTTTCTTCCGAGAATTGGACAACCGTGCTATATGATGCTGCAGGGGCAGTTCCTCTCGGGCAGGCTATCGTCGTGGCCACTTTCATCTCCTGCTGGCTCCTGTTCGCGAATTGTGGGATATATTTTTTGTTCATCTGTGAATACCTGTCAGTCTGATTGGATCTTTTAGTCATCATTCTTCAAATGTTCATTGCTGTAATCAACGAAAACTTTCAAGTTGCTGAAGAAGCCAAGAAAGACAAGCAAGCCTCTGATTACTGGGTTTGCCACCAGCAACAACAAGCAACCCATAGCCGATGGATGCACAGATTGAATCCTTATCGGTGGTTCAAAGCAGATCCAGTGACCGTCAAAGTGGAAAACCTACCGTCAAACCTCATATTACCCATACGAGAGAGCATAGTGCAGGACTGCTCACCCCCTGGACAAGAACGGAAGGGATCTTTGGTGAGCCTTGGTCGGAATACATCGTTGACATGATTTAACTTCGGCAGAGGCGTGCATTCTCCAAGGGCGGCCGTCATGCTCCATCCAAATCCATTACAATGCTCCAACGACTATTTATAGGAAATACGAGAACAAATGACTCCCTACCCGTCGACTTGCGTCAGCCAAAATCGGGTTCCGTTACCGAGAAGGATACGGTGGAAGATCACATTGAACAGTATCTGTAGGATTGGTTGGATTCTTGCTACCTTCTCTACTCTGATCATTGTCTTTCGTTGACCAGTGAAATCTTGGCGGGTATTAATCAAGATGCCTTTTCTGCGGAAGCTTTGGACGATGCACTACAAGAGCAGCGGGCGCGCAAAGCGGACTTTATCAGGGACCACCCCACATACGACAAAACTTTCTGGATATTCTCTCAACAAAATCACCTTCGTCGATTTTGCCAAAAGATTGTTAGACCAACAGGTGGCGAACGGATTTTTGGTACCTCTTCCGATCCGGTTGCCCACACCGTCTTTCAACTCCTTGTCTTCTTGACGATCATCGGTGGCATCATTACGGAGGCTATTGCTCCCCCTCTTTACCGACGTGACTATTACTTGCAACACGGCGTACTTCGATCAGCGTGGTTTAATATCGCGGATGCTGCATTTGGGCTCGCTCTTTTTGTGGAGTTCCTAATCAAGGTCATCGCCGACGGCTTGCTTTTCTCTCCGAATGCATACATTCGAAGCATTTGGAACGTCATTGATTTCTTCATCTTATTGGGAGTCCTTATCAACATCGGATTAAGTCTGGCGTACGTTGGTCATTTCAACCGCTTGGTGCATGCCTTGAAGGCGCTACGTGCTCTTCGGTTGATTACCCTGATCGACCAGATGCGTAGCACTTTCGAGAACCTGATTATCTCAGGGGTAGTTCGTATCCTGGATGCTGCTCTCCTCGCCATTCTTTATCTCATCCCATTTAGTGTCTGGGGCACTAACATCTTCGCTGGACTGATGAATGAATGCAACGATACTAGCGTACACGGTATCAACGGTTGCACTGGCGAGTATGTGAACACTATTCATGGCAATTCCTTTGGATTTCTCGTTCCCCGCGCTTGGAATTATCCATCGCCTTCAACCACGTTCTCGTTCGATAACTTTCGAGCTTCTATGCTCATTCTCTTCGAGATCGTTTCCTTGGAAGGTTGGATCGATGTCATGTCAGTTGCCATGAGCATCACTGGGGCAGGTCAACAGCCGCAGACAAATGCCTCAGAAGCGAACGCGATATTTTTCGTCATTTACAACCTCCTTGGAGGAGTTGTTATTCTCACCCTCTTTGTTAGGTAAGCCCCCTGATGACATGTGTGTGATTTGATCCTAAATACCAGTAGTATCATCATCGGAAACTTCTCGTCCAAAACTGGCTCCGCTTTCCTCACCCAACCGCAACGAGAATGGATAGATCTGCAGAAGTTAATAAAGCGCCAGAAACCCTCAAAACGACCCCATAGCCGCCCAAGTTCAGCTTTCCGAGCTTGGTGTTATGATCGCGCCGTTCACAAGCATGGGTGGTGGTCAAGAACCATGACATTTTTGTTTGTCATGCAGATCATAGTTTTAATGTGAACTTTCTATATCCTAACATGATTTGAGGATTAGTACTGAACTCGGTTTAGGACGGAGACCTTCGCATCATATCCCGTGCTGGAGCAATTCCGCGGTTAGTCCCCTGATGTCTGCTGTCCATTTTCTCACGCGACTTATCGACCACTATAGACGACTTTTCATTGTTTTTAACCTCAGTCTATGTACTTGATATTTTGATCCGGTTTTATGGTGTTGGATGGGAATCATTCCGCGATAACGGGTGGAATATTTTCGACGTCATTGTGGCTTTTGGGAGCTTCACTGCAACTATGATGGTGCAATTCGGATCTTCCAGCTCCACCATCGAACAGTTGCAGAAACTGTTCCTCGTTTGCATTGCGTTCAAACTTGTGCAAAGGATGGACTCTCTCAACCACCTATTCAAGACGGGAACGTATGTCGTGATTCCCGCATCACTCTACTACACTCATCTCTTCACAGGGCGAGTTTACCGGTGATCCTCAATTTGCTTGGGTTGTGGCTTGTCCTTTTCATATTTTTCGCCATAATGTATATGGAAGTCTTTGGCATGACGAGGTGGTATTCGGCAGAATCAACCTTTGAAAATTATCAATCAATTGGGAATACCCTTCTCATGTTGTCTTTCATGAGTACTGGGTTAGTCATCTCGACTGTTCTGCATTCCTTGCAACTGACATCCTTTACTAGCGAAGGTTGGAACCAATACATGCATGACTAGTGAGAGAATCCGAGTTGATAGCTCGTTCTTTCCAATAAACTGTTGACCCCCTAGTGCGACAGTATACCCACGGTGTACACACACCGCCTCCGGGTTCTTCCAGACTGATTGCGGGAGCACTGCATGGGCATTTTCACTTTTTATTGCATGGAATCTCTTGAGCATGGTATGGCTCTGCATGAGGTGCTTGGCGTCGCTGACCCTTCGATAGTACATCATATTGAACATGTTCACTGGTGTGGTAGTTGAAAACTTTTCCTACGTCTTTCAGTCCGCTGGCGGCGCGAAGTCCATCACTCGCCAAGAGATGCGGTCTTTCAAAAAAATTTGGGCAGAGTTCTCCAATGCAAAAACAGGTCAGCTCGACCGTCAGAAAATCGCACCATTTTTGTCGGTAAGTTTCATCGTGGTTATACAGTTCGCGAGTTGAATCATCATTATAGAAACTCAACGGAGTTTTCGAGGCACGTATCTTCCCTCGAGAGTACTCGATAAACTCTATCTTGACCATCTGTCGAGACAATTCAAAGAAAGCATCTAGGACTGGAGGCGTCAACTTAAGGAAGCTCAATGACATGCTTAACAAATTCAACTACGCTAGCATTTGCAAACGGAAGAACATCTACACTCGACTCTACCACGAAGCTAATATCCTGTCTCGTCGTAGTGGAAGCATATCCTTCACAGATATGCTGCTACTTCTGGCACATCACAATTTGATTGATGATCGTGAGGCATTGGTGTAAGTCGCTGCCCCTGGGAGCAGAAGCAAAGATCTCTGATAGCAGCCCCAGATTGAAAGATCTTGTCATAAGGCAGGAGATGAACAAACTTGTCACGGACCTTGTCGACTTAGATAGAGTGCGCTCGATGTTCAAGATGATTTCCCTTCGTCGTAGGTATTTCGCCAAGAGGGAGAGTATCTTGATGCAGCAACGAGGTTGGTTCTGTGCCATATTGTTTTCGCAGGAGCTCATTATAAACAAATAGACATTCCAACTATCTTCGTTAATTCTTCTCCTGCCACTCCCCCGCCCCTCTGCACTAGGGACATTACTTCACCTTGTAGGGATAACGAACTAGGCCAGTCGGACGATGACTCACCCAGCCCGTCTCACTCTCCTCGTATTCGTATTTCTTCCTCTGAATTTTCGGCTGTCGATCCTTCGTTCAGAAGCAGCCTCCAGCGTGCACGGAGGGTCAGCGATGTCAGCATGTTGTCAACTGACATGAGCCAGAGTTACTGGTTCGTACACCTCATAATTACTTTCTGTCACACTGATTTTGTGACAGGAGAGAGCATTCCCCCGAACTCGAAAGTGAAAATGATATTATTTCATCCTTACAACGGTCAATGTGGGGTGGTAAGTCTGATGCTATTCGAGATATCACAAGTGATTGACCAGTTTGCCATGCCAGAAATGATGTTACAGGCGGCTCAAGAAGAAACCAACAGCTAACCCTAATGTTCCCCGCCAATGTATCTATCTCACATGGACTACTTGTAGACAGGCATACACTAGCATTTGTACTGACACAACATGGAAATTATATGGTACTCGAAATCAGCCCAGCATAAATGCATATAGCAATGGACCCTAGATACACACTACGACTGGCCTTGTAGCCGCTTTGGTCTCCAGGCTTTGGTGGGGTTTTCAAATCCTTCGTCGTCTTTGGACCCTGGCAATGGCGCGTTACTGACCGCTGGTGAAGCCGTTTGTCTCTGAGCCGCCTTCTCAGCCTCTCGCTGCCGCCATGAAACACCTCCACCCACTGCTCCACCCACTGCTCCAGGAGGCCTGTATTTGGGCGCAGGTGCAGAAGGAGCAGGGCTGGTAGGAGCAGGGCTCTCTGGTCGCTGACTTGAAAACATTCCGGGCCTATATTTTCCAGTAGCCGTCGCAGATGCAGGGCTGGGAGCAGGGCTCTCTGCTCGTGGGGGCATTGCACGTGCGGGGGAAGTCAGTGACGTCGCAGCGCGCCTCCAACCATCTGTGGAAGGCTGCAAATTACGCTGAACTCTGTGCTCTTCCGCCTCCGCCTCCCGCTGAGCTTTCCTCTTGGCTTCCTCAGCGGCAGCTTGGCGTTCAAGCTCACGTTCTCTGCGAGCAGCAGCCAATCTCTCCTCTTCTTCGCGCTTCTTGGCTGCTTCTTCTTCTTCCCTTGCCCGTTGTTCTGCGTCTAAAGTGAGATGAAGAATTAAAGGAAGCATGTATACTCACCAGCCTCCTCCCGCTGGCGCTCTTCCTCTGAGGCTCTTACGGCAGCCTCTGCCTCTTCTCGCTCGCGCCTTTCCGCTTCTTTCTTCGCATTGTAGGCCTCAATCCGCTCATTCTTCTCTTCCTGCATTTTCTCCATGGCCACTGCGTGCTTCTGCTTGTGTTCTACTTGGCGCTTCGCGATAATCGTGGATTTGTATGCGCCAAAGTCGGACAGCATGCGCGACAGGCGCTTCTTGGTGGCGACGGCATCGTTGTGAGCTGCCAAACTGTTCTCAACACGCGCTTTTTGAAGGGCCTCGAAGGTGGTGCGATCAGCAGCCTGTTGCTCTGCATAGTCATGGGCAAGAAGAGGTCTCTCGTCTTTCCGGTAAGCTCTTTCGATGTGATCGATGCGTTTTGCAACAACACGAAGGCGCTCGTTCATGTCCCGCTTCTCCTTTTCCAGCTGCTCAACTTGCAGGCGCATCAGGCGATCCTTACTGAGGTCCTCCATGTCCTGTAATCAATGAGTTATAAAGTTGAATGAGAAATGTTGGACACTGCACTCACATTGGCGGATACTTTCAGTCCACTGCGCTTGATCAAGTCCTGCGCAAGCTTCTTCGCTTCCTCTGTTCGAATTGACTCGATCTCCTTTCGTGCTCGCTCGAGTTCCCTCTTGCGTGTTTCCTCTTTTTCTCTCTGCTCCTCCATAGCTTTCTTTACCCGGGACATCTCTGCACGCCTGCTCGCTTCTTCCTTCTCCTTGCGCACAGACAGCTCAGACAACAACTCGCGGCGACGAGCGACGATAGCCCTGCGCAATGATAACGCACGGCGCTCCGCATTAGCTGCAGCAACTAGTTCTCCAAACCGCGTATTTTGAGCGGCCACGGGGTCTTCCTCTACAGGCGTCGGTTCGATTACTCGCAGTGCATCATGAAGGACACAAGCAAGCGTGCTGAGGCGTGTGCGGACAACTTCGGCAGACGAAGGTTGCACGGTAGCTTCACGACCGGACGTTGATGCTTGTGCGGAGTCGTCCACATGTGTAAATGCTTCATCGACGAAAGTGATTGTCTCGCTCGCGTGATCCACGCGCACGCGGAGCTCGCCTCGGCGGGCGCAACCCATGAGGTAGGCTTCGACCTGTTCCGCACCGAAACCATCTACAGGTTCGACGAGATTAAGAAGGGCACTGAGCTTGAGAGTAGTGTAGACTTGGGACAATTGCGCGAGAAGTCGCGAGAGAAGTGCACGAGCAAGTAGGGGCCGGTAACCCGTATACGGCGTGTCGTCGGCGCAAAGGGTTGCAAGAATCGGTGCGGTGGAGGCACATAGAGTAAGTGGATCAAAGGAAACTTCAAGGAGATTATACAAAGTTTTGATGGATCCAGGAGACAGTCGCAAAGCATCCCGAGATAACTATCCATATGAAGCTTGATTGGACATGATCGTGAACAGTGTTTAGAAGGGTACCTACAGCATCTTTCAGCAGCCCAGCACGTGTGGGAGCCTTGGTGAGGCCAAGGAGGGCAGCTAATCGCGTGGTCTTGCCTTTTGATTCCTCCTCATCAGGCTGTTGTCCGACAGGTACAGCCAGGGCGCTAACAAGTACCTGACCCGCCAAGCGGCTCATTTCTTCGCCCGACTTACCACCGATGCTTGAGATGACCGCATAATATCGGCCCCACGCGGCTGCGTGGTATAAGGAGTTACCACTCATAAGGAAGATCTTCGTTAGCTTTTCGTAATAATTAGCCATCATAGCAGGACGAGGAGGTTTTTTGGCCATCGTAAGTAGATTATGTATGTCTTCGACGGAGCGGAAGGCCTCTTGCCAAAGTTCAAGTTCGACAGAAGTATTAAGCTGAGCAAATCGTGTGTCAAGGTGATGTTGCAAGATCTCTGGATCAGCAAGGTTGATGGCATGAGGTTGGTGTGCATATTTTGCGACGTTGGCAAGGTGAAGTCGCAAGGTCTCACATAGTCTGCGGAACTCCACTTTCCGTTGATACTTCAAGCAGAAACGAAATGCTTGCTGTGCCACTTGCTATATGCCACACAAAGGGTGAGTGACATTCTGGGTCCAGGCGGAGGGAACGAACCTGGTATATGACTTCTAATCGTGCGTTGTTCTTCAGGGTTTCAAGAGAGGTGCGATAACTCTCCCACAAGAATTTGAGCCAGGGGGTGACTAGTGCTCTATCCGTCCGATCCTTGCTCTGATCGCCGCTGACTGCTCCCAATAAAATGCTCTCGGGTGTTTCGCTTGCCTCGAGATCATCGACATCCACGGCCACGGCTTTGTCCGCCTTCTCTTGTGCTTCTTGAACTTTGGCATCGGCAAGTTGCAGAAACCTCTGAATGACAACCTCTATTGATGCGACATTCGAGTTTTGTGCAATGTTTTTGTATTGCATAAGCCCTTCTTTTGCTGTGCGGCCCTTGCGCATGTCGACACAGAGCTCGACGAAGCGAAGTAAGATTGGTTCCAGGACGGCCAAAGGTGCTGAGCGGAACTTCTTGGAAGTGAACATCTCCGTCAATGACTGGAGCGCAGCATGTGTCTGTCCAACCGATACGAGGCCCTCTGCCTGCTTCAGGACAGCCTCTGGTTTTGTGAACGGCGCCATTGTAGCTGTAAAGATCTGTAGGTATAAATCAAGGTATAAAAAGTAGTCTGCTCACATTTTGTGGGATGATGATGGGAGCAGGGGCTTCCCGGATTTTTCGTCGTCGAGCGATGGCGAATGATTTCGAGGCGGGCACAAAAAAAGAAGGTTCAGGCATCGGTGCACCGTGGGAAACCATTGGTCATTCACTTTGTGCCTGCCCAGCCACTTCAATGTCCCTGTCCTCGAGCGGATTTGAAAGCGCATTGGTAAGTTCTTCCCGACACACCTAAAAGCAACCCTTTTGTGAGCAGTGGCGTGGTGCGATTCAGAGTCACATTGGCCAGTGCAGATTCGATATTCAAAAAACTGCCACCTCGCAAAACCCTGATTGATTAGAGAATGGCTATTACTAATACAAATGAACAATAGGTTTGAAGTAAGCTGAATAGCATTCCGTTGAACGCGTCTGACGACGTCACTTTTTAGGTCCTCCAGTCTCGAGAACCTAGCTGGGTTCCGCGCGCCAGGTTCTCACAACACTATGACTGCGACCTAGGGAACCGCACCCAGACCCCGGCCAGGTTCCCGACACTGGACCGTCGGCTCTTAGTTAGAGTCTCCGGATATCGGGACAGGGTAGTTTCCATTCTTACCAACCGGGACAATACCGGTGGTGGCACAACTGTGAACCATCGGACGCTGACCTAATACATTCAGCCTAAAAACACGGACCGCCTTGGTGGTACTCCAACCTGCAGCCCTGTCAGTCTGCTCACAGTATTTTTTGCCTAGCCCCCCCTCCCCATGAGCAGTGCCTTTTTCCACTGGCATATGTCATATTTTAAAGCATACGCTTCAAATCTGGATCGGTGGGGCCGCCATCTAGTTGTTGTACGTGGCATTTCGGACGTTAGCAGGCTAATGTTAGTACCGCACTTGCGGAGATCATGCTCACCCCAGGTGATAAATGTCCGTAAAAGCCTTGGCCTGCGTACATAAAGATCATGTTAAATGTGCAGAAACCACAGACCTGATATGAAGTTCCTTTCACTCGCCGCACTTGCTGTCTCCGCTGTCACCTATGCCTTAGCGCAGGATGTCAAGATCACCCAGCCTGCTGACTATTCCTCAGTCACCGGGGGTAAGACTATCACCGTCCAAGTAGCATGCACTGTAGGTCATATGAGCAAGCCGTATCCAGTGTCACTCATCCTCTCCATTAGTCGACATCCACGCCCGTCAACGAAGTAGCGATCGTGATCGGGTTCTACCCCTGTTTCAGCGATCACCCCTTATCATGCCCTGCAGTTGACCCATACGGCATTGGCAAAATTCTACACAAAGGACACTTCAAACCGCCTACTCAGGACATTAGCGTCACCATCCCGAAGGAATTAGGACCCGCTGTCTTGAGTGTGACGCACTTTGCCTTCACAGGGGTAAGAGTTCGTCCTGGACTACATACATGGAGGAATTCTAATCTTTGCATGTCGAAGGCCAACAATCACCCATACGTGCAAAATGACAACATCACCCTCTATGTTAACTAATGGATGGGTAGTAAGCTTCGGACATTTGTCGTGCTTTCCATCCTAATCGTTCGTCACAATACTGAGTGTGTAGAAAAACTTGTTATTCATCTATTACCTTGCAACTTGCAACAAGGTTTTACTGGCATGCTATGCACAAGGTAGACGAAAGTGTTTCTATAATGCCCATGAAACCTCTAGGGCCACAATGTTTCCGGCTCGAGGCAAGTGACTTGTATATATTCAACCCCGTAGGGCCGTTTACAACCACACAAATAATACTATAAATACAAATTTTAGTCCATGGGAGAATTATGATACAGAGGTTATTGCAAAGTATCGTTGTTCTGCTGTTCGTCGTGTTTCGTCATGGTCTGCAATCGGCCTTGAAAGAGGTATATCACAGGAACTTTCCAGAAGAGCTTGATTTTCCCAGTCTTGCCCACAGGCCACCCTAACGCACATTCGTTGTTAGAATCAAAGCAACCCCACATCGCAAAAGCGAAACCGATTTACTTTGATGAATAAGGTCATGGCTGCTTCTGGCCGCACCTGTTCAACGGCCATCCGTCCACGCCCAGCTTTCCATTCTGCGGGGGGGAGGGACGAGGATGGTTGTGCGTCAGGAGCCAACGTGAAAGTGGAGAAATTCTGCAGGAGTCGAACAAGGAAGTAGGATGCTTCATTGTAAGCATAGTTTTGGCCGATGCACTGTGTCCGCCCAACGGGGAATCCGATGAAAATGGTTATGGGCGCAGGGTGGAAGGAGATATGCGAAGACAAGATTTCGTTCCGATCAGCACAAGCATCACAAAACAGAGAAAAGGGAAACGGGAGCGCTCATCGCTGAACTGATGACTCAGATCAACTGCAGCCGAACAGGGCATTTTTCTCGAAGAGGGGGGCCAAAAAAAAGAAGGGGAAGGAATACTCACAATTCGAGGTCCCGCACTAAACGGTGTAAACATCATCGGGTTCGACGTATATCTCGAGAGCCTCTTGGGGTCCAACCACCGCTCTGGATCAAAAATGTCCGCATCGTGACCCCAAAGCCCCTTGTTTCGTTGCATCAACAGGGTCGAATAGATGAAGACCGTACTCTTGGGCATGTACAAAGGTTTGTGGGATTCGTGGGGGAACGTCCGATCTGGTGCAGGGAGTGTGCATGAAAGGGGGCGGCTTTGACGCTGGTTCAACGGGACCGGGGGAAAGAGTCGAAGGGTCTCATCGATGACAGCTTTCACTGTATCATAATATGAAAGGCATGAACCCGTTTGAAAGGCAGGCCCACTTACTGTACTTCAGTTTCTTGATATTTTCATACGTTGGGGGACGATCACCGCAAACTTCATCAACTTCTTTCCGTAGCTTCTCCGCCACATCTGGGTGGAGCGCAAGGAAATAAGTGACATAGGTCAATAGGCACGATGTCTGATTAGTAGAATGTCAGTGCCCGACTCCGACAAATCGGAATCGACTGTACCGTATCTCTGGCTGCTAGTAGCATATTAAGAAGCTGGTCCCGAATCTTGCCAATATCTAAGGACATAATCATTAGATATTGCCGAACGCCAAGTCAAAAGAAAGCAACCTTCAGTGCTATCGACAAGGTGCTGCAAGAAGGTTTTCTCGCCCAAGTTGCCCGCCCGCTTTGCCGCAGCATTGTCCCCCAGTGCCTTCCGCACGAGTGGATCAACCCACTGCCTGATGGTATCGACGTATGGTGCTGTCTTATCGTCGAACAGCTCAAATATGGGCCAGATGAGACCCAAGCGTGCACGGAGGGTGCTTATATGCTGCAGCGTCTCAAACGCCTTAACAAAAGTCCCCCAGGCGTCATCTGTCGTCGATCCGCGCTCGTACAGTGTAGCTGATGCAGGTTGAGGAAGTTTTCCGGACAGGGTGTCGAGGTTCTTGCCGAAAAGGAACTCGGAAGCAGCATCGATCGTGAAGCGGGCGTACAGATCCTGGAGGTCAATGGGCTGATTCGAAGTGGCCTTTTCGGAGAGTATGGCGAGTGTACGGGAGGTGTACCGCTCGAATAGGTCGAAATCAGATATGCGGTCGCGGGTGAAAAAAGGGCGCGCGAGAGTGCGATGCTAAGTGTGGGTAGAGAGGTGAGCATGAAAACGATGGTGATTGGGTGCCTGACTTACGGCTTTCCACACCTACAGGAGTTGATGGTTGTCAATATTGTGAGAGGGCTGCAGATGGCGGAAATCCCACTCACGTCACCGTCGCGATTAAAGATGCCGTCTCCGAGGAAAGATTCACTGGGAGACATGAAACAACTATGGGTGTTGGGGGTTAAACAGACCTACAGGCGTTCTCTCTGCGCCGTACCACGCCAGAAATGGTTGAAGCCGGTCGCGAGGACGTACTTGCAGTGTTCTTGGTCCATTGAGATGATCTAGTAATTCCCATAGTCAGATGAAGAATGCCAGTGACACGACAGGATGTCGAGAGAGTGGGGTAATAGTACTCACATTGTCCATCCATAGGAAGCGGGTATTCAGTGTGGTAGACTGATACTCTTCGAAGAGTTCCAAGTATGGCTGGTAAATATAACCATTTGACCGTAAGCCCTTCTTGAGCTTGAGCATGACGTCGATGTTCCCCGGCCACTTTCCAACGACTCTCGGAATGAGTCTGGCGCCGAGTTGCTTGGCCTGCCTGCGTTGGACCATGTCGGTATATTGAACTCTTGCAACTGCCGCGAGAACTATGGACAGGGTGTAGGCTGCGGGCGCCCACCATCCAAGACGGATGCGGGCAACATGGACACTGAGGAAGAGAGCAAGGGGGGGTACAAACACAAGACGAAAGATGTCCCTTGCGATGCGGAGACGGAAGTTGGCGTTGTTCTCGTAGGCCATGTCGCAGATGGGATGAGAATGACGGATGGATCCATTACGAGGGGGACTTTATAGTACATGGGTTGTGAGGCACAGTGAGACTGTACTATTACACGTGTAAAGTCCGGAGTAATCGAACGCGCGCGCGGATTGGAGGGAGGAAGAAGTTGATCACGGACGCGAAAATCTCTCAGCGCCGACCCTGGCCGTACGTTCCTATCCAGTCTTCTCATCTGATAACGTCAGTGTCGAGCTGCCATCTCTGCCAGTCCCCTTCCAAACCTTTCACGCCCTTCTGGACACGTGCTACCGGCGGAATTCCAATCGCGCAGATTATCAGCGGTGGCGCCACGTGGGTTCCAGTAATCCTAGTGCCATCCATCGATGCGCCCATAGCCCTTGTGGATCACCTCGACTTTGCCCGACTGTCCAATTCCATCTAAAAAAATCTTCCAATCAGTAGGCGCCACCGGAGGCAAAGTTGCCCATAACCACCGCTCCAGGAAACATCCGTGAACCGGCGACAAGTAATGACCGACCCGTGGAAAGTTGAGGCAGACATTGCAACCGAGTGACATCATTAGTTGCAGCCACGATTGGTTGGGCTGGAAAACAGTAAACATACCTCAAACATGTGCGCCCTAGTGAGGAGAAAAAACGCAGTCCGTTATAGGAGTGGTTTGGGGGCCTGGCAGTGGCAGTGCTGGGATGTCTCACGTAACTCCCGACTGTTTCCACAAACCATTGCCATAGGATAGGCCTTCAATCAGTCAAAACATGTCCGAGAATAAATCGAAATGGATTCCCCTCGAGAGCAATCCAGATGTCAGTACCCACTGATCCTGCATCAGAGACACATATTCTCACCCACCGATGCCCCTCCTTTTCATGCTTATCGCGCCAACTCGATGCGCTGCCCGCAGGTTTTTAACGACGTGAGTGCATCGTATACGGTGTCAACCAACTAGTTTGATACGCCCATGTACCTATATCCTCACCGCTATCCGCATCACGACAACCACCGTGATGTGGTACGATCGCTCCGACGAACGTATTCTTACTATGGCCGGTTTGAACGGGTCGGGATAAACAAACCCCGTTTGACGGGCGTGCTTCAATCGATGTCAGTGGGCATATGCGGCCGGACTCGTCAGATCACAGGCCCACTTCGAGGATATATATGGTCTAGATGATGCAGTAAGTCTAACTTCCGTGTTCCATTCCGACGGCCATGTTCCTTCTTTTCTTACCGTCTGCTTCCGCGTCCCTTCTCCTTTATGGTACCTAGAGGTAAAGGGAATGGGAGTCGGAGTCGGTTCAGTGGAGTGTTCCCTTCACTGACTGCATGATTGTCTACCACACGAAACATCTCCTCGCTATCATACATTCATGTTTGTCCCCTTGCGCTGAAATGTTTTGCATGAAATAGCTGCTCGACATGGTCACTCCTGGCGCCCAAGCTGTCTGTCTCTGTTTCCCTCACAAAGAAGCAATCAAAGAGGAGTACCGCGAAGAGGACGCTAAGTTTAAGGAAGTAGGCCAGGAATCCGTTGATCCGACAATATTCTGGATGAAGCAGACGGTACGTCCTGTTGGCCCTCCTGTTTCGGGAGGGGCCGTGTTGCGTGGCGGGCTTTGTGTTGAACATTTCACAAACCAGATACCAAATGCATGCGGTACGATGGCTCTGATCCATGCGCTGGCCAATGTATGTGTTTACTCCTGAGATTGGATCGCAGCTAACACTTCATCTTCTTATTTGAATTGAAATTGTCAAAGTCGGCCGTGACCTTTGCCCCGGAGTCACCACTCGCGGTGTTCATAGATCAATGTACAGGTATGTCCACCGTCCGTTTGTTTCATGTATGGCTCGCCACCCCTTTCCCCCTTTATTCCACCATTTACTGCTGTGTTGTTGCATGTTTCAACGATTGAATGTCACCCATCTCACCCCCGTTCCGCCCTCTCGATTCATCAACCTTGTGCACACAGACAAAACCCCTGTCGAACGTGCCAAACTTCTAGAAGAAACATCCCTTTTCGGCTCTATCCATGCCGCCGCGGCGAATTCTGGACAAACGAACGCATCCGAGGCGGATATGAATACGGAGTTGCACTTTACGGCCTTTGTACGTGCTCCAGCTCCAAGCAGGCGTGCACATGTCCGCGAGGAGGAGGGCGTGAGCGTGGAAGAGCCTGGCGAAGGAGTGGGTGAGCAAGAACAGTGGAGACTGGTGGAATTGGATGGAATGCGGATGGGCCCTATCGACAGGGGCGAGTGCGAGGATTTGCTCAAGGTGAATGGACTTCGTCTGCTGAAGTTTTCGATGTGGATTGTTCTAAACGTGATCCTAGGACACCGCCAAGTATGTGAAGGATGTTTATCTCCCACGAGTTAAAAGCTTGGCGTTCAACATGATGGCACTGTGTCCTGGCCCGGATCCACTTTTCTTCTCACCTGCGGAGGTGCCGTGGGTGTTGCATCCCACAGAGTACGACCACAAAGATGAAACTGTGGCGCTGTAAGATAATGTATGGTATCAACACGTACACAAGCGCATTGTATGGATGTCAGGTAATTTGTAGGAGACGGGTCTGCAGAATCTAGTTCTAAAAAGACATGGCTGGTCCGCTAGCAAACGCTTCAGACATCGCGGTGGGAATCTCTTTTTGCAGTCTTGCCACAAACCGGGATACATTGAATGCGCTATTGAAATCAGTAATGTCATAGCCATTTCCAATCTCAGCTATTTGGGCTGCTGCTGCTGCTATCTACTCGTCGCAATGCATCGGATTGTCAGGGTAGGTAGTTTATTGCAGCGCACAGGAAATGACCTACACGAAGTATTTGGCTTGGAGGAAATTTATCTTCTTTGGCGTGTGACTTGGTGCCATTCAGCATCTCTGCCACTAGAAATGGTTCCGCTGCGAGAGGGCGTGCCAGGCCGACAACTGGGCAAACAGGCACGGGTTAATTCCATCCTCATGCCTTTCGACCATTATAAAGACTGCACCTACCGTCTGTCAAACCACTACTGATTGCGTCCGCCATCGCGGAGGCGCTCCTGAACCCCCCCGTCACGCAGACCTTTGTATGGAAGAGGTGTGGACGGAGGCGATTTGCAAAGTCGATAAAGTAGGCTTCTTGTGAAGATCTTCGCGAGTGACTCTACGAGTGTGTTTTTGTCTATACGATGAATAAAGATGGGTAATCAAGGCAATCAAGCAACCTACGTTACGATCGTGCTCAGAGGACTGCGGGGTTTCATATGTGCCTCCGCTAACCTCGACAAGGTCAACCCCAGCACTCTCGAGCATCTTGACCAGTGCGATTGATTCTTCCTCGGATACGTCGTGGGGATACAGTAAGTCCCGACAGTTAAGCTTGACAGAAACCATGAACGTAGGGTCGTTCACGGCGCGCCTGATCTCAGCGATTATCTCGAGCAGGAGGCGTGCGCGATTAGAGAGCAAGACGCCGCCGTATTCATCCGTACGTTTATTGGTCCGAAGAGAAAGGAATTGGTGGAGGAGGTACCCGTGGGCTGCATGCAGCTGTGGGATGATCGCGTAAACTATTACAGAACAGTTTTCGGTATGAGTGGTATTTTACCTGTATACCATCAAATCTTGCTGCGTGCAAGACCGAAGCGGCATATGCGAAGCGTTGCACGATGTCCCTGATCCCTTCCTTTGTCAGGGGCGTTGGCCTGGCGAATAATACACCCGCCATGGACGGGTGTTCAATATCTGAGGCCGACTCTGGGTACGACTGGATAGTGAGGGAGGCCTGTCGACCTGGGTGGCTAAGCTGTCCAAGGACTAGACTTCCGCATGTCTTGGCGGCGCGGGAGAGTGTCCGGTAGTACTCCAGGTAGTCAGATGGAAGATCTTTGTCTATGATCGCATTCCCTGAGTGCAAGAATGAGTGAAAAGATCCCAGGAATGAAGAGAAATATCTTACCTGTGGCTTCCAGATGATCCTTCTTGATCTGGATGTTCCCTGTGATGATGATACCTATGGTAGCGGAATTTTTCTTCAGCATCACAATCAAATGCCAGTGGGACATAGCGTACCTATCCCTCCCGTGGCCCAAGTCTCGTAGAGCCTGATGAGCTCCTCCGTAGGCTGACCCCGTTCATTAGGGTCGCCGGGGGAAAATGTAGCAAGGCGTTCGGACATGGCACTCTTCAGTACCCTATTCTTGGCTACCTTTCCACAGAATGGGAACGTCACCGACTGGCCAAGTACTGCGGGGTCTGTCATATTCACATTTTGCATCATATTGAATGTATCTGGGTGGTGAGCAGGGGCTGGAACAGACATGGGAAAAGACAGGTGGGATGGCACGGAAGGTGCAGGGTATTGTTCTTGGATACCGTATTGGTAATGTTGATATTCCAAGTAAGTTTGAACGTCTGGAACGCGCGCGTGAATCTGTGCCCACGTCCGATGTCCCCTATCTTGGTTATAGTCCAACCCTGTACGGAAGGGTGTTTGGGACCCTTGCGTGTGCGCCGGAAATATATTCATCATGAAAAGGGCTGTTATTGACTGTGCCAACTGACCGCGATGTGGTAATAGAACGATCATGATTATTGGGGTGCCCAGATGACAAAGAAAGAACTGACATCTATCGAGTTAAAAATGCAGGGATAAGAGCAACGCGGCAATTCTGCTTTGAAGGGTTTTCTAGGAAGTGGAACCCACGGTACATGGAAGACAGCTTGAGTGTTGAACCGCTCCCAACTTCATAATCTAATTGCTTACAACAATCTGTGCGTCTTGCGTCAAATAGGTATCTATAGTTGGGGAATTCTGGTAAGGGATACATTCCTATTGAACTGACTCGAAAGCAACGCACAACAAGCAAACTGTCCTGCCTTTGCCACGTCTGCACCAGACGTTCGAACAGCCTGGTTCCAGTCGGTGGCAGGGTGCCAGTGCCAATGCGCAGTGGGGATGACTGCGGCGTGCTGGGGACACAAATCAAGGAGAAAGGCCAAGCTAGTGGCGACAGCCTAAACGGTGTCATCACCGGAGGATAACATTGACCGACCGCTAACAGACAGGGAAGTTGGTACTAAATAGAATAAGCACGCACAGGTACGGAGAAGAGTCGACCTGAATTTAATCCCGAACTGGATCCTGGCAGGATCCACCGTGTTCACGGTTGGTCGCAACTTTATAAATCCACCGTTATCAGCACCGCTCCTACAATAAATTGCCAGAATACATACAAACACACATAGATGCCATCATATCAAGCAACCACAAAAGGACTGAGAGGACGGAATTAGGTTGAGATGGTAATTGACATGGGGACCGCGGGAGTCGGAGGGAAAGTGTCTCCGACCTGATCTGCAAGCCTTTGCCGCACAACATCATTGCCAGCATCTCTTGTGGTCCAAAAATTACATATTGGTTGGTCTTAGAAAGGATCGCCACAAGAGAAATCTCTGCTGAATAGCCAAATAGGCATACACATCCTCAGCCTGCCACGATCCATGGCAGCCCCGTCGAACGATCAGTTGTTGTCGCCAACGCGGCGCCTGCTAGCTTGCTCACATCTGATATCACAGGGTGCTGAAGCAGCAAGTCCGATTATCGTGTCTAATCATATTCATTAGCCCTCACACTGGCCTCTCCCTCATACAGAAAGTCTACAAAGCATTCCTCAAAGATCCTCCGGGATTACGCCAAAAAGAGGGTGAAGATGCTTGGCCGACGGAAGAACCGATGCCGGTGCTACTCAAGTACCGGTTTAACAAACGGTACCGACATCCCTCGCTCGATGCGTCACTTACTCGACAGCGAATAGCCGGGGAAGCTCGTGCGCTGATGCGCTGCCTGCGGTATGTACTTTGGCTTCCCTTCGGTCACGCTTTTGGTCGCATCTAAGCACAGGCAAATCGTCGCAGGTCTGGCGTCAATGTACCTGGTATTAGAATGGTTGATGCAGCCGAGGGGGTCTTAGGACTAGAGTGGATTGACGGGAAAACGGTACGGGCTTTACTCCCTGGAGGAGCAGAGGAAGAAGATCAGGCCGACTACGGCACCCCCGATCTGCCTGGAGACGCTACCTTGACAGAGTTTGGTGTCACACGAGGTTCGTGCCTTGGGAAATTAACTTCAAACCTGCTCAGAACTACTTGCTTCAGATACTCTCATGGGTATGATTGGCATCGAGATAGCAAAGATGCATCTTGCAGACATCATTCATGGCGATCTTACAACCTCGAATATGATGCTTCGCAGGGAAACCAAAGATCTGGTATGATGCATTCTTTCTGGTGAATCCATTCAATCGCCAACAGTCAACTCAGGTGCTCATTGATTTCGGGCTGGCTTTTCATTCCACTTTAGTGGAAGACAAGGCGGTTGATCTATATGTCTTGGAACGCGCGTTTGCATCGACGCATCCAGATTCGGAACCCCTCTTCGGCTCTGTTTTGGCTTCCTATGAGAAACGCATGGGCAAACATTGGCTTCCGATAAAGAAAAGATTAGACGATGGTCAGTACCATTTTCAAGCGGCTTATGCCTTTCACTCACTGGCCAACCCCAGTCCGTCTGCGGGGCAGAAAACGCAGCATGATTGGCTAATTCTATGCCGTAAATTCTTCCCCGATCATCCGGAATTATGGGGCCATTTGATGGACATCGCTGGCGGCTGTGGACATTTGTGATTCGTGGATAGCGTCGCCTTCTACTCTGCTGGTATGGGTGATTTCTCGACCTCCCCGGGTTATTGCCTTTATATCGAAAAGTGAGTGAACAGCTAGTATGAAACTGTTAGATTCCATTGTGGCCCAAGACGTTGGTGCAAGACAGGAGAGAACGAACAAATGAAGAGCCGTAGATTGTCACCATTGAAATTATCCTCGTACACTTGTAAGACATCGCATCGGGGGTTGATACTTGCATACTCCAGTAGTACCCCTACATGATCAAATGATCGAGATTACACCACAACGCTGTACTCGGGGAAGTACCGGCTGGCGCCGGCTTGCTTGGAACACCCAAGCCTCCTATCTCCTACAGACTACATAATTAGGAGCTTACATGGGTACTTAGCCCCTACTAAGGGCATATCAAGGGGTATACAGTATGACGAGTTTACCCTGGGAGGGTACTACTCGGGGAAGTGCCGGCTGGCGCCACTTGCGGGTTTGCTCGCAGGGCAGGCTGGCAGCAAGGGTCGCCGTCGCCGTCTGTCGTCGTGCTGCTGACTGCATGCCAGTGGAGATGGAAGAGGTCATGTCATTGGCATATCGCTGGACGCACAGCAGTGGTGGTCGCAGGTGTTGTTAATGTCCTCTTGTCGCTGGCTGGTGGTCATAGCTGTCGTTGTGACCGTCGTCGTCGTCGTCCCCAGCAGGGTGGTGGTGAGCGCCGATGACATCGTTGCGCTGCCAGTTGCAAGGCAGTGGTAGTAATGTTGGCGTGGCGCTGCCAGCTACACGGGTGGTCGTGGTGGTGATGTCGCTGGTTCACGCGATATTCCCCGTCGGCAGTGGCCATACTGTGCTGCAAGCGCAGATATGATGGGCATCATCGTGGGGTGGCTGTAGGCAGCCGTCGTTGTCATTGTCGTACCTCTGTGGGCTGCAGGCAGGTGTCATCATCATTATTGTCATGCCTCTGCATGCGGCAGGTACATAGGTGGTCGAGGTCGTGGTTGTGGCGGGAAGTGCTGGCTGGCGCCAGCAGTCTCCTTGCTTGGTCGAGCCCACTCCCCCCCTTTCCCCCCACCTAGGCTATTTGTGAGACAACACTGACGAGTGCGACGAGCACTTCTTCACCACCTTCATCTCGCGGTGCGGCCATGGTTACCATTGAGGTGGGCACAGGGGGAGGTGAATGTCCAAGGTCACCCATGCTCATTAAGGACTAGTAGAACCTTGGCTCGGGTTTTTGCGACACGACAGGGGCTGCACTTTCTCACGAATATTGGGTTGACCTTGCCAAGTGCAAGGTAATACAGCACAGTTATTCAAGTATTGTTCACCTTTGTCGTTGTTGACAGTTTGTTTACATACTAAGCTGGCGTCATATTTTTCAGACGCTGTGGAGACCAGACAGCGAGATACCCTCAAGAGCGAAGCAAACTTGGAGATCACGGTGGAACATGACGAGGCAGTCAAATGGATTGGAGAAGGCTTGCCCGCTGCATTTACCATGGAGGTTCTAGACATAATCATGAAGAAACTCATTGAAGGAGGCTATGTTGGGGTGGGAGTTGATGTGTGGAAAGATGCCAACCTCCATGCGAAGGAGGCGCCGAGGAATGATTCAGAAGCCCAGGCTTGCAAGGTTACATGGCTAAATGGCCTGTTAGAGGAGGTACGCCGCACTTTATATTTTGTTCAGTGCAGACAATGATAGCGATTTCTTGCAATCAGATTCTAAAGATAGTGAGAGACGAGTTTCCTGACAGCCCCGACTTGCAGAATGCTCGATTGTTGCACAAGTGGGCTAGCTCGCCAAACAGCCTTATCGAAGGTTTACACAAGCCCGTCCTTATTCTTCTTCCGGTCGACCTTGCGGACCAGGCAGAGCAGAACAGCATCCATTTCGAGGATATCATCACTTCGTGCGAGGTCAAATACACCGACTCCACTTCACTCCGTACTCTAGCCCAGGCACAGGCTGCGGAGCTCGGTTTGTTCTGTATGTGGAAGCAAGTCAATCGTTGCTCCTATGTCGCCTTCTCTCTGTGCAGCAGTACCCTTACCATTTTCCACTATACCAGGGGAGGAGCACGAGTGTCAGAGTGCATCGTGTTCACCCCGCATTATTCGTCCGTCTCTTAATCTCTATGTGTCTGGGCGGATCGAAATCTCTCCTTTGGCTTGGGCTTGATAGTGGGATAGCGGATGTGAAGATAGGGGGTACCCCTTGCAAGCAGGTGACACTGTGCTGCCCCATCGAGGCCGTTCTCACATTTATCCGTCCACTTTTCATGGCATACGGCCTCAAAGGTAGAGGGACCCGCATCTGGCTGGTTGAAGACCAAAAACATCATTATTATGTCCTGAAAGATTGTTGGCTTCCGAATGGGTGGGAAAGTGACGCCACTCTTCATCGCCTCCTGCAAGACGAGTCCCGCGATGACCTTCAGTTTTCTGTGGAGGTCAGGAGCCCCGAAGATGAAGCGATATTTGGCGACCTGGACGTGTACCATATCTTTGACAACCCTGTTTTCGACGAACCGAATCACCCCGGTAGCCTCAAAGGTATCCCTACGCTCCTGCATTGGGATGAAGTGCAGCGTCCAGATGGTTCTGGAGAGTTGGTTCCGGAAACGACTTGGATGCTACTCGGTCTTCCACCTTCGGTATCGGAGTTCAAGGACTATGAGAATCGCCAACATTCAAGAGCCGCATTTTTAGAGTGTGGAATTGGTATTACTTGGTTTTGTTGTGCTAGAGAATTCTTCAACACAATGATGGGGGCATTAAGCGGTAAGTCTGTATGTCATGGCGATGAACTAACACTAATAAGTATTGATAGGACATTTCAACGGTTATGTTCGCAGGAAGGTCCTTCAGTGCGACGTCAGCGACACCAACGTATGGATGCGCATCCCAAGACCAGAACCTGAATTTGCTGTACCTGACTGGCCGACGGACAAAGGACCAGGATGGTACCCCAAGCGGACAGGCCTGCTCGGCGACTGGGGATATGCCGCGGACGTCAGCGGAAAGAGAACTAGTGAAAGGGATCATTCGTGTTTCATCACGGTAAGTATCATTTGCAGTAGAGACAAGCTTATACCGAAATACCATCACTACAGGGCACTTTTCCTTTCCAGGCACAACAGATCATGGCATGGGATGCCAATGACGACTGGGCCGGTGAGTTTACCGGGCACACCGTACAGCACGACTTGGAGGCCTTCGTGTGGCTGATGTGGGTCTTGTGCATCAACCTGGATGGGCCGTTTAACAGAAGGCGATTTGGATGCAAAGCGTTCGAAAAAGCAGATTACCAGAACTCTACGACGAAACGTGTCAAACTGGGCGATATCATATCAGGAGCAGGTGCCAAATCATCGCGAAAGGGTAAAACCTCCCTCAGAAAGCCAGCTACGACCACCCCCAGTGCACTACATCCCTCTACATTCGAAACTCTCCCTGGCCCCACCGCTGAGAACCCTACCATAGACATCCCACCCTCCTGGGCACGCCCTGGGCTCCATTCTATTTCAATAAAGGAGGTTGCGTGGTCCAAGGCCATGATGTTGAGAGAAGAGGATCGTTTTGCTGATTACTTGAGCCCGTACTTCTCAAAACATGCCTCAGTCAAGGAAGGGTTCATTGAACTTACCAAGTTGTTTGTTTGGAGGCTGGATAAAAACAGACCCCGAGGCGGTAGGGCGAAGTACCTTCCCCCCACACCTACCACGTACAAGGTCGTTATCGACATTATCAAGGAAATGAGGGATGGAATCGAACCTGAGTTTGATGGCCCGCCATCCAGAGAAGTCATCGAGAGCGCTCGCAACGAGTTTATGGGCCTGTTGAAGAAAGGGAATTTGGAGGTGCCAGTGCTTGGGAAAAAGGCCGGACCTTCTCAGACGAAGAAGAGGTCTCGATCTCTTAGAAATGATGATTGATGGCGGTATCCAGTCTGGTCGTTGTGTGCGTGCGTCGTTTGAATCATGTTTACTTACCGAATTCTGTACTGCGTTGACCTTGTTGCATTTTTTTAACCGTGCCCTGGCAATATTGCAACTTACTACTACTACAAAATACATTGACTTCTCCCCCCTCGGCGACAGATCTGAGCAACCTTTACAAGAGCCTAATTCAGGTTCCAATGGCCATCTCCCGGGCCGGAAATGCCAAATTGTGTTGCAAATATTCCTCCCAAGACCGCTGCTCAGACTGCAGCATCTAATAAACCTTCACTTGCACCTGTTCAAGGAGAGGGAAGCACACTGTTTTCAGATTGGCCGAAAAGGAATGCAGCTCGGCAATCTGATTATGTTACTGTCGACGATGTGGTCTGTTCTCAGGCCATTCGCACAGATCGGCCCCAGAAAACTGTTGTGGCGCCGGAGAAGGCAGTCAGGTACGATGTGCAAGACATGGTTCGCGTTTTTGATGGGTTGTCCAACGGGGTTCGCGAGGCGTGTTACGAGTATATCCGTACTACCCATGTATTTCCGGTAAGCGTTTTAGGTTTGGTTGCAAACGCAAACCGAGATTTCAACTGGTTATCCAGGCGTTGACGACCTTTGTTTTCCTTCATCTTAGCCTTTGTTCCCCCGATGATTACCGGTGAAGCCTTTGGCATCTCTTGATAAATCTGTACTTCTAACACCGATCACATAGCCTTCAGCATTTTAAGATGATCATGCGAACGTATCAATTGAGAGGCGAAGAGTGGTGCATTCTGCATCACGCTAGAATCCAAGACTTCCTTTATAGTCTTTATCTACAGGCGAGTATTACTTCCACCTCTGCACTAGTGGCTCAAGCGGTCTTCCAGTCGCCCGTTGATCGCCACATTTGCAATCAGAGTCTGAGCCAATTGCATATTCTAGACATACAGCACCATATGGACTCATCTAGGTTTATGACATAGCAAGTGGTCTGGAATACCTGCACAAGATGCAACCTACTAATATCTTCGTCACAAATACCCATCGTGCATGTATCGCAGATTTTGGACTCTCCAATGTCCGCGACTTCAGCATCAAAGCAAATTCAAGTATGACTGTCGGTGGGACCCACGGATTTATCGCTCCGGAAATGTATTCAGCTGCTGCCCGGAATGAAATCCGGACTCTCGATCTTCGTCGATGTGATATGTTTGCTTTCGGCGTTGTTATCTACGAGGTATGACTGCAGCAGCCAAATCGTCTCAAGCTATTCTTACAACATCTAGATATACGGTGGAGAGAAGTCCAAGTTAAACGAGTGTAACATTAATGCTGGTAATCGCCCTCCTCGGCTACCACAGCATCTTTGCAAGGAACGCGGATTGGACGACGATATTTGGCACTTGATAGAATGTCTCTGGCAACACAACCCTACTACTCGCTTTGTCGCTGAGTCTGCTCGAGGCTTCATTGGCGAGAAGTTACAGGCTAGGGACGGAATGCGGAGTCCAATGTTGGACGAAGATCCGGAGTGGAACCTCGATTTCTTGAGACGGGTGAGTGTTGCAACGAGCCCCTTTGAACTACGTGTGGTTGGCACGTAATTTGGTATTTTGATCATCGTATTACTTGACCCAAATACTATGCATTCCCATTTGTGAGTGAGACGTCGAGATCATCCCAACCACGAGTCTAGATCACCTCGAGGAGTTGTGACACGCTCCGGCACATTGAGTGAGCTCCTCTGGGCTCAATAGAAGATTGGGTAGAAAGGCAGAACCAAACGATTCGGAATTTGGACAAACAACACATAAAGACCTCACAGATTGCAATCCACTGCTGACTGGAGGATCTCAAAGGGTTAGTTCGGCTGCTCGGGGACCATGAGCTATAGTAGTCACTGACAGTCTGACTAGCAAAGTATTAGACCTTTATTACTGATAAATTAGCTGTACTACCAAACTCGAAACAAATGCAGTGGCAGTCAATTTACCTACTTAACTGTGATGCCTTGATATTAACTACATCTTGAGATGAGTCCAAGTCATCCAAGTCAAAGAAGGTGAAGAGAAGGCGAAGAATCCCTTGATCAACATATAACAGTCCCGATACAAAGTGCGGTCCAAGGTAGAAGATATTGAGAAGAACGAATGATGAATCACAATATATCGTCATCGTCGAAATTGTCTTCATATACTGATCCCCTGTAAGACATGGCATCACGGTCGACGCTTGTTACTCTTGCAAACTCTAGTAATAGCCTGTTTAATGACCAATTACTAATCCGAGAGTATATTGTCTATAGAAAATACAGACTTACCGATATAGGTAAGCTGCCATATCTTCTTTCCTCCAAAAGTTCTGACTCCACTCCTTTCCTTGTGTCGCAATGCGCTCTGCCAAGTCGTCATGTGTACGAAAGAAGGCAAGCGTGTCGTACAGGTCTGCATAAGATATCTGGATGGGCACATAGTGTACCCAGGGAGCTATGCGAGAGCTGTACCTGCATGATCGAGGAGATCGCATCGAGAGCGGCCAAGGCGAAACGAAGACGGCTTACCATTCGGGGTAGATTGTCGCTTTGAAAATGAGAGAATTACTAGTAATGAGACGTTGAAACCGCCCCGACCACCCATTACCGTCGACCTACAGGCACAAAGGATGCCCAGGAAGTGGACCACATCGTGGGTTACATTTCACTTGAAATGATGTGTTTGTCGAGTACTCACATCGATTATGAACTTGTACCTGCCTTCCTCCTTCCGATTGTGCGATCGCCTGAACTCCCATGCCTCCTCCATTTCCCTACATGTTCCTCGTGCATCATCACAAACAATCGGCTTGCCGACAAACGCAACATCCATCCAAGCTGGATTCACCCTTGCGATCTTTATCTCCTCCGGTTCGCCAACCATCTCCCACTCGTTCTTCGGTACCGAAAAGATTGTCAAGTTGCCCTCGATTGCATTTGCAAGCGAAACAAGTCGAGATCGATGGGCGTGCCTCCATGCATTTTCAGGCGAGGCAAACAAACCTGTCGTACTCCCCCTCCAGTTCAACCTCTCGTCCATTTTCTGCTCCCATGGAAGGTCCCACTTCGCCTCTAGATCAGAGACCCAGCCATAAGGGACGGGAGGACGGACATCATGGTGAAGCAACGTCTTGCATAACGAGAATTGAGGCATCAGCGAACGTTGCGGATAGGGGCCTTTGCCGTGTGAGAGGAATTGACCATGGGTCACCAGAAGCTCAGGGTGCATGCACGGATCCATCGTAGCACGATGCGTAGCAATGAAAGATTTCGGCGAAGACGTGTTGAGTAATTGCGCGAACGAAAGTTCAGTGTGCAGAGATGGCAGGGGGAGCAGGGGCGGGTTCTGACGCGCAGGGGAAGTGGGATGGCAGGCCTCTATCCAACCTACTTTATGGATTGGGGGAAAGTTCTCTTGCTTGACGGCTGCGTATAATCAAGAATTCCTCGTTAGTTTTTCTTCGACAAAGGCGAAGTAATAGCTCGCACTCTTCCCAATTCTCGCAGCTTCCAGTACCATGGCTCTTATTCTCCAGTCCGAGAGCATGTTGGGATTATCATGATGCGAGAATGAAATGCGCATCGGAGGAAGTTCATGTTCGATGTCACTAATGAGATCCAGGATATCGTTGATCCTCTGAAAAGCGCTCGCAGGATCGCCACGGACAGTCGTATCCACTATCTCAAACCCTGGACTCGATGGGGTCTTTGCAACTGTGGTGATGTCAAACCCCTTCTCGAGCTCATCCTGGATATGGACCAGATCTTCCGCATCGACGCCCCAGAAAGGCTCGAGGTCGTAATAGATCTCATCGTATTCATCGGGGAGCTGGACGTTATGTTTCACACTGTAGTCCCACCTTTCCGACCGGTATCGTGGGTAAAAAAATCCGGTGTGATGGAATCAAAAGCGGTGGAACTTACCACTTATCAAAACCAAGTGGGGGAGAGCGCTTGTAACGCCGCTTGTATTCCACAATAGCCTCATCCAGCGTCTTGCTAGCACGCTTGATTTTCGTTTCCCATTCTCGTTCTGCCTTGTGCATCAACTCGAAGATAGGATGTGGGCCATTCGGGTTTACAAATAGCAAACCATTAGTTGCATACATGTGCTCCTCCAATTCATGGGATGGCTGCTGAATTGGTTCCGTTGTTAGCAGTCGGTTGAGAGGAAGGAGACATCCATAGCGGAGGACGATACCTGGACATGTGGGTTGGAGTAGATTGAGAACAAGTAAAGAGTGGACACGATGAGGGAGACGATGAGGAATATGTACGTCGATCGGAGGGAGAAGAACCTACAAGCACGCTTGGTAGTAACCATGCCTGCAGACCACATGGGAGGGAATCATGGCGAGACAGGGGGACGCTTCAAAGCTCAGAAACACCCTCAATCATAAATTTGTTTATATAATGTTTTGGGGGTGACATTCTCCACACAGCTCACTGGATTTGCATTCGCTGCCATATCCACTGCACGTCGTTCATGTCCTCGACGTGTTTGGACTCCCGAAGTGACTCCTCCTTTGCACACCATCTCGTAGCTCTCGCAGTTCCTTGTCGTATGCGCCTACTCCGACCACAACGCTATCTCGCGTTCTCGTTCCTCCAACGCCACGCCCTGTGACAATTCGTGGTACCATCGAGGCCATCAAAGTGGCCACTCTTCGGACTCATTCGAGTGGTCTGCACCTCCAAATTCCATAGCCTGTGACGCCGCCGTCTCGTCTGATCGCTGACATGTATCGTCAATGCATCCTGACAGCACCATCGTGCACATATCCGTTGTTCGACGAATCAACACGTGTCGTCCCCTCCACCTTATTCGGGGGTTCGCATAGCAACTTCACTACCTGGGACCCCGAATACCTTGACGCTGCGATACTCCTACGAACCGTCTATGTAGACATCTAACGCGTTTGACGCGTTCTCATGCTGCCGCTCGCGCATTAAACGAGCTTCCCCTCAGTGGCACTTCCTGTGCATCGAGTATGTCGTTCTTCCTCCTAACTACTACTGGTTGTAGGATCTGTACCTCACAACATTGATGAATGGCACCTTGGATGATCAAAGATCCGCGAGGCTGAGCCGCTTAATAAATTAGCTGCCTACTATCAAGCTAGAAAATAGTGCCGTGGAGGCAGGGGCCTTGTTTACAGAAACAAGCCAATCGCCACTACAGCCGCTGAAAGCAAAACATGTGACATCAGAGCCCAGGCGGTCGTCGAAAATACGATATTCATGGATCGAGTCGCTCACATTTTTCACGTCCAGTGACCTTATCTATGGGCTTATAGCCGGTGTGGCCAGTTCAACCGGCGCTTTCGGTTTGCCTGGCGCGGTCTTCAATTTCAATCCATGCGCCAAGGCCAGCGTAATAGTCGAGGCCTGGAGCAGTCGCACTGAGAGCGACAAACGGACTACACATTGACGCATGGTAGGTGTACCCACCCTTGTGCGCTGGCTTGATTCTTGGATGTTGCGTGGCAGCATACCGTTTCAAATTATAATCCGATAGTAAGTATTTGAAATAGAACAGTCGTTGGACCTCGTCCAAGTGGCCATTGCCGCAACTTGCTGCACCAAGTCACCGTGTCAGGGTTCTCGTAAACATTGGCTGATACATATTAGAATTTGCCTTGCTGCGATGCTCTTTCGGTGATGCCACGTACCTCCATGCGACCCTTGATTTCCGCGCAAACCACGGCCAATGGCTCAATGGTATTCTGGGCTATCCAATTATCATGCTTAACGTTTCAGGCGTCCACCTCCCATATGTAGATGTGGATCGCGGGGCACTGTTCCAAAATAAAAGCTCTCTTGTCTCTTGTGCATTATTACCCATACAGCTGAAGTTCTCTAACCATGTTCGACCCAGGCTGTATGTACCCCTGATACATGTGCAGTCTGGCTGTTAACGGCATGTTACAGCCAGTAATACAACTTCGCCCCCCCTGCCTGGATATTTTATGAACTTCGGGCCATATAATTATGTTCCTACAAGGTGGATATGTGTCCTGGTTCGTTTCCCCTCGGTTTTGGCCCTCGTGGATCATGACCTAGTACCCGTCTGTTTTGCCCAGTATGTTTCGCTTTTCGGTGTCTCTACAGGTAAGCAAAGGAATTCGCAATGTTGCCGCCTTCTTACTGCGTTGTTCAGTGCTCCACCTTTGGCAAGCCATCAAGTTCCGCATGTGGTGGCTGCTACCTACTGCTGTCTTCGCGGGTATCCTGGAGGTTTTTGGATGGAGTGCCCGACTATGGTCAAGCTTTAGTCCGGAATTACTCATCCCCTTCGAAATGCAGTGAGATTCTTTTTATTTTTATTTTTCGAGAATTTTTTGACACTTCGGAGGTTGGTCGGAACAATTCTAGCACCCACTCCCTTCATAGCGGCAAACTTTCTTACTTTGGGGATAATCATTGGCCGACTAGGTCCTCAATACAGCCGCTTGTCACCGAAGCTTTGTATGCTTGCTACCTACACTACTGTTTTTTTATATCTGACCGATATATTCAGACGCTATTGTCTTCCTCTTCTTCGTAAGTATATCGACGATAGCTCAACGCTTTTCTTACTCGGTCCTGCGGGAGCCTAGGATTCAGTATGTTTGGTGATACAAGCAATCGGTGGTGGCCGTGCTGCGGAAGAAGTCAACACGTACAGAAATCCAGACGATGTGGGTGGGATTCTCTTTCATGAATTGTTGCTTCTTATGTTTTTCATGCTTTTACAGGGAGGTTACATTATGCTGGGCGGTGTTGCAGTTCAAATGTGTAATTGACACTTCAACAGTCTCTGCTGAAGCAGGATGATGACTTGCGCAACTAGTTTCTATGACACTCTACGTTATTTGCGCTGCAGAATTTTGCGTGCGGTTCCTCAGGGACTCTCCTGTACGAAAGCATGTGACACCCGTGAGTAAGAAGCAGCGAGATGCTAAGCTCCGTGAGTGGAATACGATGAAGATCTTGGCCTTCAGTCTCTTCTGCGAGGCAGTTTTTCTCTTCTTCCGGTTAGTTTAATTTCTACGTTCGTGCACCGCACACACTAATAAATTAAACAGGTCAGTATACCGCACCATCGAATTGGCGAATGGCTGGAGAGGTCATATTATCTCCACCCAAGTCTACTTCAGTGCGTGCTCAGTGTTTTTCAGTTACCGGGTTTTGCTAGACTGTTTCTGTGCAACAGACGTCTTTGATGGTGCCATGATTACCCTTGCAATGTTTACGATGAACGCGATCCACCCAGGCGTATTCCTGAAGCGAGCTGTTCCCGACATTGAATGAAGAGGATAGGTTACAGTGACCGTGCATGGTGACATTTAGCAGTCAATGTTATTATTTCGGCTTTCTAGTACTGTGGCGACTGTCCCAATGGACCCGAGTATGTGTATGTATGACATTATGTATGTGCATCACCCCGATATTTGGTGCCGCTTATAGTGATCTGAGAGCGGGGTTCGTTCAATCTAGAGGTGGATCTTAGACCTCGGTCACATACATATTGAAACGAGTCAAATCCCCTGTTCATACACAACTCAGACGGCTCCTAGAGTCTACTAACACAAAGTTTGGCCCAAGGCAGAAGATTTCGGGAAGAGCAAACAATAAATCATAATAGATCCTCATCGTCATAACTGTCCTCATATACTCCTGATCCCTTGTAAGACATAGCATCACGATCAACACTTGTCACTCTTGCGTACTCTAACAGTAGTCTGGATGGTCAATTACTAAGATCAGTACTACCCCAAAACCGCAAGATCGGCACAACGCCGCATACGAGCGTCCATAGAACATTCCAACTCACCGATATAGGTAAGCCGCCATATCTTCTTTCCTCCAGAAATTCTGACTCCACTGCTTTCCCTGTGTCGCAATGCGCTCTGCCAAGTCGTCATGTGTGCGAAAGAAGGCAAGCGCGTCGTATAGGTCTGCATAAGATATTTGGATGGGCACATAGTGTACCCAGGGAGCTATGCGAGAGCTGTACCTATATGATCGAGGAGGTCAGGTCGAGAGTCCCTAAGGTGGAATGAAGAATGACTGACCATTCAGGGTAGATCGTGGCTTTGAAAATAAGAGAGTTACTGGTAATCAGACGTTGAAACCGCCCTGACCACCCGTTACCATCGACCTATCTCTTGGGTTACCCTAATATGACCCTCACGCTCGTGGGAGTACTCACATCAAATATGAACTTGTACCTGCCCTCTTCCTTCCGTTTCTGCGTCCGCCTGAACTCCCATGTCTCCCCCATTTCCTTACACGTTCCCCGTGCATCATCGCAAGTAATCGGCTTCCCAACAAATGCGACGTCCATCCAAGCAGGATTCACTCTTGCCGCCCTAGTATCCTCCGGTTCGCCAACCATCTCCCACTCGTCCTTCGGCACAGAAAGGATTGTCAAGTTACCCTCGATGGCATTTGCAAGTGAAACAAGTCGAGATCGATGGGCGTGCCTCCATGCCTTCTCAGGTGAGGCAAACAAACCTGTTGTACTTCCCCTCCAATTCAACCTCTCGTCGACTTTCTGCGCCCACGGAAGGTCCCCCTTCGACTCTAAATCTATATGAGATACCCAGCCATAAGGGACCGGTGGGCGAATGTCGTGGTGGAGCGACGTCTTGCATAGCGAGAATCGAGGCATCAGCGAACGTTGCGGATAAGGGCCTTTGTTATATGAGAGGAATTGACCATGGGTCACCAGAAGCTCAGGGTGCATGCACGGATCCATCGTAGCACGATGCGTGGCAATGAAAGATTTCGGCGAAGACGTGTTGAGTAATTGTGCGAACGAGAGTTCAGTGTGCAGAGATGTCGGGGGGAGCAGGGGTATGTTCTGACGCGCAGGGGAGGTCGGGGGGCAAGCTTCGATCCAACCTACTTTATGGATTGGAGGAAAGTTCTCTTGCTTGACGGCTGCGTTTAACTCGTTAGGGTTTCTTCGACAAAGGCGAAGTAATAGCTCGCACTTTTCCCATTCCTGGCGGCTTCCAGTGCCATGTTTCTTATTCTCCAGTCCGAGAGCATGTTGGGATTATCATGATGCGAGAATGAAATGCGCATCGGAGGAAGTTCATGTTCGATATCACTAATGAGATCCAAGATATCGTTGATCCTCTGAAAATGGCTCGCAGGATCTCCACGGATGGTCGTATCCACTATCTCAAATCCTGGACTCGATGGAGTCTTTGCAACTGTGATGATGTCAAACCCTTTCTCGAGCTTATCCTGGACGTGTGCTAGATCTTCCGGATCGATACCCCAGAAGGGTTCGAGATCGTGATATATTTCATCATATTCATCGGGGAGCTGGACGTTATGCTTCACTGTGTAGTTCCACCTTTCCCGATATCACAGTCATGAATCTAGTGTAATGTCATTGAAAGCGCTGGAACTTACCATTTATCAAAGCCAAGTGGGGGAGCGCGCTTGTAACGCCGCTTATATTCCATGATGGCGTGGTCCAGCGTCTTGCTGGCGCGCTTGATTTTCGTGTTCCATTCCTGCTCTGCCTTGCGAATCAACTCGAAGATGGGATGGGGGCCGTTTGGGTTTACGAATAGCAAACCATTGGTTGCGTACGTGTGCTCCTCCAGTAGATGGGAGCGACGCTGAGTAGAATTACGTTGTAGCGTCTGGCTGAGGGGAGAGGAGATATCTACAACGGAGAATACATGGACATGCGTACTTGGTAGGATGGGGTAGATAGAGAGCGAGCGAAGAGTGGACACGATGACGCAGACGATGAAGAGTGTGCATGTCGATCGGATGGAGAAGAACCTGCAAGCGCGTTTGGTTGCAACCATGGCTGCAGACCAGATGAGAGGGAACTATGGTGAGACAGGGGTGCGCTTTATAGTGACACCGAAGAATGCTGTGGGCGAGGCGATCAGATAGCTATTCCCGTCATGCGTCTCTGATGTTCTCGGGAGCCCTCGGGAGAAGAAACCTACACTGAGCATTCGGAGACCGTGGCCAATGGAAGAACCGTCGCCCCGTACTACGACGGGTACATACCATTCGTTTCCGATAAACATGCCAAATGACCGTACTGTAGAGGGTTGGGGAAGTGACATAGACAAGGGTGAATTTTTGAAACAACATGCTTCTGCCATGTTATCGGCGATTGTTGGTCCCGGGAGGTCCCAGTATTATAATCGCGTTTATCAGGAAAGTCATCACGAGTGCTTCATCGAATTGAGAGTATTCTTTGTTCACCGTGCGCTTTCGAAAGCACTAGTCGCGGGTTCTCCTGTTTCGATCGAAAGCGAGTCGTAAGGGCCACCTTCCAATTGGAAAGTACAAAGTAACTACCCAGTATAGGTATAGGCGGCGACCTTGCAAAAGCGCAATGTGCGTCTGTGGTGCGTAGTGGTATTGTTGAAGCGCCGGTGGATAGAAAAGGCCATCGTATGCCATCACTTGCTGAAGAGTAACTTGCCGTGAATCTGCCGTTTCCAGTACATATAACTCTGGCAATTGTCTTGGTTGTCATGCCAATCAGAGGTCCTTCGGGAGTTGGTTGAACGAGCGGACGGGAGGGAAGCAGATCTCGTGCTTTTATGGAACAGCGTGTACATTTTCCCAGTGCGTAGTACAAATCTGTAAGAGTATCGTGAGCGTCGTCTGTTGTCTCGCGTTTTGGTCTGCGTCTCCTCGATGATCTCTGTTGATCCACTGGCTCGTGCACCCTTCCCGGATTGTTAATGGCTTACGCGTCGCCCCGCGATCAAGCCAACAAGTGATCAGTTTTATTTTGTACTTATATCTCGTCTTTGTGTACAGTAGTTTTCCGGGTGCTTCTTTTTAATCCCACTGTTGTGCACTGTCACACTTGGCTCGAATCGAAGTTCCTTCATCTCTCGTGTAACGGCGTCTCTAGATTGGCCCTCTTTGACTCGCCGTTTCATATTTTTTTGAC
>Ga0307518_10000158_pt1 | contig 50406 bp, 62 predicted proteins | sample 25_EM_MG_FD_203889 | JGI IMG/M metagenome (GOLD analysis project Ga0307518, IMG submission 203889) | Populus trichocarpa ectomycorrhiza microbial communities from riparian zone in the Pacific Northwest, United States - 25_EM | ecosystem: Host-associated > Plants > Roots > Unclassified | place... | reverse complement strand
TAGGGATATTCAGGGGTCCTATGGTTTGTAACTTTGGCATTTGCTGATAGCCTTTTGAACTCTTGCACTTTATCCACGAGCAACTCAAGCCGCGCCTTTTTTCAATCCCTCCTTCCATCTCGGCCCACGTTCTGCTTGGTCCCATGGAATACGCCTCTCTTGTGTGCAATAGGTCTTCGCTAGCCTATCAGGACATTGCGTCAAACAGGCACCAGGCTGCTCTACTAAGAATCAAATCTCAAGCTGGACACGAGGCCTGACAGGCCTGAACCTTTGGTACGCGGCTTCCAGGTCCACTCCTGTATACTCCCTCCGTCCATGACATGCACATGTTGTATATATCATGGTTTCTACGTCACACTGTTTAATCGCCTTGAATCCATTGCATATTGCATTTGTCAGGCCGGCCCGGACCAGTCTCCCGAGTATGGCCCTGCTACTATGGCTAACCTGAAACGATTATCGGGTCACCATTTGACAGTCTCTTGTATGTACTTGACGGGGCCCTCTCATTGGCCCCCGACTCCGTCTAAGTGAGCACAAAAGGTGTGTTCCAACTTCCAAACGCTCATACCCTTCAGGTACTAAGGGAGCCCTCAAGCAGTCCAACTTCGACACATATCACTTAGTTTTGCAGATCCGGGCCCTTGGACCAATTTCTCTCGTCACTCGCTGGGCAGTAGGTACGCTGTTTGTAGTGGCATAGAAATTTAGAGTTTTATCTCTCTCACTGGGTAATACTACGCCGTAGTCTGTACCGAGAGAGATCGGTTCAACCGCGTGTTCATGAGGCGCATCTGTGCGTATTCAATTGATCTGACGTCTCGCGTGCTTCTGAGTCAGGAAGACTGACATTGTACTTTCTAGTAGTACTTGGCACGAAGTTCTAACTACTGTAGTAAGCATTCAGAATCATCCCATTCCTTGGGCCTCGAACGTGTACTTCAAAAAGGAAGCCTGTATTATGTTCCCCCCTCTTCTGGGTTCAAATTTTTTTATCGAGGTGTTGTTCGCTTCCATTTCATTGGCTCGATTATTAGTCTGACACCTCAGGGTTGAAGCACATCGAATCCTGAGATTTACACTATGCCATACTTAAAAAATTACGTGTGGATCCCAGCGTCCAGCATATAAATACTCGCCAGGCGCTCAGCGGAATCGCTCAACTTGCTTTGCATACTTTCCGTCGCTCTTTTTTCGCTGTCGGGCTCGTTACCTGACTGGCCCCTTCCGCTCGTCTATAATGCACACGCTCCTTACTCTCCTATTTGCAGCTCTTTTGTTGCCATCCGTCATAGCACGCGCCGTTCCTCTCACTCGAAGGAATGGCCAACCTATTGCAGCTGCCTGGTTTGCTGGATGGCACGCCTCCGATGGGTTCCCTGTGTCTTCTATCAACTGGAAAAAATATAATACCTTGGTTTATTCCTTCGCGTGCGTTGCGTTCTGCCATATTTCTGTGGGTATCTGACTATATTTTCGTAGGGAGACTACGCCGAGTGTCAATAGTATCACTTTGGAGGGTTCTGACCCCGCCGTTCTCCCCGACTTTGTGAGCGCGGCACATCAAAATGTGGGTGTGATTTCAATAGATGCGCTTTGACTTGTGTTGTTGAGATGAATTGATAGGGTGTCTCTGCACTTGTTGGTATCGGAGGATGGTCTGGAAGTGCATATTTCTCCTCTGATCTCGGGTCCGCAAAGAACCGTACTGCATTTGCGAACACGCTGTCCGATTTTGTCCAGAAATACAACGTGGACGGGCTTAGCTTCGAGTGAGCACCTGCCCCTTTCGGAAAGTGAGCCAGCTGATCTCATTCATAACAGCTGGGAGTACCCTGGTGTGCAGGGTTCGGGCCAAAATGTTGTCAGCCCAACGGACACTTCCAACTTCCTCGCCTTCATCCAAGAATTCCGCAAGACACCCGTCGGTAAAAAATTAATTCTTGCAGCATCTGTTCCTATCCTCCCCTTCCGCGACGCGCAAGGAAACCCATCCAAGAATGTATCAGGGTTTGCCAAAGTCCTCGACTACATCACTATCATGAATTATGACATCTTTGGCTCTTGGTCATCTGCGGTCGGACCGAACGCACCCCTTGCGGACTCCTGTGCGCCAGCCCAGTACCAGCAGGGCTCTGCGACAAGTGCCGTGAATGCATGGATGTCTGCTGGATTCCCGGCGAATCAGATCGTGCTAGGCGTCGCGTCATATGGACATTCGTATCGGGTAAAGCCTTCGGACGCGTTTGCGAACAACCCGACTAGCGAACTAGGACTGTCTTCCGTGTCCCAGCTTGTTCCTTACCCTCCGTTCGACCGGGGCGACCAGCCCGAGGGTGATGCATGGGGGGGAAGTACCGGCGTGTTCGAGTTCTGGGGTCTCATTAAGGGAGGCTTTTTGAACGAGCAGGGCACGCCTGCCCAGGGGATTTACTCCAGGTTCGATAGTTGCAGCCAGACTGTAAGGATTTCCTTCGTGATATTGGGTAAGGCATGGTGACTGACTATGACATGGCGCGTGATTGAACGCATAGCCCTACGTATACAACAAGGATTCGCAAGTAATGGTATCATATGATGACCGGGCTTCATTCTCTGCCAAAGGAGCGTACATTAAGCAGACCGGTCTCCGTGGCTTTTCCATGTGGGAGGCTGGGGGAGATTACAAAGATTTGCTTCTTGATGCTATCAGGCTGAGCGTTGGGTTCTAATAATCTACATACATACAGGCAGGCCAATGTGTCTAAGTACCGTAGTGACTATGTACATCTCGCAGTGATATCCAGGTACTTCAGATCTTGGGCATTTACTAGCAGGTCTGAAAGAGTTATCGCGTGTCCTCCCAGTAGATTATGGGAGTCGGAGTAAAAGTGAAACATGGCACACCAAGAAAACGCTCAAGAAAGGACCCATGCAATATCAGAAAAGAAAAGAAAAGAAAGACCTATGGCTTTCCAAACTTGACGACCCACGTTTCGGGACATGCTGTGGCCTCTGGCAGTAATCTGTTCTTCGCAAACTCATCGTCTTTTTCAAGCCCTCTGAAAGCTGTCTTGTCCCCAAGCCAGTCAATTCTCTTCAACTTTTTCACCTTGTCTTTCTCCATTCTTGCCTTTGCAGCCTTTTCGATTGTCCCACGCCGCGCATTATCCAACGAGCATACAATTCCCCACTCTGAATCAGCAATGGGTTCTTGAAGCATTTTGTGCAAGCCTTCGAACACGGCTAAGCAGGTCACAGGAGCGCGGATATCGAGCGCCCATGGGAAAGAGTGGGATATAATGCGGATGGATGGTGTGGTAGAGAGGAGCGCGGGGGAAGGACCAAGCTGGGCGGCGGTGGAGAAGAGGATGCCATCGGACGGTGCTTTTCTGACGTCGTATCGGACCTGGGTAGTGTCGGCCGCAAGGGCGGGGTTGAGATTAGGATATTTTGGCGCGCGCGCGCGGTCATCTATGTAACGAGCGTCAGCAGGGGGAGAAGTGAAGACGAGTGGGTGAAGTACTGAATCCTGGCCAGCCATAAGACGCCCCGTAGTAAGGGGGGATATACACGCGTGGGTCGTACTGAGGTTGGTACCACTGATTAGGTGCCCAAGCACGATTTGCGAATGGATCCATGATCGTGATATATTGTGACGGATATGCGAGAGATCTGAACAATTTATATCAAGCACAGTGTATCGCTGGCCAGCAAGGGCTGTCCTGTTGATGATGGGCTGGAGTCATGATGCTATGAGTTTGGCAGTGTCGGTCACTCAAATGGCATAGCCTTTAGTCGCCAGCGCCTCTCCTCCAACTTCCGATGTCGCTCACTACTGCCTTTCGCATCCCAGCCCGCAGAGCCATATTCACCGCCTCAGCAAGGCGGGCGGGACTAAGGTCAACCAGTTTCAGAAGGTTTACGACCACCCCGCCTCCACCCCCAAAGTCAAACACTCCCTTGTATGCTGGGATCTTCGTTTTGGCTGCTACAGCTGCTGGCTACTACTTGTACACGTCCGACTCTGAATCCTCACGCACGGCCACGACTGCCACAAAGTCAGCCATTCAGACGGGCAAGGCTGCCGTCAAGTTCACCCCGACCAAGGAGGACTATCAAAAGGTGTGCACATCCTCATCGGACAGCACGCGTCGCCAGAACCATGAATATTCCTTCATTAGGTATACAACACCATCGCTCACATCTTGGACGAAGCTGGGGGATACGATGGTAAACACTTGCTATGAATACCCCAAGCCATTCCTCATTTCTGTCTCAGATGGCTCCTTTGGCCCTGTTATAGTTCGCCTTGCGTGGCATGCCTCTGGCACATTTGACAAGACCACGGGAACAGGTGGCAGGTACTCGGTCCAATCACCATCGATCTATTTCCCCATGTTAACGTAATCAATTTATGGTCATCATTCTTTAGCAACTTTGCAACCATGCGCTTCGAACCTGAGTCGCTCCATGGAGCTAACAATGGCCTCCATGTTGCTCGTGAGGTGATGGAAAAGGTCAAGCAGCAGTACCCATGGATAACCTACGGTGATCTTTGGACCCTCGCTGGCGTTGCTGCCATCCAGGAAATGGCTGGCCCGAAGATCCCCTGGCGTCCTGGTCGTATTGACGGATTCGCTTCCGATGCCACCCCTGATGGTCGTCTCCCTGATGCTGCTCAGGGCTCGCAGCACGTTCGAGACGTCAGTTGAATGCCCTTGGTTAATTTTTTGGATGCCCACTCAATTGCCGTGGTTAACAGATTTTTTACCGCATGGGCTTCAACGATCAGGAGATCGTAGCACTCATCGGAGCTCATGCTCTAGGACGCTGCCACCCTGACAGGTGAGGAATCACACATTCTGATGACGCATTCGTACTTACTGACTTGTGTAGGTCGGGTTTTGAGGGTCCTTGGACTTTCTCGCCGACCACTTTCACCAATGACTTCTACAAGCTACTTTTCGAGGAGAAGTGCGTCGATCGCATGGTTTCCCAGCCTGGTTAGTTGATTATTTATTAATAGGTGGGTGTGGAGGAAGTGGGGTGGTCCCAAGCAATACCAGGACAAGAAGACTGGAACTTTGATGATGTTGCCGTACGTCTCTTTACTTCCGAAAACATGGTAATCAGACTGAGGTAATGCGTATGCAGGACAGACTATGTTCTTACTCAGGACAAGAATTTTAAGAAGTTTGCTAAGGCATATGCTGACGACCAAGACCTCTTCTTTAAAGAGTATGCCTCCGAATTGTTTTACTGGAAACTCGACTTAATATTTTTGCTATAGCTTTTCTGCTGCGTTTGCCAAACTCCTCGAACTTGGTGTCCCGTCCCAGCAATTCGTAACGTCGGAGCCCTGGAACCTCAAGACCCTTGAGGAGCAGAAGGCGTAAAGAGTAACTTTAGTGGTATTTCGTGCTTGCACTCCAGAGTGCACTTTCTTTTGTCTTGGTAGTTTTACCCACATCATGTGAAGTACGATTTGTCATAAGTCGTGTATAAGCATGACGACGTGTTGTTACAATTTGTGTATTTTCACTGCCCTCGCAAGTCGCCGCTTATCAATTAGCCTGTCCATAATTCATGATTCCACCAATGTCCTCAGCGATGAGCAGCTCATCGCTTCCTCCAACAGAGCCTCTTGTCTATACCATCGCTGGTTGTTCTGAACACAGCGGCCAGTATGTCGCAGATAATATCAAGATCGACCGGCCGCACGACCAGTCGAGCAGATGGAGTGGAGCACAGCAGCCACCGAGCATGAAGCAATGGCTACTTCTTCGTCTGGATACATTGGCTGTTGTCAGTTGAGTGTCACCCTTGCATTCTGGAAGTGTTTCTCTGTCTAAAGCTTATCACTCTGAAGAGAGCATTACGTTCGGGAAGGTGTGCATTACATTCTTTTGTTTTCAATGCATTGCTCAACGTGGAGACGCATTTGCTCTTTCTTTAGTTTCATAGAAGTAAGTATTCGGGCCCAGTTCAGTTTGCGTGTTTGGGAGCGCTGTTTCTGTTGTTTCCAGAACACCCGTGTAACATGAGAGAATTCAAGCTCTACGTTGGCTTACACCCCGATCATATGATCCAGGTGCTACACACTAACCTCAAAGACGACGTTATACCCGAGACGTTTGCCATCCCGCAGTCGAACAAGGATGGCGTGCCATTTACGACGCGCTTCATCAAGATTATTCCTCTGTCGTAAGTAGAGCGTATGGAGCGTTAGACGTGCCGAGTCTAAATGGTGACGGGATGGCAGCGCACACGGACAAAGCTTTCATATTTCCATTTGGTATGTGTCGGTGGCGGGTATTACTGAACCTTCGTACGTGGAGCCTTTGAGGGTGCAGTACGACGAGGTACGTGATAAGATCCTTCTTTGTTTCCATCCGTCTCCCTTCCTCTTTACACAGCCTTAACTGATATATCATGATCAGTACCGTGAAGCCGTCGTCCTGCGGCATATCCTCAAACACCTGCGCAAGCGCCGTCTACTCACGCCATATACCTCCATCCTCACGCGTACCCACCTACAACTCGAACACCCCCTCGTATCAGCTTTACACACGGCGCTCGTGCTTCAGGGTGACTTTTCATCTGCTGAATCGATCCTTCCCAAAATGTCCTCAGCACGTCTGTTCGATAATTACATCCGCTCGTGCCAGCCCCACGCATGTTGGACACGTCTGCACGGCTCTGACGCGGACGGGGATGCACCGGGGCCACGAGGCGGACATGCGATGGCGCTGGACGCATCGCGGGGTATAATTTATCTCTTTGGTGGGTGGGACGGGCGGAAGAGTCTAGATGATCTCTGGGCATATGATATTGGGGCAGAGAGGTGGGAAATGTTGTGTAGGACCACAGTAAGAGAGAAGAATGGTCCTAGTCCAAGATCTTGTCATAAGATGGTGTGTGACTCGAAGGCGGGGTGTCTCTATGTGCTGGGGAGGCTTGGTGATGATGTTGGGAGACCGTCGTCAGATGGTGAAGAGGGACAGACTCAGACCGGAGATGGAAATGGAAATGGGACTCAAGGAGGGTCGTTCTGTTCCGGGTTTTATCGGTATCATACGAGAGGGTTGGACGCTGGAAAGTGGGATTTGCTCTCGTTCGATACGGCGGTGAGTACTTGGTTGGCTAGCTGCCGATCTATTAGTGTTTCCCCGCGAGCATGTCAGTCTAACTTATGTTTGTAGACGTCTGGCGGGCCTCAGCTTATATTTGATCACCAGATGGTGATGGACTCGGATGCACAGATGATTTATGTTTCTGGAGGACGTATTGTTCATGGTGATTGGGACTCGCCAAAGTACTCGGGTCTCTACAGTTATAACGTCAGGACGAGCAAATGGAAACTATTGCAGTAAGTGCACACAATGGTATACTGAATAATTGTAACCTGCGGCTGAACTCTGTCAGGCCTGCAAGCGCTTCCCCTTCTTCCCAGTCGCCAATCCCATCACGATATGGTACGTCTATACTATACTCAATCCTGTCCTTCCCTACACAATATCAACATATAATATAGGACATTCAATGGTCCTTGACCCACTCACACACACGTTCTTCATCTTCGCGGGCCAGCGAGACAATCGTTACCTGTCTGACATGTACGCATACGATCTCGAAAGCAATACTGTGACAGAGCTGTTCGCCAACTTCAGTACTGTTGGCGGACCTGACGCATGTTTCACGCAGAGGGCCGTTATAGACCCGAGACTGAGGGAGATTTATGTGTGCGTATCTCTCCATTGCTTCCATTTTTATGTTTCACTGATGCGTTGTTTCTGATGGTGTGATTTACTGTACCCCCTGTGGCTCGCTTACATGTTTTACAGATTCTGTGGCCTCACCCGCGGCAAGCAAACAGGGACACTGAATGTCTTGACGGCTGACGCTCCCAACTGGGTATACCGATACACATATCCGAATGTCCAAGGAACGTGGACGCAGATCCTACCCGAGAGTGTGCACGAGAATTTCAGTGTGGCGAGTGTTCCACGTCCTGACCCCGGCGGCAATGGAGAGAACAGGCGTGCAGGAAGGTGGGAAGGGTATGTGCAAGAGACTGATAGCGTGGATGAGGATGTCCCACGCCCCAGGTACGCGCATCAGGTTGTATACGATGAGAAGACTGGGAGGGTATTTCTTCACGGTGGAAATGCAGGGGAGCATGGAGGTGAAGATGATCGGCGTGGTAGTTCTGGGGACGGTGCGCAGAGGAGTGATGGGGATGGTAATCCTGGAGGGGATTCGAGGGAGGCGGAAGGGCCTGGGACTGGAGATGGTGCGCGTGGATCTGGATATCATTGGCATTGGCTCCGATATGACAATGATGGTATGCTACTTGGGGACAGAAGTGGAGAAAGGGACAGGGACGGTGAAAGAGATGAAACTGCCGACAGGGATGACCGTTCACGGATAGTGGCGCGAGAGTTGCGGCTAGATGATTTTTGGAGTATGACACTGGTCAGGTGAGTCCATGGGCCTCGATGCCTCTTGGGTTCTGCAGGTAACTTATATTTCGGATGCTAACGGTGCAAACACCTCGCAGGGCTGGACCGGAGGAGGTCATCAGGCGGGGATTCTACCACATACGACGGCAACGGTAAGTTTTACTTGCGTTGTTTGAAGAAAGACGTCTCACATACGTCTCACCAGATTCCGCGAAATGTGTGAAGACCTACCTGCCCTGACGGCATTGCATTACCTGCAAAAGGACGTTGCCGATGTCGTGGACCATGCCAACTCCGAAGAGGCTGATTCCTTCCGGTCACTACTTTCATATTTGTTGGCTATTACGCCTCCTAAATCCCGGACACCTCCTAGTGAGAGGAGCGATGCAGGCTCCCCAGATCAGGGTCACCAGCACAGTTATGGAGTCGTAAGTGTGGAAGATGTTGACAATGGTATTGAATGGCCATTACCTGTGCTGATACCGAAACAGGTGCAGGAGGCCGCGGTTTCGGAGTGGGACAGCGAAGGGTGCTGGGAAAGAGAAAGGGACAACTGTCCAGAGGATGTGCCTCCTAAGAAACGGACTCGGTCCAGTTCACCTTTGGAAGAGGAAGGCGCGTGGACAAGTACGATCGAGGGTGAAGGTTTCACTGAGGAGAGTAGGGTAGCTGATGAAGCAGGAGGCCAAGAAGTCAGGCTGTCATTAGTTTCCAGCTCACGACTACGGAGGGAGCCAATACTAGAGTCCGTTTCGTGCTCGACTGCGACGCCTATGACACGTTCTGGGGCACAAAAACGGTCGCATGCGGTGCTCTTACTGGACGAGGACCCACTTGAGAGGCCGTCCGTCGGGAGTGGTAGTAGGATGCAGGAGAAGAGTCTACTGTCTGCGGACCGGTTTTGCCAGCGCACCGAAGTGTTCGAAGCAATACTGGCGTTCATCGAGGCAGGGGCGAAACAGCCCGACGGGTCTTTATTGGATTTAGTTGATGCAGAGGATGGACTGTGAATCTTAAGGATATTCAGCAAGAGTGTGTAGTTTTCCTGATTTGAGCGTCATTTGTGACTAGGTTCGCCTCTCCACATGCCTATAGACTTGCTATTTTTCCATCTTCATTTCCTACATATGTACTATTTCCATCGACTTTGCGGAGTTTGGGTCTCTTCAATACTTCAACATCCTAGGTCCTTCACAAGGGCTGATAGTTGGCACCGTCGTTTTTTGAGTGACACATGTAGGATGTGAGTGTATATTGACCTTTTACAATGTTCCATCCATATGCTACTCGTCTAAATTAATCGCCCTGCCAAACTTGGCGTACAGCCGCACTTTGAGTTCCTTCATTCCGCTCTCGCACTCTTCTGCGACGTGGCTGAGCTCGGCAAACTGAGCAGAGACAGCGGCTTGGTCATTTTCTAAACGGGCGAGTGCCTTTGGCTGCGAGAGGTGCAGAAAGGATTCGCCCAGTTTGTATCTGTGGTACCATATGTCGATCATTAGGAGGGATGCCTTGGAAATAATGGATACGAGGGAGAAACCGACGCACAACACCATCATGTCTTCATCCATCAGTTCGAGTTCCGTGGAGAGGTCATCTAAGGCTTCTTTTTCTTGCTGAGATAGTGTGTATGGCAAGACGGGGAAGGGTTGAAGAACGGCGGAACGAGATACGCGTACAGAGGATGGACATAGACATGTGGAATCGCGAGCGGATGAGCAATAACCTGTGTGAGCTTGCTCACAAAGCCACGAACAGTAGCGAGACACACCCTAAGCTGTTCTAATCTATCCTCGATGCCTCTTAGACGTGCATTGAGTTTTGAAAACGTGTTGATCTGCTGCTGATCCTCTGAGTATACGGCGCGATATTATCATGGCATCAGTGTTCTGGTCCAGAGGATGGACGGTGTAGAAACTAATAAAGCGAGCATGCAACTGAGGAAAGGCACCCACCCCACGTAACCTCAACCCCATCATCGTTTTCCTCGTCCTCTGCGAGCTTTTGCATACAGATCAAATAGTCAAAGATGATGTCAAGTTATCAGAGGGTCCACAGGTCGACATCGTTGTCCAGACTCGACGGCGGGTGTAAACTCACCATGCGCATGTTGTTCATCGTGTTTTGGATGTCGCCAAGGATCGTCCGCTTATATAAGAAGTGTATAACTCTTTTTTTTTTAATACCCTCACCACGCGCATAAATACCCTGTCTCGATGGTTTCGTTTCAGTAGGTGACACTCGACCACACTGCACTGCAAACGCTCAGTTTTCTCCAGGTGCAATGGTCAGCACATCTTCTCATTCGGCCACACAGGTCCAGAAAATTGACACATAATTTCGTCCAAGGCTGTGGAGATGTCGTCAAAAAACCAAAACTAGACGCTCATTATGCATGCTGTCACGCCCCCTTTGACTGTATAGATTGTTCCACGACATTTCATACACCTACTGAATTTAAGGGTCACACGTCGTGTATTACTGAGGCCGAGAAGTACCAGAAAAGCTTGTACAAAGGTCCCAAAGGGGTACGCTCTCTCTCCTTCAGATGTCAGTTATCTTGAACCGTGTGTAGAAACAGGATCAATGTCAGGGTGTAGAGAATAACAGGAAGGGGAAGTCAAATGACGTGAAGGGAACCGACGAGCAGGGCCGGGGCGAGTCCAACGGGGAGTCCAAAACCACAGCCCTCACCTCAGAACCACCCAAGTCTACGTCAGGTCCAACAGAGGTAGTGCTTGTAAAACCCAAAAAGGACAAGAAACTAAAGGAGAAGAAGGCAAGGTCGAACAATATTATTGACAAAAAGGTGAGCGATACACGACTTGGAATTTATTCGACACCTGCTGAACAAGGAAAAGGAAACACAGGCAACTATCGCTGATCCAGCTTCCGTTCCTCTTCCGCCATCTCCTGAAAAGCCCTCTGGTCCCGCGTCGCGACAATCTAAGGACAATGACAAGAAGAAGAAGAAAAAGGAGAGAGAGCTCAAAGATGGGGATGCAAATAGCGAAAAGTTAAAAGTGGACACTGACGAGAACAAGGGAGGCGAGAAAGTGAAGGAGCGGAAGAAGTCCAGGAAGGATGCTACTTCAATTGTTGCGGAGGCTGAGCAGGACAGCATCCGGGTCGTTGAGGACTCTGCGATGGATGTCAATCAGCCCAGTGTCTACAAGGAAAAGGATATGCAGGGTGTTATTGCCGATCAAGCTTCCATTCCCCGTCCGCCATCTCCTGAAAAGCCCTCTGATCCAGCGTCTCTACGATCAAAGGAAAAGGATAAGAAAAGAAAGAAAGAGAAAGATCCGAAAGATGATAGTGCAAAACGCGACAAGTCAAAAGTGGACGCCGAGAAGAAGATGAAGGAAGGGAAGACAGTGAAGAAGGTCAAGAAGAATGCTACCTCTGTTGTTGTGGGGGATCGGGCACACGTTGAGGACCCTGAGATGGATGTCGATCAGACCAATGTCCAGTGCGCAGAGGTATCCGAAGGGAAGAAGAAACCGAAGGCCCGGAAGCATATCGCCTCTACTATTGAGGTTTCTGGTGAGAATAGTACCCAGACACGCGTTGATGACCCTGCAGCGGCTGTCGATCAGCCCAACGTCCACGACACAGTGGGATCGGAAGGGAAGAAGAAAAGGAAGCACAAAAGTATACATGCAGGCAAGAAGGTGGATCAACAAGGAGAGGAGACCAAGTCGAAGAAGAGGAAGCGGACAGAAGTAGTAGAGTCAGCGGGAACGAAGAAAAGTAAACAGTAGTAGCCCTTTGGTCTATAGTACTAAGTCCTAGTGTTCCACGTGGTCTTATCGATTTGTGATTGTGGCTCTTGTCTCCTTTGCCTGTGCCCAGCAACATATCCACCAGCGAACAGAGCGACAATGCACGCAATCCAGGCAAGTAGAATAGCGCAGTCCATTCGATCTGTCCTCACCGACGCCCCAGCAACAATACTGGGCAGTTCGCGACTACCTCAGCCCCGTATGCACCTCGCTATTAGCCACTATTGTCCCCCCTAACCCATACGACCAGGTCCTCAAAGAGAGCAAGTTCAAAGAGCATGGAAGGATAACACCAGGCATGGACTGCATACTCACCCCCAAAATCCCACTGACGATATCGCACAGAGGAATTCGTGGCAGCGGGCGACTTCCTGGCATACAAGTTCCCAGTCTGGCAGTGGTAAGGTCTTCCCGATCCTAGTAAATCACATCCTCAACGCCGGCACATCATAGGGAAAAGGGCGACACGTCCAAAGCACGGGATTATCTCCCCGCGGACAAGCAATATCTCGTTACGCGTGGGGTCCCTTGCCTCCGACGCGCACAATCACTCGCCTACACTGACGCAGATGAAGATGCCGAACGCCTCCTCTCTTTCGGTGATTCCTCATCTGGTCTTGCAGATGAATGGGTGGAAACGCATGCAGGCCGCAAGAGCACAGTCGATTCTGCTGCAAACCCAGGCGAGATCGATGACATCCCTGACGTAGATGGGGACGATCATGAACTTGCAAGTGCAATGGGGAACGTGTCAATCACTTCTACCGCTGCAGCGACAGTAGGGGAGACACCAGATCTGGATGATATTCCGGATATGGAAGAGGACAACCTTGAGGAAGAGGTCGATGAGGCGACTGCCGCGCCCAAGCCAGGTATTCCGTCGTCCGGCGGGGTCATCGATGCTAGGTAAATATGCGCACTCGCATACTGCGACCACTGGTCTGAGCATGATCCCTCGTAGCCAAGTAGACCCCGCGAAAGGCAACCTTCTCCAAGTACGCACATACGACGTCATGATCACGTACGATAAGTACTATCAGACGCCGCGGATCTGGCTAATCGGTTACGATGAGGTATGTCCTGCTCCCCGCTTTCAATCGTTTGGGCTTGCTACAACAATGCAATGCAGAACCGTAATCCCCTGATGCCTGCTCAAATCTTCCAAGACGTGTCTGCTGATCATGCCCTCAAAACTGTGACGATCGAAGCATTCCCACATTCCTCGACGCTCCAAGCTGCATCTGTGCACCCCTGCAAACACGCGAGCGTCATGAAAAAGGTGATCGAACGCATGAACGCAGGTGTCGAAGAACAGTTCGCTGCACGCAAGAAGGAGGGTACCAGCAAGGACAGTAATAACAGTAGCAAGAAGAAATGGGCGTTTGGGCGCAAGACCAAAGACGAGAGCAAGGATAAGCAAGTGGCAAAGGAAGAAGACGAACAACCCGAGACCATGCGAGTGGACTTTTATCTTGTTGTATTTCTAAAGTTCATTGCCTCCATTGTGCCCACCATCGAGGTCGACTCTACGACGGCGTTTTAATTGTTGTTCATGGTAGTCAAGGCACGGTCTTCGTTCGGTATACCCGCCTCTGTTTCTTTCTTTTTTTCTCGTTCGCACATGAAATGTTGATAGTTTCGTAATTTGCATGCAATATCTGTACCATAGAATCTAGAATCTTTCAGGTGTGCAGATGCGAAATTTAGCCTCACCTGAGCTTGTGAAGAAGGGTAAAATATAAAAAATGGCAGCAAAAGAAATGACCCGACCCTGGCTCGAACAGGGGACCTTCTGTGTGTTAGACAGATGCGATAACCAACTACGCCAACGGGCCTTGCAGCAATGGTATGGATGGTACACAATGGTTACTACTGATAGTGGACATCAGTATGTTACAGGGTAACTGTGCAGAACTTCTAGTGGCTACATAAAGTGACGATTCTATCTCCTGGACTAAAGTATCATGTATACCTTTCACCTCACTGCCGATCCTCGAATGGGTTCTCGACATATTCCAATTCATCATCATCGCTCTCCCCCTTTGTCTGCACACGTGTATTGTTGCCACTTCCAGCACCAGTGGTAGTAGTAGCGGGTGGGGACTGCGGCCTCACAAGCGAGACGGGCCGCTTCGGAAGAAGACCCAGCTTGGTGAAGTCGACATTGGAACGTGGTGCAGGCCCAGCCACTACCTGCGACGATTGGGACTGGACCAATCCAGAGACAGGGACAGGCCCTAACCCAGAATCCGAACTTGGCCCTTGGGATAGTGGGGAAACAGGGGCTGGGCCATGGGGAGTTGTCGGAAACGCACCCGGGACCTCGCGGGTCGGCAGTTCAATAGACACCGAGGCCCTTGTAGTACCCACATCTTGCTTTGCACCAGAGGCTACGATCACGTTTTCTTGGGGGAAAGATGGAGGAACAGGAGGACCGAACGGATCCATGTTGTCGGTATGATCGGAGATATCGTACCCTTGTATAGTTATTGGGCTGGGAGTGCGTGTATGTGTATCAGGTCGTGAGCCTGCGGGAGGAACAGGAGGTGCTGCGGGAACTGGAGCGTATGCATATGTATTAGTGCGGGGTTGACCAGCGCTCCATGAAGGGTCGGTGGTTCGTCCGGCACCATAGGGCGGAGAGGAGTAAGTATAGTCTTGTGCAGCAGACCCGAGAGGAACTTGGTTACTATGGCCAGGAGTAGCATGGGCAGTGCTTGTGGTGCTTCCGGAACCAAAGCCACCACCCTGATCAAACTCCTGCATCTTGGCTTTAACTCTGGAGACGATAGTGCTGAACGTTTTCTTGCCAGCTACCGGCAGACAACAAAATAAGAGGAGAGGATCAGGAATGAATGATTCCGAGGAAAAGCACCTTACATTCAGCGATCTTATTGAAGCCTTCTTGAAACTCGGCCATCGTATCTCGCTGCCCACCCTGTCCTTGCGATTGCGTGGTCTGACCCTGTGCATCGCTCCAATTTCCCCAGCTGCTAGAACCCCAGCCACGCCCACTGCCCCTACGGGGCTGGTATGTCTGGTACCCAGCTTGCTGTTGGTCTTGGGATGGGGACATCGGGTGGCCCCAGCCAGGTTGCCTGTCGGCTGACCAAGCCCTTGCAGCCTGCTCTTCTTCGAGAGCAAGACGGCGGGCGAGCTGTTCGTCGAGGTCTTCTTGAGTCGGGCCCGGTTGTTGTGAGGCAGTGGACGGTGGTACAGTCGAAGATATGTACGTAGGATCGTTCATACCCAGGAGGATATCAAGAGCACGATCTTGGTCATTGTCGACCGATTCGAAGACGGAGAGGCTACCAAGTGGGTAAGTAGGAGCTGAGATTGGATGGACGTCTACGTACATGACTGCGGCATCGAAATCAGGGAACATGCCCTTGAGGCTTGCGATGCGCGGATCAGAATCAGCGTCATGCCCGACTCTGAGGGCGTCTGATGGGGGCGGCGTCTGTGCAGAAGGTGGCGAAAGGGTGATCATGATGGAGTGGTTAGTACTAGGTGCAAGGACGAGAAGTATGAGGTGTTCGACTGCGTATCGAGGCTGTGACCAGGCGCCTTCTCGATCGACTCGTTGACTTGAACTATGTATGCGGATATCGACGCTTTCATAAAATGGTTCCAATCCAACGGCGGCACAGTTGACCTACGTGTATTGGGCATAACTGAGTTCCCTGGCAGTGGTCGGGGAGCCGTTGCACTGTGCGATATACCTGTGCGTTCACCACCGTTATGTGTACGATCAACTGATGCACGTCCCCAAAATCACAGGCCGATTACACTCTTTTCTCTCTTCCGCGTGTTCTAACGCTCTCTACACGTACATCGCCCCTCCCACAACTATTTGGCTTGGACAAATGGCGTGCCCACAACCTACACAAGGGATGGGTTGGCCTCATCCTCTGCATGATGTGGGAAGATGCTTGTGCACACGAGCAGGGGATAGGTATACCCAAGACGGGAAAATGGTCACCATACATGCGCTCTCTCCCTGAAACATTCGATACCCCAATGTTCTGGAGTGAGCACGAGGTTGAAGAGCTCAAGGGGACAGGAGTGGTAGGTCTGTCATACTACTTTGCCTCGTTGCGGGTCGTGTGGCATGGGCGCGGGTGAGGTGCTGATACTCCGAATCATAGAGAAAATAGGTCGACAAGATGCTGAGCGTGCGTATCACGAAACGCTTGTTCCCGCTGTCAAGGTGTGTCTGTCGTTCAACAAGCTGGGACTTGGCGTCCTCAGATTGTTAAATTTTGTTTCATTTTGTTAGGCGGTCCCTTCTTTATTTCTCCCACATCACCTCCCAAAATGGTATACCCTAGAAGCATACCATCGCGCCGGAAGCCGTATACTTTCGAGGAGTTTCACAGTGAGCAGATGGACGAGCGACGACAGTGCAGAGGAGCAGAGCAATGACGAAAACGACGACACTGGAGTCTTTGGTTCCGAGAGTGAGCCAGAAGACAACGCCGACAACGCCAACACGTCTCTTGGGAGTGCGATGGACGTTGATGAACTTCCACCTACCAATGATGATGATGATGATCCTTCAGACGTCGCAATGGTACCCATGGCTGATCTGTTGAACGCGAGGTGGGGTAGTGGAAACGTGAGTCCTCTTGTGTATGATCGACATCTTCTGAGTAACTTATCTCTGTTGAATAATAATTCGTGGCCCCCAATTCCTACTGGTGTGAATTGGCACGCTAAAACAATGACCATTCTAGGCCAAACTCTTCTATGAGCCTAAGATTCTGCGGATGGTAGCGACGAGACCGATCAAAAAAGGAGAGCAAATTGTGCGGCGATATACTTGTTTCAGTATTGATTGTCAACTGACCCTTTCTTTTTGATTTGATCTTCTTGTCCGCATGATACCCGTGTGCGACCACACCGCAGTTCAACACGTATGGTGACCCTCCCAACTCAGACCTGTTACGGTGCTACGGCCACGTCGACCTGATCCCACTCAACATGGACGCTGAAAACGTTCTCGCTCGAACAACAGAAATCGATCCTCACAGAGACGATGCAGTTTCATTGACTACACTGGGAAACCCATCAGACGTCGTTGAAATCAAGGCAGACTTAGTGGTTGAAGTTGTGCGCGCGCGATGGGGAACCAAAGAAAAGGGAAATAATATCGCAGAACGGATTGAATGGTGGCTAGATGAGGGCGGCGATGAGTACGTAGTATTTATTTCACTCTTCGTCGCTGGACAACTCTGACATTCGTTACCGAGTTAGTACCTTCGTCCTTCCCCACCCGAACAGTTTACATCTGGACACCACCTCTCCCTACGAATTCCCTCGTGAATTCATATCCTTCGCCCGTCTCCTGCTCCCCAGCGCCGACTTTGAATTGGCTCGCAATAAGGGGAAGCTACCGAAGAGCAAACAACCTGATGCAGAAGTGCTTGGAGTACTTGAGGAGGTGCTGAAGAACAGGGAAGCAATGTATGCAGGTGGGACTATCGAGGTGAGGGTGGGTTATCCACGTCCTGGTTTTCTTTGCGTTGAGCATGTATTTCCTTACTAACAATTCACCTTACCTCAGGATGACGAACGCCTTCTCAGCTCTGAAGATCCGGTATCGCTCACTACAAGAAACAGGCACGCCATCATTGTCCGCGTAGCTGAAAAGCGGATCTTACGAGCCGCGCGAAACTGTGTCAACTTGCTCTTACTTGATCAGAAGGACGAATACAAGGTGGGGAGCAAGGGTAGAGATCAAAGGCGAAAGAAAGGCAATGTCTGGAGCAAGGGTGGTGATGCAAGCACAAAACGCGGCAACATCAGTGTCACTGGTATGGATGCTGGACGCGCCTCCAAGAAGGCACGGTCAACCGCTTGATAGGTACTTACATATGGCCAGACGAACGTTGACGCCCGGATCAAGCGGTTCAGAAAGGTTAACAGCCACACAATGAAATACGAAGTTTTGTCTGTCCACATTGTTAGGGAAAAGACGTAGTACACTGAGGTAAGTGTTGCATTGTGTTTCGACCCAGGGCCTTGAGGACCTACTGGGGACTTTCACTACTCCCTCAGGGACTCGGAGGTGAGTTAGATGGGGTCCACTACAAATTCCCTAGAACACCAGAGAGAATTTGGTAATGTAGTCAGAACGCCGTTCGCAAAACCTAGTTTTTTCCATCATTACGAGACCGATCAGCTGTGCTCCCCCGTCGAACAAAGGGGACGATAAAAGTAAGAGCAAACGATGCAGCGAACACATGTCACACGGAGCAAGAGTAAAAATGAATGGTTAAGATCCATTTCCCCGCTGTGATCGCAATATGCTTCTCCATCGATCAACAGCACTTTCCGTGACACCTGCCCCCCAGTTCCACATCACCTCCAGAGCCGCTTCAAAATCTCCGCTACCCCACCGTTCATCACTCTCAGTCGCCTCAGTCGTCGCGTTGAAACGTAGTACATCCTTTACAGTTACCAAGCCTTTGAGCATACCCTGCTCTTCCACCAGGATGACACGGGGCCTGTGCGAAGCCACGTCAGTTGTGTAAAGGGGAAAGGGATGTTAATATACCCCATGCGTTTGAACAACTGCATAAGAATTTCAAGGGGCAATCTTGGAGGTACAGTAAGAGGGGTCTTCAATGTGTTTCTGCTCAGTACATTGATGATGGAAGGGAGATAAGTAAGGGTCACCTGATTCACCCATGGCCATAATTTGAGAACATCATTTGACGCAGTCGTCTCCAACAGTTCTGCCGCAACTTCTTCTTCGGCTCCAAGCGCAGAACCGGACCCTACACCAGAGAGGATGTCATGTTCCTGGTCGGAGGCTTGTCGGTTAAATGAACATTGGGTCTCTGGTGTGATATCGCCCATATGTTGCGCCTTGTCTGAAATGGTAATGAGATACCCTACCCCTCCGTCCACCACTTGTAAATTTTACCTAGCACATAACGCAATTCTGTCCGACCGATGTACCCGGAGAGAATATGTGATGATTTCGAAGCGATAATCGGAAAGCCTTTGACATCGGTGGAGCAAAGTATATCCTCTCCAAATGAAAAATCAGGTCATCCTGAAGGATCTAGGGGAATGGGCGCATACCAACGTCGCAGATACGCATCCCTAATGTATACAGGATGGTCAGGTCTTTCTTCATGACTTCCAGAACTTCGGTACAATAAATCCACTAGAGCTGAATGTCATCGGGGCATTGGCGCACCTGGAACATCTGGTGAATGACCTTCTTGATCTAAAATAGGGTATCCATTGAACCGAATCGTTTCATCAGCCATGCCGCGCATTCCGATGAAGTCGCCAACAGCTTTGGCAACCAGAATTACAATCTATCAGAAAGCGGGTGGGCGTCCATAATTACATGCTACTGATATGCGAGAGCTCACCATGGTGGGTAGGATGTATGTCAATGCACCAGTCAGCTCAAACATGATGACAACAACAGTGACCGTGATTCGCATGACGCCACTTAATGCCGCAGCAGCACCAAGAAAAGCGTACGTTCCAGGAGTGATACAAGGCAAGTCAGGGTCGCAAGAAGTGAATATTCCAGATTGTGGGTAAGCTCTAGAGAAACACTGTAAGAAATATGTTCCAGTAGTGGCAAACATCGAACCTGTATACCGCCTTCACGATGATGCCTACCATTCGGCCAAAAGTTGCACCGATAGCCATCGATGGTACGAAGATCCCCGCTGGAACTTTCGCGCCATAGGATATAATCACAAATCCCGTTCTTATGATTGTTGCGAGGAGAAGGGAGTTAACCATAGGCCACTGTGCCGATTGCCTGTGGAAATCAGTCATATCACAAACACAGAATAGAAAACGTAACACACATACTGGCATAGATTGTCGTAATCACCGCCCCCTTCACATTCCCTGAATAATATTGACATCATCTCGGTCATGTCTATGCGAAGGAATCGGTTGAAATATCCAACCATTGCCGTCAGAACGGCAAGGACAACGGCCTCGGCTACCCCATGCTTTGCCAGATGCTTCCTGCGGAAAGCTGCCACCTGTATATTAAGTTTCACTACAAAGGCACCGTAAAGGCCCTGGTAATCATATTAATGAAGCACGATCCCAGAGAATAGCTCTTACCCCAAATATGCCGATGATGACCCAGAATATGATTTCAAAGAAGTGCCAACTACGACTATAGGTCACTTGGAAAAGAACAAGTTTCCCGGTCCGAAATGGGTTCATGACCTGCAAGTAACACATAAGGATACGTTGCGAGATGTGAGAAATCGTACGGACAGAAAGTGTAAAGGTAGCAACCAACGCACAAACAAAGCTGCGCCACATAGTCTTGATCCGGAATATGTGGCTCATCTCCTGAACGGATGGATTTTTAGAAAGATGATAAACGTGGCCAGTTTAACCCTTACCTCGATCGAAAACAAGACCCCACCAATAGGCGAACCGAAAGCAACGGCAACACCTGCTGCACTGGCGGCTGTGATGACCTCCCTCATCTTACCTAATTCCGTATGATATAACGAAGAGAAGACAAGAGAAAAAGGAACTAAGTACCTTGACTTCGGGAGAACCTCTGGAACCAATTAGCAACCACAGCCCCAACGCAACAGGCCACGTGCACAGACGGTCCTTCTTTTCCAACAGACAAACCAGAAGCAATAACAAGAGGCTGTTGTCATTTTAGCACATGGTTCCAGATAACAGTTACGCAAGAAACGCACAAGGGTAATACTTTTGATGCCGAACGTCGCGAAGCCAAGAAAACCTTTCATCACAAATCCTGCAAGGATGCATTTGATTTCTGAGATTCCCGAGCCAGCAGCATAGTTCGCCATAGTGCGAACCAAGTGACCTGCAACAAATGAAAAAACTCCCTACGAACTGTATAAGATGGGATGAATCTGGAAATGGAAACCATACCGCAAACATGACATACAATAGCCATCGTGCTAGGCTAGCTGTGCTCCACGGATGCCAAGAAGGACAAAATTCTTCATCGCTGTCAATCTCCCAACAACAGAATTGCTGATTAAGCCACCATCCATCTGCGCAATAACCCATTTTTATGTCAGAGAGCCACTTCGTTATGATGGATATCAAGGCAGCATTAGCACCAATGATGACACCTGCCGTTGAAACCTCAGGATAATCTTGTGGTAAATAGCGCATAATATAACTGACCTGCTAGGGTAATCACAAACCATGACTCTCCAGCAGTTACCAACCTCCAGAATTGTGCCCATAGCCACGCAGGTGTGATTTCACCCCGAGGGCCGCGATACGCCGAACGCGCTCTCTCCTCACGTATACGTCTATTTCTCTCCACTATTGACTCTTGTATCCAATCTATGATTCATCACATTGGTAAACAAGAAGCACCTACGTGGCAATTTGGAAACATACCGATAGTCGTGAAGTCCTCATAACGGCTGCAAGATTCATAATAGTGTCAAGTAGAGGTATTAAGGTGAGATACCTACCGTATTTGCTCCAACTCCTCGTCGTACTCCATTCCATCTCGTTGTCTTCTGTAGAGAATACCTTCAGGTGACATGAATGCATGATGGGACTCGTTCACATTTCGATCAAGGATACTTTCGAGAGCCACGTGACATTGCATTACGTCAGCGGAAGATGCCCATGGAAACAAAGATAACAGTCGGTCTCTTAGAGCGCCTTCGGGACTGATAAATATTTCAGCTTTAGACAGATCCTTTTTGAAAAAAAGGAAGAAAAAAAAAACATGCGATACATAAGAGCAAAGAATATATAATCCGAAATTTGGTGTGAATTACTAAGCAATTGCATAATATACACTGGATGGATTGTTTGCACACTAATCGTTGAATTGAACTTATCATTAACCACCATGTCGACCACGGAGGACGTGAAAGTTCCTTTTTTCAAGAAGGGAAAATCACGTCCAACTACAACAAGAATGAGGTCAGCTTCACCATCATCCAGCGCGCCTGTACAACCTCCGCAAAATGTGACCACCTCTTCCTCTTCGATCAATAAATCTGAAGTTATCCACCCCAAGCGCAAGGCAACCGGGAACCTTCTCAGTGCTGGCACTAAAAGAACAGCGATGCAGAGACGGCAGGAAGAGCTGGGCTTCGAAGATGCGGATGGTGATACTTCACCAGCAAGAGATGGACCAAATGTCAAGTGGACAGCTGCTGGGTCGCACATACACGCTGCTATGGAAATTATTGCTGGGGACGAAGCTGAGGAAATATTGGCAAAGCGCCAAAGGAAAGAGAAGGTAGAAGGTGATGAGGAGGAGGATGAAGTCCCTGGTGATGGTCTGTACAGGGGTCAAAAGGCCTACCGGAGTCACCTGAAAAAGAGCCAGGAGGTGCCAAAGGCCATGAGAGTAGGCCCACAACGAAGTACAAGTACGATACGAACAGCCACAATCATGGATTATCAGCCAGACGTTTGTAAAGATTATAAAGGTACGCATTATCGTCATGCGTTGCAACCTTCATGCTAGACTGAATGTATTACAGAAACAGGGTATTGTGGTTTTGGTGACACTTGCAAGTTTTTGCATGATCGTGGAACATGTGAGTGCCACTCAGATTCCACATTCACTAAACTAACCAATTGTGCCTTAGATCTCGCTGGGTGGCAGTTAGATAAATTGGCAGAGAACTCTAAGAGACAAGTTGACGATTCGGATTCGGATTCGGACTCCTCGGAGGATATTCCCTTTGCTTGCCTTATATGCCGAAAACACTTCACAGATCCTGTGGTGACTCGCTGTGGTCATTACTACTGTTCATCTTGCGCTATCAAGAGATATGCTAGGACTTCCAAATGCTTAGCTTGTGGTGCACCAACAGCGGGTATATTCAATCGCGCAGATAAAATCCTTGCAAAACTCAATAAGAAACACGGAGAGACTGACGAACAGGAGGATCACGAGGACGGGAAAGACTATGAAAATTGAGGGTCTTGCAGATGAAGGAGCAGATGGTGTCGATCATGTAGATGGCAATTCGGGAGACAGCGATTGAGTAAGTACCTTGCATACCTTACACCTCCCGTCTCTGTGACTGACGACTATTTACTTATTTTGTATCTCTAGAATGGATAGCTGGGTCACTTATCGTTCAGACTTCCCAGACCTTATCTGACCGGCTTATGATGAACACCGCAAGTTTTACGGCTGCATGGAACCGTATTTGCTCAGCGACAAAACTTCAGTCTTACTGGCAGACTCAGGTATAGTACCGCGTGCGCTTCTCGAATTCCGTAATGCTCTCCGTTCTGTCCTTATCATACGATTTTCATGGCTAGTGTGGAACTGTGCGGTCCTATCGTTTGAAATTAGGTGCTCATCGACGGGGATGTCAACACGTAACTGACTCTGACTCCGAGGAGACGTTTCCATCTGGGATGCTTTTCGTAATCATGTTGTCCATGGAGATAATAACAGTCGCGCACTCAGACTGTCGTGGATGTTCACATCAACGTGAGTAACCGGTATCTCGACGCTAGCACCTTCGACTGCTGAGTGTTTGTGCGAAAATAGTAAGTGGGGGGCTGTGTTTGTCAGGATGATATACACGTGTACACGAACGATGTGCTCTTGATACTTATGGGGCTCTTCCATGATCAATTGATGAAGCCTCTTGGAAATTAAGTATCATGCACCAAAACATCTCGACCGGAACACGGTACGAAGCACAGGGCTACAAAAATGCACAGTGCGAAAGGAGAAAGTCGACTCCTGGGTCACGGCAAGGAGATGGTGACGCGAGAAGGTCGCGTTGCATGGAAGGAAATGCCATTACAGGCTTGTAAGTTGCTGTACTAAACTGCCATTTCAATCTTCCGATACTACCGCAGAGAATGGACAAATTGCACCAGTGACACGCATGCTCGACTGCCCAGCATTGCCGTTATGCCGGGCACTCGTTGAACATCGGTCCCCGCTCCATTCGTGCATGTTCCACATTGCGATGTACTGCGAGATGCATGACGAAAAGTCCGCGTCCCGGCTGCTTACCTCGACTGGGCCGTGGTGATCTTGGCACCCCATGACGATGTCATGTACTTACATAGATCCCACTGGCGATCAAGGGGGTGGTCCCTGCAGCTATCCATACGGTGCAATGCCAAGTCCAAATTTACTAGGCACAGAGTGGGTGCCATCGTTCTTGCATTGCAAGCCTTTCACATTACTGGGTCGAACGAAGGACCATGTGTCGTTCGTTACCCTTCGACCTTCTGGTATATTCTACGGGGCCCGACTTGAGTTCTACGCCCCACAGTAGTTGACCTAAACTTGCGGAAACAAGCTCCTATTGAAAGCCAATCGCTGCAGGATCTTTGTTTCCACGTTTTCTCCGAGCTCCATTTAATGGGTGCATGAACAGGGTTGGGGAGTGGTCCCGCGTGCAACAAGAGCACGAACCTGGGCCTGTGGCCTTGCCGATTCGGATGACCCCCACGTGTGTCGTTGTCTGGACCTGTGATAGTACAATATATAGTGTGAACCGTACACTACCCTGTTCGACATTGGCTACTATTGATACATCCACACCACTCACATGAGCATATGGCCTGTCTGACCCCACCTGCGACGTGCCACTGGGGCCCTGACCCAACTCAGTTTACACGATGGAATGATGTGCTACTCCCGATTTGTAGGTTAATGCAAACAGAAACCTGCAAAAATGTTGCAGACCACGGTGGCCGTCTTCGTGTCGCACGGACACAAACCTTGTTACAATCATGCCTCTCCACCTCTACTGAACGTTGATCACTTGATTTGTACATATTTTGCCAAAAGCAGATGGATTACACCTCCAACTTGCTAGCCGTTGTCCTATCACCGCCAGCAATTCCGTGCCAAGCCCGGTTGCATAGACAAAGATCTGGCACTGTGCACTCCCGCATCGCATATCACCACGCAAACCCTTGATGAAATGCGTATGTCAAACATTGCCATTTCTTCGGTCGGAAATACAAGTGTTCCGGGGGAATCAAGCCGCATCAATTGCAGTAAAAAGATCCTTCCGAGTCCTGCGCGATTTCGGAAGAAAGGATAAGAAAAAAGGGGGAGGAAAAGTAAGAAGCCACACGTGTTGGCCCAGCACAGCACCTAAACCCAATCCAACAAAGGATGAGTCAGGGCGTATACTGTAGCGCAGGGATTTGTCAGGTACGCTCGGACGAGGTTGGATGCCCGGCGCAAGAACAGGAGAGCAAATAAAGGACAACAAAGGGACTAAACTAAACTGTGATAATATAGATTCCATAGGTTCCAACGAGAAAGATGTGGCTTTGCGGCGCACAGCATGGCAACATGAACGCAAGCGTGCTGCCTGCCGCGGTGATACCTCATTGTTCTCCGTATCTATCGGTGGGAAGACATCTCGTCGCATCCATTATCAATGTGACGTTTCAGTGAATCTGCACGGCTGAAGTCCTTTTGGCAATAACGACATCTGTGAAGGACTGGTGCCGTCGCGTGTACGGTCTCATAATGTCTGCGGCGATCGTGGGACCGTGTAAAGGTCCGGTCACAGAGCTCACACGGATAGCGTTCCCCTGACGGGTTCGGTGGCTGCGACTGCGTGTATGAGTGGGCTCCAGAATGGCTGCTATTGCCACCTCCTCTTCCAGCGTGTGGCGGCGATAGAGCAGGATGCGAAGGGTGCTGGGGATTGGGTGACATGTGATAGTAAGGGTCGATGCTTGGGCGACGCTGACTGGAGTTCTGCGGAGCGGTCGGGGGCGAGTGGGAAAATCCATAGTTCTGTGAAGGGGTGGGGATGAACTGGTCGGGGGGACGAGAGGAGCTTCGAGGAGAATGGGGGTCCATGGGTCCAGATTGCATAGATGGGTAGGAGTGACTCTGTGAGTGTGGCAGGGAATAGTGGTCACTTTGGCTACTTTGCGTGAGGTAGGGTCTGTGATCTTCCCTCGGAATGGACGACCCTTGTGGAGGGTATTGAGGGTACGGAAGTGGTTGCGAAGCGCTCCCCATGCCGCCTCCTGCTGTCAAATGTCAGTAATCAAACATGCAAGTTTCGCGTTATCAAGTACCCATGAAGTCCCTTTGCCCGACGGTGTTGATTGGTGGGTACGGAGGGGCTTGTGGCGGGTGGGATTGATTCATGGAACCCGAAGGGAGATGGTTAGCTGGCGGTCGGGGATGTTGACTAGGAGGGGAGTATGGCTGACGGCCATCATGGGGGTACACGTTGTTGTACATCTTCGGGAACAGAGAATCAGGGCAAGGCGGCAAGTTGGAACGGTCGCTGGGTCGAGGAGGTTTATATAAATTTGCAGGAGTAGGTGGCCTGGCATCGCCTGTGTTAGCATGTCTTAGCAACGTACCTTAATGAAGGAATTCGTTACTCAATCATTACCTCTCTGAGTGAAGTAAGTAAAACTGGAAGGACCTGCCTGCAAGCAACTGGCCAGCGATTGGTGGATGTAGCGGAATCGGGTTCAATCTGACAGCAACGATAGATAGTGCAAGATCATGGTGATCTGAACCGGGTCCAAAGATAGAGACCAAAGGATGGCATCAAAACAAGTGTTGGGTTCGATCATGGAGCCTTTTATGACAAACTTGCGTGATGTCTCTCCCAGTGGTTCGTGTTCCATGTATAAAAGGGAAAGACAAGGTTCAGGCCTTCAGGAGCCAAATGCAAGGAACGACTCGGCAGGTAATTCAAATCTTGGAGTACAGGAAGAGTATGACCTAGCGCTTGGACGCTCCGCAGAGCCGACGTGAGAATTCGAAGTCCAAATGGGATCCAGCTGCATAAAGATCGGGCAGTGAGCACTGGGGTAGCATTTGCGGAGTACCTGGAAGCTGCCTTTCGACGCCAAGAAGAGGCAGGATCGTCCCTGCTCTCGTAACGAACATGTAGCAACCTTACCCCATATCTGGATATGTCAGGATGATTGCTTCACAGTGATAAAAAAGTTCTTATAACACACAGTGGTACGGCATCCTGACATGTTGGACCTTGTCGTGGATTGCTTGCTGCAATTGTATGACCGATTTCAGTCAATAGCTGGGGGTCGACAGGCAGCGCAAGACTTGCACTGGCTAGGGTGAAGAAGCCACTCGTCATGATCTTACATGAGCGGAAAATGTCAGCTCTCGTCCTCTCAGGGTATGGTGAAACCTGTCCAACTTCTGATTGTCTGGAGAACCACAGGCTATGCTTTTCCAGGAATTGGAATCCAGGTGATGCTAAGTAAGGAGGCGAGGCTGCACAGCAAGGCCCACTGTACATACCGGTGTTTGAATAATGTGGGTTAACGCGATTTCGAGCACAACGTGCACACACGTTCCGGCCGCACGGCATACGGCTAATCGTGGGTGTGGTAAATGATTCACCAGATAGTCGCTCGTCACAAGATGAAAATTATTATGGCCGCTTGGCCTGACACATGACCTCCTCGATTCGCCAGTGCAACCGCATCTATCCTGATTAGTGCACCATACGCGTATTGCAGTGAGAAACGTGGGGATAAAATTCATCAGTGAGAATGTAATTCCCTATCTCCACGTGTTTCTTGGCCAAACGGCCTCTCCTCGGTCCCGACACTCACCATTTACGAGCACTGGGCGGTGATGAACCACCGGGGCACTGCGAGAATGATGATTGAGAACATGCGCACACGATTGCAACCACAAGAGCTTCTTGCTGTGTCTCGCTGTCCTGAAGGGGTATGCTGCCGAACAAGTTCTCACCAGTGTTAAGGCAATCTGCATGTGGAATGATGCGGCTCTTGATTCTTGTCGCAAGTCTCGGGAAAGCCTTGACAGCGACGTCGAAAGAAATGGCTGCAAACTTCGAGAAGAAACGTCAAAGGAGAGGTGGAGCCAGACACACGATAAGTTCCCTCCTTACCCGATGCCAATCGTGGTATGCACTGGAGCATCACCACGGAAATGCAGTGGCCTCGAGGACGGGACAAGTACGTACCAGACTTGATTCGACAAGTATACCAGGAACGACCCGCCAGGAAGAGTGAGGAAACTTCCGTCGTTCCGCACAAACCTAACCTTGACTCCCACAAGCAGCTCTCTCTAAATCTGAGCGATACCTTTTCAGAGGCCCACTCGCCGAAGGGTCTAGCAAGACGCGGCCGAAAAAGATCTGGCCAGTAATTTAGTTAGGATGGTTTCATTCACGACTAATGGAGCTGGCCAATGTCCGTCAAACACGGGCAAACAATCCTCTGCTCTGGCACACTTTGGCACATTCAAGCAGCCAAACGCCTTATGGCCCCCTTCGATCTCGATGCGTGTATAGAGCAGCTACTACGAAAACAGCTCCTTCATGAAGCACTCTTACGAGAAATCTGCGAAAAGACGAAAGAGGTTCTGATGAGAGAATCAAATGTGGTGCACGTGAGTGCCCCAGTCACCGTCGTTGGTGACATCCATGGGTGAGTGCTCTGCCCTCGAGGCAGTATGCATGCCATTTACCGCAGTTTCAAGCCAGTTTTATGACCTGATAGAGATATTTCGCATAGGTGGATATGCCCCTCACACAAACTACTTGTTCCTGGGTCAGTCGTCGACACGTTCCAAATCACGAGAAGTCTCACTATCTAACCCCACATCTCCATCAGGTGATTACGTCGATCGAGGTCTCTTCAGTGTAGAGACGATATCTCTCCTCACGTGTCTCAAGTTGCGGTGGCCAGACCGTGTCCAACTAATTCGGGGAAACCACGAATCCAGGGCCGTCACCCAAGTATGTCTTCCGTTATTTGGTGCACTCCACACAAACGAAGTTATCAGACCTACGGATTCTATACGGAATGCGTACGAAAGTACGGTTCCTCACACGTGTGGACATATTTTACGGACATGTTTGACTTCTTAACCCTATCCGTCGTCATTGATGATCGGATATTCTGCGTGCATGGAGGTAAATGCCCAAACCGAGCCTCAAGGAGCTTCTGATAATTGAACCCTGGTTATTCAGGTCTCTCACCGTCCATCCATTCAGTGGATCAAATCAAAGTAGTCGATCGATTTCGAGGTTTGTCTCTCTTCGCGCATGTACACCCATCCTCGTGTCACCGTCGTCAAACAGAAATTCCTCACGAGGGTCCGATGGCCGATCTCGTGTGGTCAGATCCAGATGCGGAGAAAGAAGACTTCGCCATTTCTCCAAGGTCGGTGCTTTTCACCCCTTTCATTAATGTGGTTTGCACATTCTTTCGATCCATCCGTCCACGTCGGTTTCACATGTCAAGCTTTATCATAATGAGAACTCACTGTTTTGTAGAGGTGCGGGGTACACGTTTGGCTCCGGAGTTGTGCACAAGTTCCTTGAGACAAATAATATGTCTCATATCCTACGGGCACACCAGCTTTGTATGGAAGGGTTTTCTTCCCTCTTTGACAAGCACCTGTCCACGGTGTGGTCTGCACCCAATTATTGCTATCGCTGTGGGAATTCAGCGAGTATTCTTGAAGTTGGCCCTGGTGAGAACATGCACTTTAATGTCTTCGAAGCAGCCCCGGAAAATGAACGGGATGGGCCGAGTCATCAGCACCCTCAGAATGCAGGTGGAAAAGTACGTCGTGGGCTTCGTCGTTGGTCCGCTCGTCTCCCTACTTACTGATCCGACTAGCCTCCGGAATACTTCCTTTAATGCGTTGCTTCAACGATAATAGTCAACAGTCCATATGTCGCAAATGACGCACCAGGGACCTGACTTGGAATGTTTAGGATCTACAGCGGCGATGTGTGGCGCCGCAGGAGGTTATTACGATCTGAGCACTTGAATCGCGCCACGCACGCATTCGACCATTTACAGCGAGGTAATGAGTATGTAGCCCGTATACGCTCCGACGGAAGTGCCGATAGATTATCACTATACCCTTCTCTCATCCTACTACCACCCTTTGATCCTGTGCCGCCACTCGCCACTCGTTTGCCAATTTCCTCACGGCGAGTTCCTTATATATGATTTGTCAACATCAAAACATCACTGATGCTTATACGCTTGATGCTTGATTACGCCACATACTTCGCATGACTTGTTGGCATCAAGCCATTCTAAGGGTGATCATGGTCTTGCATGAAGCATAAAACTATGGACCTGCAGCGAATGACAGTATGTGGGACAAGCCGGAATGAGATGCTCGGAGTACAGACATAGTACATCACAGTCAAACGGGTTTTGGGACAGTATCCTTTTTGCTTGTTTCACGTCAACTGTTAGGCCAACTCAAACATTCGCACGTCCCCACGCACCACTTGCGACTTTCTCGAGACTGCTGTAAGATTGAAGCTGCAAAATGTTGGTCAGTACCAGAAGGTGGGAAGGCACATCTTCTATAACACGCAAGCTGGACCAAGGTTCATGCTGGCACTTCAATCCTCAAGTTCTGGAGGCTAAACAGCACCACTGAAACCGTAAGAACATGCTATTGGTTGATGTCGCTGTTAAATTAACAAAATAATTATGCTTTTTCTAGCCCTTTGGACTTGAATGGACAATCTTGTCCAACTCACAAACATTTGTTAATGTCTCTAAAGCCTTGTGATTTACAATTCTGATGCCTCAATTTCAACAACATTATGTGTATGAATTAAAAGGTCATCCAAAGCTTTGTGCAACCAAACAAGCAGAACCGTTGGGTGACAATAGCAAACGGGTGTCGAGAGCATGCAGCACGGCGCATGACGTAGGAAAGTGTAGTCAGTACTTCAGTGGGGTCAAAAGAATACTACTCTCCACAACAATTACAGAACCATGAGATAGGGATAGTGAACTGCACATGTCGACCCGCGGGTGTTAGAGGGCTGACCCACACCCATACCCACACTTACCCAAACCCGCGGGTGTACGGGTGTATATCGCCAAGGGTGTCGCCGACTCCGGATACTATGCGGGTATATTCACAGGTCACCTCATAATTTACTACATGAGAAGTAAATAATTTGAACAAAGTACATCTTTACCTGGCGGATCGTCATATTCGATGAAATTCTGCCCTTTACTTACCTTATTGAGTGGGGCTAGTACTGCTGCTTTTACGGTACTCGTTTGTGATCCGTGACATAATAGTCACTGGTCTGATGGTCTGAATTATGTAGTATATTCTTGCTGACACCTTACCAAGTCGTCAGACGACTGCAAGGATTTCGGAGGCGCTTACTCAGACGTCTAAAAGGTCCGACTTGTCTGTCATGTGCAGCAGACTCCTTGCAATAACTTCGCTGCATTGCATGAAAATTACTCAGACGAACATACGTCCGAGTAATCTTGGGTATCAAGAACACCTATGTACATCCCCAGTCTGTATGCACATGCCCTGGACCCATGGCATAAATATGCATACGTGTGGATGATATGTCCATTTCTCGCTCAGTGCTCAGCATGAGCTTAGTAGCCTGATCACCATGGCGATTTCGCCTCCTTAGGAGTATGACATAATAGTTTACGCACTTGAATTTCAAAAGCTATTTGTGGCTGTCTACGATTCGTTAGCAGCGAGGCGCATCTTCCAGTCATGATGGGATATATATATTCACACATCGCTGGCTGCCATCGAGCCTGCTGTCAGCTTTTAGAGACCCGAGATCCTTATGATTGGCCCTACATATATTTCCAGTAGTATTCATGGGCCCTGTAGCTGTCTTTCCTGGAACTCCGTAGCCTTCCCTCCGCCAACCGTCCGAAGCCTGCCATGGATAGAACGGTTACGAATGAACCGATAAATTTCCCAACGAAGGCTACCACGATTAGAATCAAATACACTGAGGCTGTGAGTAACAAGGGATACACCTTCGACTTTCAGGTGTAAACTAAAAACCTTGCCAGCCGTACCAAGGGAGACGAGCCGCGTTTTCTCTGAAAATTGTCGTCATTGGCTGCGGGCTTGGTGGCATCGCCGCTGCATACTGCCTTGCAAAAGCCGGGCATAAAGTCGTCGTCTTAGAGGCAGCTACAGCTATCGGTGAAATAGGCGCTGGCATCCAGGTTAGCCCGAACGTCTCCCGCCAGCTCATCCGTTGGGGCCTCGAAAAGAGACTACAAGACTTTGCTATTAAACCGGAAGCACTTACCTTCCGGCGGTGTATGTACCCCTTACTTCTCTAAGCCGCTCGACGTCCTCATTGTAGACTTGAAGGGTGCACAGGAGAGACAATAGGTCGGACGAAATGGGGTGAATCGATGGAGAAGAATTATGGCGCACCATACTACCACATACACGTTGAGTTGGCCTTCAATTGCTTTGCTATGCTCCGTTGACATGGTTTTAGAGAGCCGACCTTCATCGCATAATGTATGATCTAGCAGAGCCGCATGTGGATATCCGAACAAATTGTCGGGTCGCTGCTATGAACCCAACGATACCTACTTTGACATTGCAAACTGGGGAAATCGTCTACGCGGACCTCGTGATCGGTGCAGATGGAGTGAAGAGTATTTCTCGTCAATACGTAGTCGGGGAGCCAGACGAACCAACACCCACTGGAGACGCAGCATACCGTGCTGTGATACCAACTGAATTGCTTCTGGCAGACCCAGAGTTAAAAGACCTCGTGGAAACACCTGAAATGATCGGTTGGTTGGGTCCACAGCGACACATCGTGGGTTACAACATTGTGAGACGCTTACTTTCATTCTCGGGAACGAACCCATTCTTCATTCTCGATGACTAACCCCTTGCTTCTTCAGCGGGCCAAAAAAGAATATAACCTCGTCATGTGCTATACAGACCGCGACCCAGAAGCGCCGGAGAAAACAGAGATAAGAGCAGACAAGATAAAGGCCGAATACGAAGGCTGGGAGCCACGGTGAGCCTAACGCCCTTCGACGAAATGCCTCCATTCGCCCCTGACTCACATTGTTGAAACCCAGGATCCAAAAACTTCTTGCTTTCATTCCATCCGCCATGAAATGGAAGCTACTGGACCATGCGCCCCTGAGGTCTTGGGTGCACAGGGACGGTAAACTTGCCCTCCTTGGAGACTCTTGTCATCCTATGCTAGTAAGAGCCTTCTCCACGACACCCTTCTTAGCTTTGTTAACGTTAGTTCGTAATGTGCAGCCTTACCGTGCACAAGGGGCAGCTATGGCAGTGGGTCTAATGTTTTTCTGCATCTTGCTTGACCTGACTTGACAGCGCTATCAAAAATCTGGAAAAAAATGGTCAGATTGAAGATGGTGCAGTTCTTGGCAACCTATTCTCTCGCTTGTCCTCCCGTGCTCAAATTGCGCCCCTCCTGCACGCATATGAATCGCTCCGATATGCTCGAGCAACGAACACGCAAGCATCTGCCCGTCTCAACCAAGTCATTTTCCATCTTCCCGATGGGCTGGAACAAGAACAACGCGACAAACAGATGGGTACAGCCATGGAAGACGCACGTAGAGAGCAGGACGGTAAAACAGCAACTGATATCCACACGGTACCCAATAAGGGAAATCCCAATCAGTGGGCGGACAAAGAGAAGAGTGCAGACCTGTTTGGGTACGATGCTGATGAGGAGGCTGAAAAGTGGTGGCGTGATAACAGAGAGCGCATGAAGCGCCTGGAGCGCACGGTTGGCCAGCTGGCGAAGTTATAAGCAATGGTACTATTGACTCTTATGGAAAATTGTACAGAATAATTGTACAGTCCCAGCGCCGGTAGGATATTGCGGCACGTCGGGGTTCTGGCCCAAGTCAACTGAGGTCTTGAAGGATATATCAAAGCGGTAGGATGAAGCCTACCATGATTGTGACACTAGAAAGGCCAGAAGTAAACTCACTGTAGTGTGTAATCATCAGTAGCGAAGCCAGGGTGACTGCGATGGCTAACCTGTTTTTCTTTTCTTTCCGTAGTTATCTTGGGCTTGGATTACAAAATAGTTGTTTGGATGAGTGTGGAAGGACAGCAGTGAGTACGTTCCCGGTAGGAAAAGGGAGGAAAGTGTATTGGTAAAGGAGCGGATAGTCACCAATTCCTTTTAGAGTATGCACCGTGGCTGGGACGAATATTTGGCTGGTAAACCATCGTTGCGATCCCCTCTGCCCGCAGCGCAGGGGGAATGCTTAAAATCTCAGGTGCCAGTGGTAGAGAGGGCTGGGGATGCATCGATGGGCTACCAATGCCAGAGTCCAGATTATGGCATGATGGCAGCAGTCACCAATTGGCTTGACTTGATATATATAACGCAATGGCAGGTTGGATCGGTGACGAAGGAACAAGGGAGGCCATGAAATTTTAGTCCTGTGGACCTGTGTGCAATTGATCCAACTCCCAGAGACCAAATAAGGTAAGAGTTGCTGCCCACCTCCACTGGTGAATGGAATCACCTCTGTTTCTGCCAGTCCTTGCGGTGTGTCGGCTTTTGCTGGCAGCGCTACCACTTCCTGCATTGAATAGCCTCCAGCGTGACCACCAGTTGACCTCGCCGTTGACCTCGTACTTTCGTCGTGCGTGTGTCTTCTTCACTCTGCCCATGAGCTGATGGTGACTGACAGCATGAACACACGAAACAGTGAAAGAGGGATTGTGGTTATATCAGCATGATATCGATCCGTATGCTGGAGGCATTCTCAGGCATGTGAGTGGCAAGTTGGCTTCTGTGGTGCGATCTTAGGTCTTCCGTCCAGTCACCCTTGTTTCTTTCCTTTTTCTCAATAGTTCCTGCACTGCCTGTCGTGTGGGCTCTTTGCGATTTAGTAGGCGCATGGGCCCTTATTCGTATATGGCGTGCTAGACAGCAGCTGGGAAAGAGCAAACGCGACGGGCTGGTCGCTGCTGCATATTTGCTCAATCCGTATCTTCTCCTGCCATCCCTCGCACTTTCAACGTCGACTTTTGAGAACTCGATGATCCTCTGCACGCTCATGCTGGCCGCTGAAGGTATAGTTCTTTCGTATGTTGGTTGGGTTATCTTACACTCCTTGTGTATAGGGAAACGATCACCTGCTATTCTTACTCTCGCTCTGTCGACCCACCTTTCACTCTCCACCATCCTTTTCCTCGTACCCGTCCTTATGTTGCTGATAACTTCACCTACATCGCAGCTTGCTTCTCCGCGTCTGTTCGTAGGCAGCTATCAGTTGGCTGTCAAGTATGCCAGTGAATTCTCGGTGTATTGGCTTATTCTTGTCGGCGCAGCGTCTATCATGGCTGGCGGTGTGTGGGACTGGATACGTGAATCGTGGGGTGCAAGGTCAGTGTTTGTGAACTCGATCTCGTGCACGAAGGCAGACATCAGCTTTAGCTTAACCCTGCCGGATTTGACGCCAAATCCTGGGCTCTGGTGGTACTTCTTTACTGAAATGTTCGACCATTTCCGACCGTTCTTTCTTATGGTGTTTTCGGTATGTGGGACCGGTTTTACATGATTGGAGGCTTTACTGTCTTCCTATTTAGGTGCACCTCCTCATTTACATCATACCCATTTGCATCAAATTTCAGTGGGTCTTTTTAGCTGGGTTATTTTTCTCGATGTCTGACATTGTCTAGGCACGATGCACTTTATGCATCTTTCCTACTCCTAGGGATTCTTGGGACTTTCAAAGCATATCTCACCCTTGCGGACCCTGGGCTATTTCTCAGCATGTTTGCAATATTTCCCGAGGTATATCCATGTGTGTTTGCTTTCCTCTTGTTGCCCGTCGTATTTTTCATATACCCTTTAGACCTTCGTCACCCAATAGTGACCACTCTTTTGCACACGCATGCATCGTTGCTACTTCCACTCTTCCACGCATTGTGGGTCACCGAAGGCCGTGGAAACGCGAACTTCTATTATGCCGCCAGTCTTGTCACGGGTGTCGCAGGTGGAGCTGGTGTCATCGATGCATGTTTTGCTGGGATGAGAATTGCAATTGGGGACGTTGCTGAGCCAGAGCGAGAAAAATGGGAAGTTACGCAGGAATGAAGGGGCTGCATCCGTCTCTACCTAGTAGCGATATATCCCTGTGACAAATTGAAGTGGAAGCTCATGATTCACACAGCCTACAAGCAGCGAGATGGTACACTTGGTTACTGCACATTCAGCATGTCGGACAGTCAAGTGTCCATGGAACGAGTTGCATGTGTCATCCTGCAGGTATTTTGTCGGACCTCCACTGCGGCCCACTCGGCATCAGGGTGGTCCTGAGCTCGTCATGCTCAGGATTGTGTCCGATTGGGTGGGCTGTCCGAAGGTGCGATAACCGATTAGTTGTAAGACCTTAATCAATTCCATGGACGGGCATTGCTACGCAGCTGGCGACAAATGGCAGGATACCAAAGCTACGCTGCCACATATTACTGCATTGCTCCAGAATACCTCTATAACATGGCTCGAGACCACGGCGATAAGAAAATTAGTACTAGAGTCGTGCAAAATCGGTTACCAACCGAGCCAGGTCAAGCAATGATATCAGCTCGGTATCACAATATGATGCATTCGGTAAGAACTCCACTACATAGCTTTCACTCTTTCCGGGCTGCACCCGCAATACCGCCTGTCAGAATGCTTGGAAGTTCCTGTCCGCCAATGGCGTAAAGCAACGACACCGACCCACCCATCAACAAGAGTAGAGTAATGACAATTCCCGAGAGTAACACAAATGGTCTGGAGTAGCCTGAGTAAATACTAATAGCGGAAAATTATAAACTTACCCGCTGATATCCTGTCGCTCGCAGCTTTGGCCCACCCAAGTCTGTGTCATCCCTGACTCGCTCTTGGTCGCAACGCAGGCGCATGTAAAGCATTCACTGCCTTCGTGTACTGTGCTCACACACGAGCCATGTCCGGAGCAGGCGCTCGTTCCATTGAGACAAGCGAGCTCGGTGTCGTAACAAACTCCTGGGCGAGACAGGGTCTGCCGGGTCTTCGGCGGGAGCGAGCTCTGCAGCTGTTGTGTGGACCTCTTTTGAACAGATGACGGTAGATAAGCCACAAGCGCAAGTCGGATAGACTTGTCGAAGAGGGCAGCCTCGATCACGGAGCGGACTGTCCGGGTAGCAAGTTGGTATTGTTCGCTCTCCCGGCCATAAGCCGCCGCGAGCTGAGGAATGCTGGAAAGTTGAACGCCTGCAAAGCGGTCGATAGTGGTAGGTGCATCGATATAGTCCGTAAGCGTGGTCATTTCAGCAAGGAATGCTTCGTTGGCGGAGGTTGGGGTAAGGAATACGTCCAGGACGCGTGGGACACCTTGGGAGGGCAGTGAGGGTTTAGCATAGACATAGGAAAATGCATGGGTGGCCCGTTGGTTGAACGTTTTCAAAAGAGAGGGTAGATACTCTCTGGTCGGTTCAGAGAAGGAGAAGTTCGGTACCAAGGTCGATGGGAGGACGTCTAACAGAACTGAACATACTGACAGTACAGATAGCCAACGGACTTACCTGGAGCATACACTTCGTCTATCAGGAGCAACAGGCCACCTTGGGCATCGCTGGCCACGAAATCTCGTTCAGCGAAAAGGTGACTGAGTTTCACGGATTCTTGGCTAAGCTCCTCGAACAGGTCGAGATGGAGGTGAGCTGCCAATACCTGGCTCACCTGCCGAGAAGATAGATGGAAAGGCCATGATTCAGAAGGACTGAGGTAGACTTTCGCAGCCTGTGCCAGACCAAAAAATACACATGCAGACAATCCGCGCATCGTCGATGCAGGAGACGAGAACTGCGATGCGATTTGTAACTATTTGCCCCGCTTACAGGTGTAAATGTGTAGTCATTCCATACTAACTTTTACCTATTTCTTGAAGGTTCCGCAAAATTTAACCTCACGTTTGAGAAGCAGACCGTGCTGGGCAGCAATTTGTTGAAGGTGTGTAGACATGGTGCGCATTACACTACATAGTTGTGGAGTAGAGGAACAATCTGACTGGATTCAAATCTCACTAATGTATCGCTTTTGCAATTGAAAGCTTGCTTGGTCTTTGGGCTCGTCTGTCTGTAGCAGAGAATGAACCAGCCATGGCATAATTAGGGGTTTCTCCAAAGCAATCCATGGTCTGTGCGTGGGAATCACAGAAAGAGTGAGCGGAGCTTGAATTTCCAAGCTTGTCTTGGAAACCATTCTAGTATAAAAGCTTCCCCACTTCCCTCCTTCCACCACCTCAGCGGAGCTCACGGTGCCCAGTGCCGACGGTGTCATTCACAATGTCGAATAAGATTGTGGTGAGCTGCTCACCCGGCCTTTGTTGTAGTCGTGCAGCCAGATAACAGAGAGTCCTTGAGCCTTTGGTGTACCGTCAAGTCATTGACGAGGTTATTGCTGCTATTAAACCCGAGTTCGACGAATATGGGGTCAGCGAAGACGTCCTGGCTGAACTACATCATGTGAGTGGTACTGTACACATTATTGTTATACTCGCTTTTGCTCATTATATTTTGCAGAAATGGCAGAGTAAAGTCATTGCGTCACGGGTCGCGGATTTCGAGCCCCCACCCCAGCAACCAGCTCCGCATCATGCTGTATACCCACCTCATGCGATTCACATGATGCAGCATCATCCTCATTATCCTCCGCCGCCCAACCCCTATGCTCCCTTACCACAGCCAGCTCAGACGCCTCAGGTAAAACCGGAGCCTGTGGACAACCGCTATATCCTTAGTGGTCCACCAGGCATGCCGACTTACGCACTGCCGCCACTTCCTGGACCTCAGTTGAATGGTATGAAGCCCCCTACTTACCCTGGCGGCCAACAAGGAGTCCTTTCTTTTCCCCCTCATCCTGCTCACCTCGCACGTTCTTCGGCGGCCCCTCGACCATATAATGCAGCTGCCTCACAATCCCAGTCTTCTCCAGCGCTAGCCACTCAGACGCAACAGCCAGGGACGTCGTCCCATACTCCACCAAACCAATCCCGACCATCTTCGAGCCCGCAGAAGATTCCTCAAGCAGATGGTCCTTCATCGTCTTATTCCGAATCTCCTTCGCCACCTCCGAGTCAATCATACGCTCCTCGTCCGTCTCATCCGTCCCTTCCACAACCGTCCCAGATGTCAGGAACGCAAGTCGATTCTGAAGCCATCAATAGCGAACTGGACGACTCTGACACGGAGGGAGATGAGGATGCGGAAGAAGGTGGGCAAGGAGACACGGACATTGTCTTTTGCACGTATGACAAGGTTGGAATCTCTCATGCCTGAGTCGCTTGCGCAAACACTTACCTTCACGTCAGGTCGGCCGAGTGAAAAACAAATGGAAATGCATTTTGAAGGACGGCATGATCCACATCAATGGCAAGGATTATCTTTTTTCCAAGTGTACGGGGTAAGTTCGCACGGCAAATTGTAGCCCATCCATGTTGACTGTCAGGATAGGGAATTTGAGTGGTAGTTATGGCGTATTGGTGTTTGCTTTAGTCCTGTATTCGTCTTTGCATTGCATTGCTATTTGGCATCTGAGCATTGTCCACCACCGAAACAATGTATAATTTTTTCCACCATCTGAACTCGCATCTTGCCCCCAAGGTGTTCGGGGGTAAGGGGAGTGAGTAATCAAGTTTTACGCTATTGAACTGATGCTGCGGTTATGAAGGACTAAATTTCGCGTTCCACAATGCACACGAAAGTTGGGTACGGTCCCGAAAGGAGTTGTTTACCGCAATAACTGGTTATGCGGAAGGATCATCTCGGTGGGTTTAGTGATGCCGCGGATCTCGTGTCGCACGTTGGTCGGAAGTAATTGGTCAAGTTCGACCAACCCAAGCAGTAAAGTTCATCTATGCCTGTTGCGCGGAGAGGAGATTTCCTTATATGTTTGGGCTTGCCTTCACTTCAGGAACTCAAACAGGGTCACGCATTCGAAGGCGTGAAGATATCGCAATTGTTGTCACCTGTCTGATGCCATGCTATAGCTACTTCCCTTCCCATCCCCCTTCTAGGGCCGCTAATGCGACTCACATGAGCCCATCAACTGCGCATCATAGGGTTACTCACTACCCATGGTGCCGTCACGTCTTCTCCCCTTCGAGTGGTTCAGCATTCAATCCTCACCCAGCGGGGATAATGGGAACAATATCGAAGGGGGGGGGGCCTACCCTTTACTGACATGAAAATAGGCATCAGGCATCACCAGGGCATGCCAGAACCACACAAGCAGCCAAGCATTCACGTCAGCGTGCCTCGTTCACTAACATAGCTATGGCAATGACTAGCGCGCTGATGCTCGCTTTTAATTTGAGTCCGCAGTTTACCCATCGGCCTAACTAACCGATTTTTTCAAAGGCTCATCTCGATCCCGTTGTGATTAGGGACAAGAACGACTTGACTTTGGATCTATAAAGGAAGGAGACGACCCCTGTTTCCTGCCCAGAGGCAGGGATCAATATACAGTATGTCGCAAAATAGAAAAGACCCACGTTCGACCTAGAGCTCCACGACTGATGCAATATCGGTGAACAATTGTATAACCACCACCTTGGCTCCCTGTGTGTTATTAAAGTTGTGTACGCCGTGGCGCAGTCTGAGACAGCTACCATGATCCAGTTAAGCTTGGGTTCATCATCAACGATGACATGAGTGCATCAGGGTGGTGAATTAGGACTATCATTTAAACGGATAGTGTGGCCAAGGACTTCCCTTCTTATGATCTAGGGAAAGGCATACCCTTCAAGTCCATCGATCTAGAAAACAGGTCCTGAATATACCTTGACTTGACGTAGATATACACACACTACTGTCAAGGGCGAGTATGTAAGGTGACTAAATGACTTTCTACTCAGAAACCTTGTCTCGCAACCCTTCGATCCCCCTTCCTGGGCGCGATTATGGTGGGTCGCGCAGGAAAACGAAGCGCAGCCCACCTTACACCACCAATGAAATCAACCATGGCGCAAAAGAGCGTTGCAGCATACAAGGCGAGAATAGTCAACCCCGATTACCCAGCAATCGCAATGTTTTGTCGTCGACGGGGTCCCTCCGGTATGGATGACTACGTTGCAAAGAGTGCAGTGGCGCAAGGTCCACTCTGCAAGGTCCGATGCCTACAGGTACCTCTGGACTAGGAGTCGTCACTTCGATCAATTGGCTTGGGGGTTCAGGTCGGAACAGTTGGGCTGGAGGGGGGAGAGAAATCTGAGACGTGCCGTGGGTTGGATATGCCGTGTGTGGAGAATAGGCGTAGGGACTATTCACATTAGTCACGTCATCTTGCGATCGATGAAGGGGCTGGTGGCTGCCTGCAGGAGACCCGTGATAAGGAGCAGGCGATGACCGAGAAGAATTTCCATCATAGGAGCACGGAAGCGCATTTCTAGAAGTGAATTCTGCTCCTCTGTCATGAGCAGAAGAAAAACTGTTACCATGATGTGCTGCAGAGGAGGGAAGGGAGCCCTGTTGATCCCGATGATGCGGTACCCTATTGGATATACATGACGAATCCAGGGGCACGCTGTAATCCGCGGAGGCGCGTCGATCGGCAAGGTCAGGTGAGCAATTCAGCATTGTAGGCAAGGAAGGGCGGCGCATTTTGTAATCGATATTTTCGACACCAGATCGAATCGGTGGGAGGCTAGGATTAGAACTTGCCATAGGAGGCATTGGGGGAGGAACGGAGAATTGGGGAACCTCAGAAGGTGAACAATATGGAGAATTGTGCGATGACTGTGCACCAGGGGAACAACATTCCTGTGTGAACGTGGACGGCAAGGCAGGGTAAGGGGTAGACTGGACAGGATATGGAGACGGGAACGGAGCATAGGTCCGTGTGACTGACGAACTCGTCGACTTCAGCACGTCGGAGCGCACCCGAGAATCGTCGCCTTTGCGGCTCTTGCTAACACGTGTGCTCTGGAACGTGCCCTCTGGAACAACCAGTTCAGCAATGCCTTGGATGTCATCGATTGTGCCAAGCTGGTCAACTGTAGCCTGTGTGAAATAGGCAGCTATTTCTGTTGAGTACTTGTGGTCGACAAGGGGAAGGAACCTTCGTACTGAGATGCCATTTACGGCGTCCCTTCTCTGTTTCCACCCACACGGAGTAGGTCTGTTTGACCAGAGGGTCCCAGTCTCGGGGAGGGTGTTTATCGGAGAGACTGAAAGATGTGTGAGCAAGGCACTTGAGCACTGAGGTATAGATTATTACCCGGAATGGCTCGAATCCGTGGGTGGTGAGTACTTCTCGTAGTAAAAGAGGAACTCCTACATAAAGAGAAATAGGACCTCTTGCCCTAACTTAAAGATTCCGAAGACTTACATCCCGCACACGGGAAGGACTCCAACGTCGGCCTTCTGTGAAGCGTTCAATGCCCAAACCCGTTATTTCTGTGTGAGGCCCTCGCTCCTCCCATGCGTAGACACAGCCAGAACACAGAGCGAGACGTTCGTCGGCGTCCAGACGCCTGGTAATCATTGGCAGGATGCGGAGCTGGACGGCATAGAAGATCTTGTGAGCATCGCGGGTAGAGCGAATGCGAACGTTGGTGCAAGTTGGTTTCTGCTGCATGGAAAGTGGGTGGTTCTCCTGTGGTCAGGGAGGGGAGTGAGTTGTAGTTTATATTGGATTCCAAATCCGGGGCAGGTGCTAGGAACCGTTTAGGAATTAATGAAACTATTTTCTGCTCAGGAGCACAGATTTTGTCAGAAACATGTCCTGCAATGGGGACAAGCGAGAGATCATTACCAAAACCTTATTGGTGCAGATGACCCAAAAGGTTGGTCGCCAATCTCGATTACTGTGTGAAAAACTCTATCACTTTACAACTCAAATCATTTTTTTGTTCAGGGTCTCAAGAGGTCTCAAGTCCCACGCAGACACTCGGCCACCATGCACACTCCCTGGCCAGCAATGCCTTGCAGGGAACACTGGTCGTGGCAGTATTCCCAGCCGGCTGTCTCTATTTCTGGTCCACGGTTTTCCACCTCCCGCGATCATATCAGAGCGATAGCTCAAATTTGAAATAGAGTTTGACCTGACATCCTGCACCAACTTGTACTTGGCCTGTCCTCTCGTGCACCTCTGACGCTCAAATCACCGTATTGCTTGCAGTCTCATGGAAATATCGAACTGTGAGCCATGGGCTCTGTTCATGCGCGCCTTCAATGAGTCGGTTCCGGCGTCGATATGTGCTAAAACGCTAAACTAAATTCCCAGGCTCCGAACTTGCCCGCCAACAACATAAAGTCAGTTTGAAAACCTCAGGCACCTGCAGCCGTACAAAGATACGAGGTGGGGCCATCTGCATTTTGGAAGTCAACTCTTGAACTCAACTTTCCACCTTGTGATCTCAGGATTAAGCTTCCTCGGCGCAGGGAGCCTCAATTGTCACATCTCCATTCTGTTGGTTCTAATCTATTCCCGTACAAGCGGTGATTGATGCCTTTTACTCTCTATTCCTTGTTCCAAGTGCAATACAAGGCGCCCTTACGGCGTGCCGTAGGTTATGAGGCCTACGGCGATCACAGCGCGCTTTGGCCTCCACGAACACGAGTTGGCAACCCCCCACTCTTTCTGGTAAGCATCGGCCCTACCCTCGCTGCCATTGTCAACTCTGCCATCATGCTCACGTTCACTGCAACCAGCTGTCAAATGCCTGGATGATTATGTAAATCATATCTTCCAAGCTCAGTGGCGTTTGTGGAGCGTTGCATAGCCCTGGCATGTCCCACAAGTGACGTTTCACTACAGCTCTCGGTAACTATCGGTCTCAACTTGGCAATCGGCGAAGCGGAGATCTCAAGACTCACAATCACGTCGCGCCACAACTCAACGTAGTTGAAGGGCCGCACCACTTCAAGTCATGGGCGGAGAGATGCTCAGGGTACTGGATCACTTAGTTTCCCGTGATCTGATATCCCTGTGGTCGTGATCAGGGTAGTAAGGCCACACAACAACTGTAGCATCAACGTTCCCTTGCAAGCGTTATTACCTTCAGTCGTGAGAATATGTAACTTTTGAAAGTCTTTCCTTTCCTGGCCGAGCGTGTGAATTTGGAATGTAGTAGTCCTCTTCACAATAGCTGTAATTTCGAACTTGGGCCATTCCCGCCAAGGGTTCTGCCATTTCGAGTATTTATTTATTAGCAAATACAGCGATATCAAGAGGCCAGTTCAGCAAGGGGTAGTCTACTGGGTGAGTGATCGGGTACAAAGTGTTTAATCCAAAGAAGGAACCAGCGACATCAGAGCTTCTTCGTCGACAGAGTGCCTTTTGCGAGGGGGGAGGTTCTGGAGGTAAACCAGAGGTGCAAGGATTTTGCCGTTTCGTGTGGAATCATGGTGGTTGTCTCCAGGAGGGCCAATCTTTGGAGGCCCGTACGCATCGTGCGAAAGCCGTGCGGGAGAAACGTATGGAGCGTATTGCATGTGTACCACGGGATATGTCGCCTGCTCTTCGCGAGCTGCACGACCTGCTCTACTCGTGTTGTGTCGAGCGCTTCTGTATTTTCCCGGTGGTACTTCAAGTGATGCAAGCTCGGGAGTATCAGATATTGTTCGCAGGTAGTCGACTGTTTCGGCAGTGAAGTACGCAACTATAATGTCATTCCAACTATGGTTAGAACGAGAATCTAGTCATTTAAAGTTTCACATACTAAGATGCCACTTCCGCCGACCACGGGGCGTTTCAACGAAAACGGAATAGGTCTGCTTCACGAGACTTGAACGAGCTGACTGTTGTCGAGCGCCCGATTGAAGACGATTACTGGAACCAAGGCTGTGCTCCATTAGCCAACGAAGTAAGCAAGAGCAAGATACAACGAACGTCGTATCCGAATCCGAATTCATGTCCATATCGATTGGTTCTGGGTCTTTTTCCTGGTAGAAGAGGAATTCCTGTAGCCACGTCATCGGTCTCTGCCATCATCCACAAAGGCGACATGGTTTGATGAACTCACATCGCGAACTCGGCTTGGACCCCATCTGAATGGCAGGTGTTCAGCCCACATGCACCATGGGAACATGGAAGACAACCAACCTCTTCCCATCGGTCCATCGTTCGATGCCGAGCTAGCCGTATAGGTTGGATGAGAACCAACTGGCAAGGGCAACGCCAGAAGGGGACAACTCACCCCAGTCGCTTCTGGGTTGGGACCACGTTCTTCCCAAACGTAGACACTGCCGGACGAAATCGCCCTTCTTTCCTCCGCGTCCAAGCGTCTGGTCACCATTGGAAGCACTCCCAGTGCTACAGCATGGAATATCACCTGTGCATCTTGCGGTGACCTGTCAAACGAGATGGGTTAAGGAGAGTCAGCAAGGATGTCAGACAACCTTTAACAGGCCACCGCACCTGACACGCAATCTTGTGCAGGTTGGATGCTGCATGTCGATGTCTACAAAAGGCGAGGGGCAAAGTAAGGGATGAGGAAATGTATTGGTCGGCTCTGTTATTCGAAGCGTGAGAGCCAGCAAAGATCAGTCACTTGACCAACGGGGATATCGAGGACGATGTAAGGGAAGGAGAACGAATGTGCCGGCGGAAGTGTGGGTATGTATATGAGATTCCGTACCAACAACGCACCAACCTAATAGCGCTCGGAGGCGAGGTACTTATAACTTAAATTTCCTGTTTGTTAGGGAGGCCGAAGGTCGGCCGCGGGGCTGAGTGATGGGAAGGTTTTCACCCTTTATACGGTTTAATAATGTCCGTCCGTACGTCACATAAATGGTTGTCCGTGAACTACATGAGTAATACAGAGAGTACTTAAGGTTACCGCGTGCGATAGGCTCGATTGTTTCGATAGACTTCGCACAGGTATGTGCACTTGGATGCTGTGATACGGCGAAGGCTTGATCGGTATTCTTTTATTCCATTCGTGCGGCATCTCATCCATTCCAAGCCTGGTTAGCATGACCAGCCCCCTCCGCATATGAACCGTATGCGTGCAGGACATTTGGGAACCCACGAAATGAGTAAGGCGCCGCGGGGGATTGTCCTATCAGTGGTCCGAGGAACACGAAACGATTATGGCCGTTGTTGGTGAGATAATGCAAAAGGATCCGTGACATAAACGGCGAAGAATGGTCGAAATCAGGAACACATCTCTTGTCCACGAAAGACAGTGAGCTGGCGTGTGCCCTGAAAGCGAGGTCAAGGATGCACGCCACAAGCATGATTTTACGCACTTGGGGCTTTGCGATGAGTAACAACTTTCCGATAACAAGCCTAGTTTCAGTTAAGTAGCATCATACGATAATGGCCTGGAAGCATCACTGCCAAAAGTGAGTGTGCTTGGCACATAGGGGATCTTGACGACTTTGCCGTTGGTGCAACAAATATTAATCCAGCACTCCGCCAAGGATACAAAATCAATGGAAAAAGGTTTAAGGATGGGCGGTGCCATAACATGCCTATCTTCACCACCTCGGAGTTGCGTTCGCTGCCCTTATCCAATGCAAGCTCGAGGGAGTTCTGTCCAGATAAGTCAGTGCATGCTCACAAGTTGGGACTGACCATAGATGTAATAATAACGTCAGTTTACGCCCGTATGTAAGTAATATGTATAAGTATGTGGTCGGATCCGATCCAGGATGAAGCGTCTGCAGTGAACAGGCTATCGTCGTATACAAAGATAGTTGTGCACATTCCAATGCGATTGCCAAACGTGTGCGCAGCGTAAGCAGCCCCTGGGGCATGACGTTCAGGCTCACGTCAACGATGCCTGTGGGCGTCGTAACAAGGAAAGTTCCGTTAGAGTGCCTAGAAGCGTGTTTACACAAAATGTCGACGCACCTCTCCGATGCATGTAAGTCAAATGCCACTGATCAAGTGAAATCCTCGCCTGAAAAAGGAAGTTTGGCCCTGCACGGAAAGGAGTATTTGGAAGGGGTAGCTACGTGAATGAGCGGGCATCACAAGACCTTCTCCATGGAGCCAACGGGCAGTACGTCCTCATGGGAAGAGAACGAAGCCGCAAAGGACGACGACTTATGTAAGGACCAGAACACACGAGAATTGATTGGTTGACACAAAAGGCAATTTGGATTGCTGATGTCAGCACTCTGCTGCATGCTCAGCCGAACACTCTGCAGATACTCTAGCAGAGTCGCAATGTCCATCAAACAACCCCTCTGGAGAGCACCCGCCCCCGATACGAAGGATCCAACTCTCAAGATATACAACTCGCTGACAAAGTCCAAAGTACGTTCTGATCACACCTGTTTTCCATGACAGCACCTAAGTTCTGATAAGACGGAATTCATCCCCAGGAATGGTCGTATTGTGAAGTGGTACAATTGCGGACCCACGGTGTATGATGCATCTCACATGGGCCATGCGAGGTAAGGCAGAACCTTTCTCCACCGCCGGACTGGTACAATGTTTTGCAACTGCAGGAACTATGTCACCCAGGATATCCTGCGAAGAATCATGTCCGATTACTTTGGTTATGACGTGCAGTTCGTAATGAACATCACCGATATCGATGACAAGGTGCGTGAATAGCTAACCCATCTGTCGTTCTTGTGAGTCTGACAGATAGATAGATCATTCTGGGTGCACGTCAGAAGCATCTTTTCGAAACATTCCGCGATCAGACATCATCGCTCTCTCAAGAGCTCATCGACAAGATCCACACTGCCTGGAAAGCACACGTGTTGAATAAAGTCTCCAAAGCCTTACCAGACCAAGTCAAGCCGCAAAGCGGAGAAGAGGACTCTGGCTGGTTGCGAGTTATAGAGTTTCTACAGGACAATGGTCTGAAGGCCGAGTGTGTGAAGCGTGATGAAAAATTCGATATGCATTTGACTGCTGCTGTAGGTTGTCCTGTACCAATGTGACCAGCTCTGACACACTCTTCAGCGCCGGACTTTCTCTGCACTCTGCACTGCTCGTGAGAAACTTTCCTCTACCCAGTGCAACCGGGATGACGCACTTCGGTTGCTTGACGAGTCTCGTGGTGTACTTGCCGCCTCCTTGGATGAGGAGGTGAGCAAATTCACGAAGCCCTAACCAACACTGACGAATGCCACAGTTAAAACACACTGTCTCAGACCCTTCCATCTTCCGAGCAATATCTACTTATTGGGAGGACCAGTTTTTCAAAGACATGGATCGTTTACGCGTCCGTAGACCAGACATACTGACACGAGTGACAGAATATGTTCCGGAAATCGTGGACTTCGTGCAGCGGATTATAGAAAATGGATATGGCTACGAACATAATGGCAGCGTTTATTTCGATACACTCGCATTCGATTCGTCCAGCAGTCATTTCTATGCGAAACTAGAGCCTTGGAGCAAGGGTAATCGGGAGTTGCTTGCGGAGGGTGAAGGTTGGTGCCTTTTCTTCTTGTTACTTGACTGGGAAGGTGATTCATGCGGCGTCAGGTGCACTATCCTCAGCTAGTGCCAAGCGTTCGGCATCCGATTTTGCATTGTGGAAAGCCTCGAAAATAGGCGAACCTTCTTGGCCATCACCATGGGGTCCAGGACGCCCAGGGTGGCATATCGAATGTTCAGTCATGGCTAGTGCTGTTTTTGGCGATAATATGGACATACATTCGGGGGGTATTGACCTCGCATTTCCTCACCATGACAATGAGATCGCACAGTCTGAGGTAAGGAGGTAACCTCTCGCCGTGATGCAGGTCTGACATAGGGTAGGCTTACCACGAGTGTGAATCATGGGTGAATTACTTCATCCATACTGGTCACTTACACATAGAGGGTCTCAAAATGAGCAAATCGCTGAAAAATTTTATTACTATTGACGTGAGTCGGGCCGCACCTCTTGTACCGCACTTACCGGAGATCGGAGATTAGGAAATTCTGCAAAAGTTTACTGCTCGACAGCTTCGTCTTGCATTTTTATCACAGTTATGGAACGCAAAAGTTGACTTTTCGGAATCATTGATGACGGGCGAAGTCAAAACCATTGAAAGCAGTTTTAGCGTAAGGACTATGTCGCCATGCATGACCAGTTGGTGACCCAGTTCCTATCGGACAGAACTTTTTCTCAACAGTGAAAGCAATTATTGCTGGATGCGATGGCCAGTCCGATGGATACCATCATTACGAAGTCCCTGAACAAGGGCTCATGCAAGAGTAAGTCTAGCTTTGGGGCTCAGTAGTTCGACCTCACTGTTCTCAAGGTTGTCTCAGAGTAAAATGGCGTTCCGTGATGCTCTTTGCGACTCGTTCAATACCCCGGAGGCCCTCAGAATCCTGCGCGAGCTTGTCTCACGGACGAACGTTTACCTCAATTCGCGGGGCAAAGCTTTGAATATGGCTGTGGTAGAACAGTCCGCCCGCTGGGTAGGTCAGATGCTGCGTATGTTTGGTCTTGGAGAAGGCGAGCGGGAGGAACTTGGGTGGGGAACGGAACAAGGTGATGGCAGTGGCGTCAACGTGTGTCTTTCCTTTTCGACTATCATCACCAGCCTAACAGTGCTGACAGCGAGATGAAATTCTTCTGCCTTACCTCCGAGTCCTTTCCTCATTTAGGGACGGTGTCCGCGGATTAGCCATTGCGAAGGGTAATGACGCACTCCCAGAGATCCTTAAGCTCTGTGATCGACTTCGAGATGACGACCTAGTGACCTTGGGTGTTGCCCTGGATGATCAAGAAGGTCATTTGCATCTATCATTTCCATATACATTCAATAATGTCGTGTGCGACAGATGGGAAGGCCCTTGTGAAACTGGCTCCCCCAGCAGAACTAATCAAAGCCCGCGATGAGAAACGACAAAAGCTTGAGGCTCAGGCTGCAAGGAAGGCTGCTGCTGTGCAAGAGCAGCAACAAAAACGAATGGCAAAGCTTGAGAAAGGCCGCATATCCCCTGAAGAGTTTTTCAGGCCACCCAATGTGCCTGAAGGCACCTATGGCCAGTGGAATGAGCAAGGCTTACCAACAGCGGATGGTGCGGGAGAAAAGCTCAGCAAGAACCAGGAAAAGAAACTTTTGAAATTGTGGAATGATCAAAAGAGGCTGCATGAGGAATTCTTAGCGTGGCAGCGACAGCAGTGATAGGCACAGTTTCAGAATGAAATTACGGTAATGACCGCTACCAGTCGCAACGCTGTTAACTCAGAGATCCTCTCTAATCCAACTTGATGGTGCCAAGCAGTCCAAGTCCAAGACTCCGGGTCTGCTTGTGAACAAATGCGTCTGTACACACTTCCTGTGCCTTGCCAGCTCCAAAACCAGCACTGGCGTGCGACCTATCCTCGGTTTGTAACGGCTGTTCATACCGTGGATCTTGAAGCTGGGAAGAGGATAGAATCATAAAATAGAAACCACCGACGCAGTCAACATCGTGTCACATCGTCGATAGAGGCCCTCA
>Ga0307518_10000157_pt1 | contig 50485 bp, 49 predicted proteins | sample 25_EM_MG_FD_203889 | JGI IMG/M metagenome (GOLD analysis project Ga0307518, IMG submission 203889) | Populus trichocarpa ectomycorrhiza microbial communities from riparian zone in the Pacific Northwest, United States - 25_EM | ecosystem: Host-associated > Plants > Roots > Unclassified | place... | reverse complement strand
AAACCCAGTCAATCAACGGATTGTAGTGGGTGAGCCAGCTATGTCCGAGGACCAGCACGCAGGAGGAATCCAGCGGAGTTACATAGAATGTTTCGGAGTTGACTTCGCCTGTGGAGAACTGAATGTCGAGTTTGATGGCTTTGGTAATGAAGGTGTTTGTGGAACCGTCTAGGAGGCAGAGTTCAAGCGGAGTGATCGCATAGGTTTCAAGAGAGTGTTTATTAACAAAATTGCTATCTATGAAACAATGGCTAGAGCCAGAGTCAACGAGAGCGGAAACAGGAGGAATAGCGACAGGGGACGTAATGGAAACGGAGGGCATAAGGGAGCTGGGATCAGAGAGAGCGGACGTGTTGAGGCGTAACTCCGTAGGTGCACAGTCGGAGTCAACGCAACCCCCAGATTGTGCGGAGTTCTGGGAGCTGCTGTCTAATTTTTTGACTCCGCAGCAGCGGGAGTCACTGCCTTGGCAGCGCGGGCCTTGGCCTTAGAGCTCTTCGAGGTGGACTTTGGACAGTCCCTGGCCATATGGCCTGGCTGTCTGCAGAACATGCAGAGCTTGTCCTTGATGCGCCACTGGCGCTCTTCCTCGGTCAACTTTCCATCTTTTCCAAGATGGGCGGGGGTTTCGGAGGAGGCGGGCTTGGCGCCGGAGGAGCTCTTCGACTTGTCGGAGCTCTTGTTCTTGTTGTCCTTCTCCTTGGTTTTACCCTTGGAGTCGGAGGAGGCGGAGGAATTGCCTTTAGAGGCGGAGTTAGACGTGGAGGACGTGGAGGACTTGGTTTGGCGCGCAACTTCAGACTTGCGCTCCCAGTACCTGGCGTCAATGGTCTGCGCGAGAGTGCGGTAACCATCGAGGGTGCGGGGCTTGCCAACGCGGGAAATTTCGTCCTTGATGCGGTCGGGGAGACTGCTGTAAAAAATGTGGCGGAGAGCGCCGTCGCCGTAGCCGCGTACTTGGCCAGCGAGGCGGTTGAACTCAACCACGTATTTGTTGATCTTCTGTCCTTCTTTCATGGACAGGTTGTCCAACTGATGTTCGGCATCTCCGACGGGGTCGTGCGGGCCGAAGTTGGACTTCAGTTCGGAGACGAACTGGGCGTAGTTGTCCATCCATAGCGGGCGGGTGCGGGGATTGGCGGAGTTGAGTAGGTCCGGTTCGAACCACTCGAGGGCCATGCCTTTTAGGTATGACTGCGCAAAGGTGACCCTAGCGCGGTCGGAGGCAAAAGCCTTGGGGCGATCCTGAAAGTTCAGTTCGCACTGAACAAGGAAAGCGCGGAGCTTGCGCGGATCAGTTCCGTCGAACGTGTCAGGTTCGCAGACTTTGGTGCGACCCGAAGAGGAGTCGCGGTCGGCAGATGCCGTAGCGACCTTGGTCAGCGCCTGGACCGCTTGTGCGAATAGGAGCAGCGGGTCTGGAGTCGGAGTCGAAGCGGAAGGGATAGGGGAGTCTGGTAGCGGAACATCTGGTGGGTTGGGAGAAGGCGGGTTGCTATCTCCGCCGCCACCACCATCGCCACCAGGGTAGCCGTCGCTGTAGATGTCCAAGGCGTTGTCGAAACGATGCGTGGAGTAAACTCCAGACTCGTTGGGGCGGCGCGGAGCGGGCGTTGGAGTAGTGGGATCGGGGGCGGGAGCCCCAGGCGGAGTATTGCGATTGGAGAAGGAGAGGAACTCTCCTTCTTCGGCCAAATCGTTTCGGGAAGTGGAGGGCGCATTGAGCGCTTCCTGGCGCTCTTCGAGCGCATGAGACTGAGCACGGGTAGTGATGATTGAGCGACTAGTCATGGTTGAGAGTAATTAGCAGGTGTGCAAGAGTGAGTTCGAATATACTGTCAGAACCGGTTCCTCCGACGAACTCCGACACGAGCAGAGTTAAGTACGAAGGGTTGTCGACGACAGGCGGAGGAGATGCGGAAGTGTTTGAGGACTTGGCTTCAGTGTATGTGCTGCGCCCTTGCAATACCTGCATCCTCGTATTTCGGAGGACTAAGAGACAGAGAGATGGAGGACCGACGAAGGTCGGAGTTGCCAGAAGGCAGAGGAGAACAGAGGAGAACAGAGGAGAGTTCGCGGGAGGTATTCAAGCTGATATTCGAACTGAGGGACAATCCCCTCAGCGTGCAGAGTACTTATACTTTACATCGGATATGTATAGTAACCGAGAAGCGGAGGAGAGACATAGCGGAGAGGTAGCTGAGAGTCTGCGGATGACAAACGGATGAGTAACATACACAGAACGGAGATCAGTGATAAGCGTAACGGATCAAAAGGTTAACGGGACACAGCTATGAGTAATCAGATCTAATCTAAAACGGGAACAAGGGAAACAGGAACGGAAGCGGAACGGAAGCATACAATAACCGGAGGCGTAAGCGCGGAACTATTTACTAGAAGGAGACGGAGCGTCAACTGTCGGAGCGGAGATGGATACGTAGCGTCGGAGGTGTCCGATTGCGATCGGACTTCAGTCTATAACAGACTAGAGGCCTTGCGGAGTCACGAGGCGTCACGCGGTCGTGACAGATGCTCAGAGTCTTTTTTTAATGTCCAATGTCAATGGGCCCTACCAAGACCTGGTTCATTTGCAGAATGATGGCTGGATTGTGAGCCCCAATGGGAAACTATTGCTGTGGGTACCTCCCTCATACCATAAGTATTTTCTCTATACTCTACAGACACATCTTGGAATTCCAAGGGATAAACCTCAGCTTGATTTGAGCAAGATGGCTCATGGCCCTGCTTGGCATAGATGTTACACACCTGTTTCTCCAACAGGATAATTAAATATTTCAGACAGCTGTTGGTTACTTCACATTCCTACTACTATGATTTGAGCATTTACCTGACAGTACAATGACTTTTCATTTATTTGTGTTGTACATACCATGAATCAACCAGTGTCAAATAAATAATCCCTTTCAAATTTGGACTTTACATAGGCAAGACACACTGGATTGTAATCAATGTTCATCATGCATGAGTTATTGATGCCATTTACCTCTACACTGACTGTAAAGGGGTCAACTTGTCTCCTAGTCAGTGGGCATCACTGCCCACCTTCATTTTCTCAGTGATACTAGGTCCAAGATTATTCAAGGTCATCAACAATGGCAATGAAATACTTGCATGTGATTTTAAGATGGAGATCATGTCATGCTAATACGAAGTGGAAATGATTCGGATGTTGAGCTTCTGAGATGGATAAACGAGATAAACCGGAGTCGAACATTCCGCTCGCTTCTATATTACGGGCTTGTGCAAACAGAGAAGTGGATACGGGTCCTCAAAGATAGGTCCAGGTGCAAGTGTTCGCGGTGGCAGATGCCGCACTAGTAGTAGCCATAGTATGTGCGCTGTGCCAAACACTAGTGGAACTTCCAACAGACAAACACACCACTAACCATCCTATCGCTATACACCCACACGTATTAGCAATCGAACACGCGTCATCGGAATGAGTGACGTACAACGACCAAATAACTTTGGCACCCGGGGCAAGACGCTCGCAATTAACTGACGGACAAAGCAAGGTCCACGATCATGACCGCTATAAGGACATCAGTATTAAGTGCCGGATGCGTTCGAATGAGCTCGTCTTTTCGCAAGCTAGATGTCCAGAAGCTCCCTGTGCTCGTTATGGTCAACAAAGCTGTGGCACAGAAGGGCATGCGAAGGAAGCGACTCGCTACGCCACGAGTAATGGGACCCGTTGAGCAGATCAACCCCATTGGCATCGTCTGAGGACTTCTACCTCTGACTCATCATCCTCCGAAACGGACATCAACCCATCCGTCTGATTGGATGGGATCGGCCATCTCAAGTAACAGTGACAACTCATCCTCTTCGAGCCCATCAAGAAACTTGTCGGACTTGGAGTCAGATTTGTTCAGCCATTTGAGCCGGATACGTGGATTCCGTAGGCGCCGCAAGTCCAAGAAACTGAGATACAGGTCTAAGTAGAAAGCGGATAACGCTGATACCCATATCACCTACAAAGTACGATGGATCAGTCGATTCGAAGGCGTCTCATCGTTTCATAATGGATGGAATGACCTACTTATGTGAGAGATCCGGGCCACATCCCTTCAAAGAAACAGACGTTTAAAATCCTCTCACACCACCTAACCGGAAAGCAAGGCGCATGAGTTCTATCAGTGTGTCTGTCTGTCGACAGGGCCTTACCATTGGAGACTGCCTGAATTCCTCAGGGATCTCAGTGCTTCCAAATCGACGTCCGTATCAAACACTGACAGAAGAAAACTAGTAGTGCAATCGCATTACCAGAACGATAAAACCGACTGCGACTACTATCTGTACGAACTGAATGAGCTGTGGCAGATTGGCAGAACAAGTTGTGGACTTTGGTACGTTCATCTGTTACTGTAAAGGAGAAACGGACGAGCGCATCAAAGTCCACAAGTTTTGGTTTGGCCTCCGAAAGGAGATTCAGCACGACGTGAGGATGGAAAAATTGAACCTTGACTCGGCCTGAGGTCTCATCCCTGGAGGTGATCGAAATTTGGGTGCAGTGAGACAACGCAGCGCCATCCTCAATGTGAGAAGCCCAAGAAAAGTCCGCATTTCAGACTCAGACAACCGCTCCACGTCCTGGAATTCCAAGGTACTAGGCAACAAACACAGGTATGTAGTACAAGTAAGGTCATGATGAATATGTATGTAGTTATGAATGCGTAACGAAATTCTAGCGTGGGGGATATCGGCGACAGAACAGTAACACAGGTAGTAGTACAACGCCCCCGGGCTTTTCCCCAGTGCTCCGGCAGTGGACGGAGCCAACAATCGACGAGCGCAATCCAGTTTGATGCGCACAACTAGTAGTAAATAGAAATCATACAGAAGAAAGCCTGTCTACATTTTGATGGGTTTACTGTAAGTAAAAAATAAGCATAATTAAAAAAAAATAAAAAAGAACGCTGGTTTTTTTTTGGATGCGGTTGCGAACTTCGATGCAGGATATTTGAGCGAGAGCTTGAATTATATGCGAATTTTTGATCTTGACTACGGAGTGATGCGGGGGCGTCGTGCAGAATGATGGAATCGAGCAAAGGAAATACTTGCGAAGTGATTCTTGAGATGGAGGATGCAGTCATCATGCTAATACGAAGTGGAAAAAAATGATTCGGCGGGATGAGTCGAGCTTCCGAGATGGATAAACGAGATAGTAAAACCGGAGAACGCTCCGCTTGCTTCTATATTACAGACTTGTGCGAACAGAGAAGCAGATAACTCCTCGAAGATGGCATGGCCGAAGATAATAGGTCCAGGTGCAAAAACGTTCGCGATGGCGGATTGGCACTAGTAGCCATAGTATGCGCGCTGTGCCGATCGTCAGTGGAACTCCCAACAGACACAGCACACTACCAACCATCCTATCGCTATGCACCCGCACGCCGTATAAGCAATCGAACACACGGGCATCGGAATGAGTAACGTACAACAACCAAATAACTTTCGAGCCAGTCTTGCAACCACGCAAGGTCACGATATGGCCCCGGATACAGTCATACAAAAGGGCGCGCTGGTCCTTGTCCGCCTGCAGGGCTCGCCTCAATCATCACGAACGAACAAACGGACAGAACGGACTTCCGCACCTGGGGTAAGACGCTCGCAATTAACTGACTCCCAGTGACAGACAAAGCAAGATCCACGATAATGGCACGACGACCGCTATCAAGGACTCCATCAGTATGATGTAAGTGCCGGATCGCGTTCGAATAGAGACTCGCCTTTTCGCAGGCTCGCACATCCTCTTGACGATCCTGTCCAACGTGTCGGGCCCAGCCTCCTTGAACGCCCTCATGACCGACTTGAATCCCTGCTCGTTGGTCGCAAAATCAAGCAAGTCGTTCATCAGATGGTCAAGGCACATCTGGCGGTGTTTCTGCGAACCGTGCTCCAGAACTAGGTAACGAGCGGAAGAAGATCAATGAGCGAATCATCGGGTAGTTCCACCCACGTACTGTGTTGGATGCAGTACGAGCCCCACTGATTCTTGCAGATATCAGCGAAGATCGTAGAGCCCTGGTTGAGCAACTCGTCGATGATGCCATCTTTTGCGGACTCTTCCAAATTCTCAAACGCATGCTAGTGGTTGAGTGAGTGCCCGTGCGAAAACATCGAACAGTTTTTCTCACCTGGACGACGAGGGAACCAGTTTCATGGCAAGCGAGAGAAGCCCACTTGCCCTTCAACGATTTGTTGACGCTGGAGGGTGTTAGTGCATACGCTACGGGGTTTGCGATGAACACCCACTAAGCAAAGATCGGGGGCGCCGGCGGAGTCCATGTCAATTCCATAATCTGGCGTCCTAGTGTCAATCTTGCACCCATCGGAGAGTGAATGAAACGTACTTTGCTCCAAACATGAGATGCGTGCTTGTTCGTCAACGTCGAAGCGGGATCACCAAGCAAAAGTTCCGAAACGATCAAAAGGCGAATATCTTCTTCACAATCCAACGCCTTCTGAAGAACGTGGCAGCCGTAGCAGTTCGTAGAGAGTTCGACGACTCTGCCCCTGTGCACGTGGTGAATTCCGCGAAACCAACCTTACAACGAGTCAAACCTCATGCAAGCAATGATCTTGCGCCTTTCCTCGGGAGTGGCGGCTGCTTCGAGACACCTCTGCACCGCCCAATTTCCAAAGCTATACCGAATTTTAATCAATTAAGCCTATAAAAGCCAAAACGGAACGATCAAAAGCACCGATGTGACATCATCTCAAAGCCTCGCGCGCAAATCGCATCGACAATCTTGTGGCGTTCTTCGACGTCCGCGACTTTGAGCTTTTGCTGCAAAAATATCGAGGCTTGTTGGTCAGATGACTTGATGATTCGAGTCACGAAGACGTTGTAGGGCGGGGACGAAGAAGGGTGGAGGAGCGACAAGAAATTGATAGGCTACAGATCAAAAGGCACATGTCATGTGTATACGTCAATAAATGCGAGCGCAAATCTTAACTGCGTACCTCGTGTGCATGCGGCGCCGTCGACCCTTGACGGGCAGGAACAGAGATTTGGGGTGGCGACGCCCTGGGCGCCTCCAGATCTGCTGCCAAACCAGAGAGGCCAAACCCATTTTGATCCCCTTCCAGCAACCAGTCAGAGGGCGAATATAACTGATGCTGGCGCCACGCCATGGTCTGCGCTTGAAGAGAGCGCATCAACGCAGCATCGGCAAGAGGCTGATTGGCAAGAAGCGAGGAAGCCGAGTCCGCGTATGCATCCAAGTAGGAAAGACTGCCAGAAGGCAGGCTGAACGGCATCTGCGCAGGTGGAAAACGCGTATGGAAGCTGTGAGTGGAGGGAAGCATATAGTCACGAGTCTTAACAGGGGAGGTATGGTCGAGCAGCAGCGAAGAAGATGGTACAGATGATCCGTTTACAGCAGCAGGGGCAGAAAGCATCTCATAAGCAGCGTTGAGCTTCAACTCGAATGGATGTTTTGGAGGAGAGAGATCCGAGGGAGTAAGCAGAGTGGACGTCGTAGAGCTGGGAGACAGGTCTGGGGAGCCGCTTCCGTTGTTCGCTGCACCTTCACCAGGATGCACACCATGCTGAGCAAAAGGCGCGGGTGAATTCAAGTTTAAAGCTCGCAAGAGCTGCTCGACGTGCTATCGAACGAATCAGACACCGCATATATGCGCTAAAAGAAATGCAATAAACGAACAGAATCGTCAAACTTGGGGCTCTGCCTCTTTCTCCCGTCCCCGATCGCGCCAATGTCCTTTTTGCTAGGCGAACTAACAATGCCTACAAGACCAAACACGTCCTCGCTGTGTCCACTTCTTAGGGTAGCGAACCTATTTTGTTGTGAATTAGCGGCAGTGGGGGATTTTTCATCTTTGCACGCATGACCGTCGAGAATGGGTGGCCACGCGGGCTCGGTCTCCTGTTGTTTTGGGGCCCATATAGAGCCAGCAGTCGTTCTCGAACGGGGCGGAACATAATCTTCAGCAAAAGGACGGAATGTCTGGGACGGGCTGGATTGCATGCCGAATGGAATAGCTGGTCGCAGTGAGGGTGGTGAGGGGACGAAGGAAAGAGGCTCTGGAGAGATCGACCGACCTTTATACTCTCCGCCGTGCTCATAATATTGTCAGTTGTACACTTCCTTTTTAGGGGTGCGCGTCTCCGAATGCGGTGTGCTTCTTTGCTTCGCGTGAAGTTGCTAGTCCCGCTGTCCGGCCCGCCCTCGCCGCTGCGCATTTGTTCGCCGATCACAGTACTGCCAGAGACACGGTTTGCTAGAGAGACTGCAGTTGTGTGGATCCCGCCCGCTCGTAGGTTGCACGCCATCGACCCCGCCCTCTGTTTCAGTTCGTATTCCTGTCGTGGCGTCGTGGCCGTGTTGCCAAAGCATGTATTTTTAGCGCGCGTTTCTTTTCTTTTCGCTCGTCACCAAGTCACAGAGCCTAATAAACCTGGGATTCGCAAGGCACTTGCACCATCCCTGGTGCTAGCGCCCGTTCTCGACTGCCCGCGGCCCAGCGGACAGACGCCTTATCTGTGCAACGGCAGAACACATATATCAATTGCAAACACGCTTGAAAGAACTTTGGCGACGAAGGACGCGCCATCATCTGATATTGAATATTGGACGTCCGTCGACGGGGGCGAACTGGACAGATAAGGCGACCATCGAGACAGTCACCGTGACACAGTGAAGAGGGTGGTAGGATGCATCTGTTAGAAAACCCTAATAATCATAAAATTGGCCACAGCTTTGAACGAGGACCTCTGGCCACACAGATAAGGTGGCCATCATCGGGGTGTGCACCCAAAAAATCCACAGAAGGGGCGAAGAGGACGTAACCGGCCCCGAATCCCCTAGTCCAACGTGACAACATACATATGTACGCCCTGCATGTAAAACGCCGTTTTAATCCTGCCCCCCCTCACTTCCATAGCCTGGAAGGACCAAGGGTCATGAAGCGGAAATGTTCGTGCGTAGCGCGACCAGTGCTGCAAGATCAATATGTAGATAATTTCCCGATCCTTGCTGCTTCCATCGAGCGTGGGTCGTGGTGCATCCACACCCCATCGAACGGATTTGAATCAATTCAGCATGGGTCTGCCACAGGATCTCTATCATATCACGTAGTCAATCAAACCTACCACACAGACGCAGCACGGCAAGCAGGGGGTGGCTCAGGCAGTCATATTGGACGGGAATTGAATACGTGCCGGTGACCCGGGTCGGCTGCGTGATACAGGATACAGGGCGTAGCCGCACGATGGAGATATGGTCCCGTATCGATGCATCATGGTGTGGAAGACTGACGAACGGACCAGCGAGGAAATGTGAATGCGAACGTGCCTCCGTGAGCGGCTGGTGTCCAAGAAGTGAACAACCCACTCACCTTAAAATACAACAGACCAGGTAGAGAGGTAGGGGATATGGTCCTCGACTAGTTCCAGCAGAGAAAATGGCAACAAACGAACAGCTGAAGGTGCCAGAGGGATGCCGACGTGCAAGCACGCCCTATGTCAACAGCGGGTCCACAGATACCAGTGTAGACTTCAATCTCCGACGCATACCCGAAATGCTCCGCTTGATTTCGCATCCGATTCAACGAGTTGGACCCCCGCCAAATTTATTAGCCTATCGTCGATTTCTCCGTGAACGTTCAAACCCTTTGAGCTTAAAGTGCGAATGGCCAGTCATGAGGCGCTTTCCAGTGTTGCGGAGATTCGATCCACGGCCTGGTTGACGCGAAGGCTTGCAAGGTTATCCTCATATGCATACCCCTCTCGCTTCCAGACCCTTTATGCTTTACCATCTCACCTCATCTCCCTTGATTGTACGGCAAGCCGTTGGGTCCTTACTCCGCCCATCGAGCTCGCGTTGACAACATACTCCAGGTTTCCGCTTCTCATGCCTCAGGGTGCACCCTCAACGTTCGTCCGACAAAATCGCATCATGTACAGCCTGGCCAAAGGGTTGACTTGTATCCCCAAACATCGACAAGAATTATGACATATGGCATTGAACATGTCTGTGGCAACTGTGACTCCACCTATTCAGGGATGCCTGCGGCTTATTACTGCACATATGTACATTGTCTCGGCATGTTCCTCACCAGCAAGGTTTGCGCCAGGTAAGCACTCCGTGTCCCCGAGATGGCCGACTCATCTCTCTTATCCTCCACCAAACAGACCCACGGCGTCTGATCCGTGATTCCTTCCCCTTTCCATTCCAAGACGCCCCCCCCCCCACATGCTGGGCATCATTGATCATCTATCTTGCCGTGTCCAGGTGGCAGCCCAGCAGCCTGGCAAAAACCCGGGATTGACGTGTATGCTGCAGCCTGTCCCCAGGCATTATGACATATGACATAGGAAATGTCTGCGGCAAGGCTCCACTAGGAACGAGCCTGTGTTGCGGCTTATTACTGCACATACATTGTCCCGTGTTCCTCTCCCGGCAAGGGTTGCGCCAGGTAAGCGACCTCGTGAGTCCGTGTCCCCGAAAAGCTGGCATATCTCTTATCCCTCCACCAAGCAGGGCCCCGTCTGATCCGTTCCCTCTCCATTCCAAGACCACCACCCCCCCACATGGCTGGCCATCATTGATCATCTATCTTGCCGCGTCGCGCCAGCCGCCCAGTCGGATGCGATGAATCGCAGTTCTATCGCAGTCTGAGTCCAGTACACACGCCATATTTATGTACATACGCACACCCCATCCGGATCGCCGTCTGAATCCGAATGCCATCGAATCGTCACATCTAGATGCCGCGTCCAGGTGACCGCCCAGTCGACGCGATGAATCGCAGCTCGCATCGCAGTCAGACCGAGCCCAGTACACACACACACACGCCATATGTGCTTACTGTACATACGTATATCCTGCGCCACCCTCCCGGATCGCCGTCTGAATCCGAATGCATCGAGTCGTCACATCGAGTCGAGTCTGGCCCCGGAGGACAAAGAACTCTGCGTCTGACACTGTCCCTTACTCGACGGTACGCTTGCTTCTCCGTGCCGTAGACTGTCACTTTCCATTCCTCCGCACGCACGCGATGATCGAGTCGACATGCATATACGGTCATACACATTCAGAATTATGACATATGACATACATAGGAAAATGTCTGCGGCAAAGGATGTACATTGTGCACAGCTGGAGTGCAACTCCACCCAGGAACGGGTTAGCGACCCTCGGACTCGGACGCATTCAGGGATAGGCTTCACGAGCCTGTGCTGCGGCTTATTACTGCACATGCATACATACATACATTGTCCCGTGTTCCTCTCCCGGCAAGGGTTGCGCCAGGTAAGCCCCGGCCCTCCGTGTCCCCGAGAAGCTGACCGCATCTCTAAGCAGGTACCGTCTGATCCGTCCCCTCTCCATTCTGCAAGACCACCACCCCCCACACACACATGCTGGCCGTTGTTGATCGTCTATCTATTTTGCCGCGTCCAGGTTGCCGCATCGCAGTCAGACTGAGCCCAGTACACGCGCGCGCGCGCCATATGTATGTACATCCTGCGCCACCCACCCGGATCGCCGTCTGACTCCGAATGCATCGCATCGAGTCGAGTCTGGCCCCGGAGGACAAAGAATCCCTGCCCTGTGTCACCCGTCGTCCCTTACCTCCGTGCCGGAGACTAGGCACTCTCCATTCCTCCGCACGCCGATACATACATATACGGCTAGACATGATGACGCATCATGATGGGAAGTCTGGGCCTTTTGAACTAAGGCACCCATGAACGCATAAAACGCGCGCATCCACGGACCGCGCCTGCCCCCCTGCTCCGAACGTATCCACCGCCGATCGGCGCATCCACCGAATCCCGACCATAAAGTATTACACAGCAGCAGCGGACATGTCGGCGCACTAATAAAAAAAATGGAAATGGAGGACAAAGAACCCTTGCTCTGCGTCTGACGCTGTGGTCCCTTTACTTACTCGGTTCCTCCTTGCTGCTCAGCGCTCAGCCGTGGCCGGAGACGGAACACTTTCCATTCATCCGCACGCACGCAAGCATCGATATACATATACGATCTATATACACAATTGAAACATTGACGCCTTATCGGAGTCTAGGCCTTGGACCAAATGCACCCGTGAACGCGCCCATCTACGGGCCAAATGCTCCGAGCCTCCGAATGCATTCATGCATCCACGCATCCACCGAATCCCGACATACTGTAAGCATTACACAGCAGCAGCAGCAGCAGCAGCGGACATGTCGCCGCGCTAAAACTCACGGGAGGTAAGCACGGTACATATCTATCCCCTATCCCCTATCTGTCGAGGCGAGGCGATGGAGGGAGGGAGGGAAAGCTCCACACCGAATCGGACGTTTTGCATCATAATGTATGTACGCAGTTGTTCTGGGCTCACTTACCCGGCGCCCGCGTCATTCTATACTCCGTCTCCACCTCGGTGCGCGTGTGTGCGTGGGGGAAGGCTGGGAAAGAGTACTCTGTGAGGCTAAACTCCTGACACTTACATACTTATGCATGATCATGTCTTATCCGTGAACAGAAAGTGGGGGGGGTCATTGGGACACTGGTTACCTAGATACCGGGACCCAACTTTGGGTGGCAGGTATACATACTGGGAGACGCCGACGCCACATACCTGTGTGTGGGTGGGTTCGAACGGAGCGACATATAGGTGATATGATACTAATAGCATCGAATCGTACGCTGGGATTCTCCCTCCCTCCCACCCGAGGAAAGGGCATTTTTGGGCGTTCAAATCAGAACACACACACACACGCACTGCATATTTACATATATACCGCCTGCCTCTACATACATGCATTGACTGCGCAAAGGCCAGTATCTGTAGTGCTTCTCCGGCGCTCTAGCTCGACCCGCCGGCCCGGTCTGGCGAACCGTCAAGAAGCCGTCCGAGAGGAGAGAGAAAACAAGGTAAGGTTCAAGACGCGCGGTGCCAGTGTGCCAAGTAGTATGCCAGCGCATTGGAGCCCCCCTGGGCGATATTGGATATGTATGGCGAAGGCCGTCGTCGGATATACTGTTGTTACTACTAGAGCTCAGCCAGCCTTAGCGGCAACGGCGTCCCCATATCAGGCCACCCATATATACATACATACATACCTATGCACATGTGCACACACTGGTCTCCACTCACATATGATGATATGATCCATTTTGTAAATACAGAGCTGCTGCTGGCAAGTTTGTGCGCAAGGCGTCTCTGTTTACTGCAAAAGCCCGTTTTTCCCGTTTTTGCGTCCCGCTGATGGGGCCCAATCTGTGTTCAGCGCTACTAGCGGCGAGTGGTCGGTGCCTGTGGGGGACACTGCTCTTCGGGGATGTCGGCGTTAGGCGATTTCTGGGACGCTCGATCCCTCCTCCCTCACCCTCCCTCGTCCCCATGATGAGTCCCGCAGGAAAGGAAAGGAGTAGAGGGGGGGACGAGTGTACGATGCTATAGATACGGTATCATATTCCTATCTCATCGCATGCAGACATGCAACCGCGAGGGTTACCAGTGTAAATATGGACAGCCGGAGATGAAAACGAATGAATAGGAGAGAGAGAGGGGGGAGAGAACTAATTCGAAGAAGCATACTGCATTAGTAGCAGCACTAAATAAGAGGGGACGGTAACGTGGCGTCATGTAAACACGCACACACGCACACGCAACACGCACGCGGGCATCCCAGACCGCAGCGCAACTTGTTCCAGACCTTCTCACCACGCCAAGGTCCAAACACTGCGAGGAAGAAGCACAGCAAGGAAGGGAAGGAGCCATGAACGAGGGAAAGTTACTACTAGTACATACATATGTACGTCTCGTCTGATGGGAGGGGGGAAGACGAATGAAATTGGTTTATTTATATATATGTATTGGGAAATGACTCAACAGCCTTGGGAAGTATATATGTATTGAATAAGAGATCTGCCGGCCCCGTCCAAACCGGGAACGAAGGATGTGTGACATGGCTATACTAGCGTGTTGTCCATCATGCAGGTGTCCGTCGTGTCATGCATGCATTGAGATCTTCCATGGAAAATGTGGCGTATGATATGGCTTCTATCCACACTATCAGTATTATGACACGATCACTATTAAATCACTGGGTGTCGTTATACGGGGTGTACGTACGCTCGCTCAAGTTGTCACGGTGGGGCTTGGACAAGCAAGGGGACATAATGGGGCTCCAAGACTGAATTAGCGAGAAAAGTCTGGACTGGGTTCCCACCCAGGGTGAGATGGAGTGAGGGGGGGTTGTGATTGGCAAGGGCTCCTGATCGCGAGATGTGCAGCACCCCACTCTCTCAGTTTTGCAAAGGGGGCAATGGAATGGTGTTTATGAACTCGCTTAAAACGCCTGTGGGCCATCCAGTACAATTGGAGACTTATTGAACGGTTCGCCGTTCTCGCTTGTTGCTTGTGGAGATAGGCTACATGATTGGGTCATAAGTGCCCTGCGGGTGTTCAGGAACGCCATAATGGGAACCCTGATCTCAGTGTCACTCAACATTACCGTTGTATGTATCCCTCGCGGGGGCATTGTATCTGTGCACGTGTGGGCGATTCGGGGGTTGTATATGTCGACGGGCTTTAATTATGTACTCGACTGATGCATGGCGTTGACAGTGGTGACAAGGACGGACGCGTGCTTGCTGTGGTTACTTGTTTATTGTCTTGTACAGGGGGTTCAGGGTCGCGGGAGAGGGGGTATACTGGGTTTGAATTGCTGGAGATCTGGTGTCGGGTCAGTTGTGGGGCGAGGAGAGCACGGAGAGGGGGGAGGGTTCGGGAAGCGAGGTGAGATACGATGAGGGCGGCCGAATAGCACGGAGGGGAAGCCATTCGAAGGACACACCCTGAGAGCGAGACGGAGATGGGATCTGCACGCGAACATACCCATCGAGGCTCGGAGTGACGAGAGAACGCTGGGAGAAAGATGCACAGACGAAACACGATACGTGGAGCATGACCGTCGTTTACATATGCGCTACGCCACAATAGAGTAGGGGGGACGCGGCGCAGGCGGAGACGACTACGAACGCTGTTCCTGCCATTTAGTAGTAGCAGACTACCCAGGGCAGGAACAGTGTCCGCAGCACCACGGGTACATCCTAGAGTTGAAACACGGCGGGTAGTGGACTACACCGCGGTATTCGCTTGGTGCGCCTGGAAGAACAAAGGAAGCCGTCGAGTCTCGGGTTGCTGTCCTCGGAGGACGAGCAAAGTTGAGTTGCGGTTGCGGTGGCCAGGCACGGGGGGAGTCGAGGGCGGCGATCAGAGAGGGTGGGTCAGACCTTCCTTTTCGGGAACGGAAGCGATCATTCACCCAAGGGTTTACGGAAGGCGTGTTTTTCGATCTTCGCATTCGACGGAGATACGACGAGCATCCTTATAAGAACTCGCCCCCGTGCGGCCCTTGCGGCGGATCCCAGCCAGTATGTCGCCTCTCTGCTCTCTCCCCCTCGAGATCCTCGAGCTCATCGCTGCCTTCGTCGCCCTCGACGCACCCATCTCAGCCCTGCTCCCTCTCCAGCTTACCTCCAGGCACTTCTACCGTGCACTCAGCATCCACTCCAACGCACACCTCTTCGCAGCCCTCTTCGCTGACCGCTTCGACGTCTCTGCGGTCGCCCGTCGTCTTGGCTCTTGCGCGGTCCAGTCCTCCGCCTTCGCCTTCCAGCTCATCGAGTACTGCCATGCCATCCGTGCCATCCGCACAGGGGACATCTACGCCCCTGGCATCCTTGACACCTTCTGGACAGCATTCGTCATGCTCATCGAGGACGATTCAAAAAACAGGCGCATCCTCGAGGATGCCGGCCTCCCCGGCTTTGTAGACCGCTTCGTGCGCGAGCGGCTCTATGAAGACCACATCCTCAACTGGCCCGCCGAAAACGCCGTCAACTCGCTCGCTCTCTGGCTGCTTTGGCTCACCACATCCCAAGGTGCGTCCCTGCTCTCTCGCTTGACCGTTCTCTCATCTTCGATCCAACAGAGCGGCTACAGGCAGAGTCACCCGCACAGCGCGCACAGCTCGCCAGCCTCATCTTACCCTATGTCCTGATGCCCGTGCGAGTGAGTCTTTCTTTGATCTTCTCCCGTTCCCTATTTCACCTTCCTCACAGTTCTCGGCCACGTTCGCGCCTTATGTCCACTTCTCCCTCCCGCTTCCGAGGCATCCACCCCAGGCTCCCCACTCCGTCCCCACCCTCCACGGTGCCTACCCTCGCTACCGCTTCCACAACCCAGCCACCCTCGCCCTCTATGACATCAACATCCCTCTCGCAATACCCCTCGCTTCCGTCGCTGCCAAGCTCATCTACATCTCCCGCATGGAAATGCTCCACCTCAGTGCCCCACCCCACCTCCCGCCCACGCGCCAACACGCCATCCAGCTCGGCGATCCTCATACCGTCGGTCCAACCCAGGAAGACGTGAACGAGCTCAACGCCTGCAAGATCGCCAAGCCAGGCAATCCCGCATGCTCCACCCAGCCTCGTAGTACCATGTGGGACAACGACTGGTACCGCCTCACAGACTGCACCTCGCTCTTCCGCACCGTCTCCCTCAAGCACTCGCATTATACACCCGGTACGTTGGCTGGTCTCTGGCAGGGCCGCATGCTCGTGAGCACCCATCCCCCCCTCTCCCTCTCCCTCTCCCACTTGCTCACATGTACACGTACCAGGTCCCGCACAACGCCGCCCACGCCCTTCTCCTCCAACAACCCGAAATGCCCCCCGGCTTCTCCGAACACACCCTCCACACCGCCGTCGAATACGTCTTCATGCGCTTGCGCGAATACCACTGCATGGACGTCGACCCCCACAAGCCTATCCCCGCAGGCACCACACCCACCACCACCGATCCCAAATTCAACGCGTGGTTCCCCCCTGCGTCGACGTACCACGAGGACGGCGACTGTCTCACGGTGTCGTACCCGAATGGCTCGACGGTGCCGGCAGCGACCACGACCACGACCACGGAGACGCACGTGTATAGTGCGTATCGGCCGGATGGGCCGTCGTTGCATGATGAGGTCGAGTGTCGCGGGTGTCAGTATCGCGGGACGTCGGAGATGGTGTTTCGGTCGGAGGATGCGAGGTACCTTGGTCAGCTGGACGAGATGATTCGTGCGACCCCGCTGCCGGACGGCGAGGAGGAGGAGGATATCATTGTCGACGACAACGACGACGTAGATGCTGAGGGCGACGAAGGCGAGGACGACGACGCTGTAATGATGGACGATGACGCCGACGCCGATGCGGACATGGTCGACGTCGATATGGCCGGTGTGGACGAACGTGGTGACAGCGGTGAGCTAGTGATGAAGCGGCAGTGTAACGGCATCATGGATATCGTGTTCGTCGGCGAGACAGATACGCGGCATGCCCAAGCGTGGCACTCGTACCGGTTCTATGGACGCGTGCGCGAATGGGACGGATTGATTGCGCTGGCTCGTATTCCTGTGAGTGGTCGTTTTTCGCTATGGCGATCGTACTGACGTGTGTGGATATGGATACTTGGATACTTGATATTAATAGGTCGACCCACATCGAGGTCTGGGTGCACGTGTGTTCATGGGGTACGTCGTGGGCGGGACGACGCTCGTGGGGAACTGGCGGATTATGGAGCATCCGAATGAGCCCGTGACGTTTGAGGGTGCGTGGGTGATGTCGAAGCGGACGGAGTGAGGGTGCTGGGTGTTCTCTCTCTCTCCTCTCGCTCGTCTCGCTCGCTCTCCCTTTTTTTTGCTGTCGTGATCCCCATCGACTCTGGAGTGGTATAGTATATACGATTACATACATACTTACATACAACGCATACATACCTACATGGCATATCATCCATCATCCATCCATCATCCCATCATATAGGCATATATACATACATACAGTATACCGTCAGTATCTTCTTATATCATATACGCAACGACTTTTGAGTCTTTACATACATATTGTACGTACCGTAGTATGTACTTAGTGTACATATGCATCATCCATCCCGAATGCATGTTGTTTTTTTATGATTTTTACAGTAACTCTTGCGTTGTGCGACTTTGTCCGTAGGAGGTAGTGTCTACCGTAATGATCAACGTATGTATACATAATAACTTGTTAATGCCAACTGATGCTCAGCATATGTCATGATGCGTTGATAGACTCGTGAGTCACTATATAGCGCCGGGACGACGTATTAGTACGCTACTAATACATAGTAGATAGTCATTTGTTCGGGGGGGGCGTTGCAAGTCAATTGAGTTATGATTGGTGGCGGATGGCATTGAACTTATTGCCATTGCCATATGTCATGATGCGTTGATAGACTTAGTCATTGCCAGCGGGGACGGCGTCCATCGGACGTCGATCATGCCACACCTGCTACTCTAGACATAACAGGTCCCCGCCGGTCGCCGACTCTGACTCGTCGGTCCAACTTTACTGGACAAACGCCATCTCGCCAATCACGACTCACTGATGCGTTAACGTTGATAGACTATAAGTAGTCACTAACGGGGACGGCATACGCTACTATCATTGATGGACATCCGTCGTCTGCCAGTGACTAACGTATGGCAGCTGTTCAATATGTTCCCAAAGCATAACAGGTCCCCGTCGGTCGCCGACTCTGACTCGTCGGTCCAACTTTTGCTTTTTGAACAAATGCCATCTCGCCAATCACGACCCCCCCCCCTCGCTGATATGTATCGGCGCCCGCAAATACGTACTACTATGTGTATGCGCTTCTATAAGTCCGTATGTACAAGCCCCTATATTTTATCAGCGACGGGGTCGAAGTAAAGCAATGTGGTAATGGACGGACAAAGCAACCCCCAGGGCAGGGTCCTACGAATTCCCACCCCAGCCAACGAATTGAATTCTCTTTGACGTGTGGCCGTGGACACTGGCACGAGTTTCCCTTCCCACGCATTGGCAGAACGACTCACGGCGTCACGATCATATATGTATGTCCCACACCCACATGCCTTGCCTTGCTTTGTTCGCTCGCCAATCTCACAGCATCGAAATCGTCGATACGTTGCGTTACCCAGATGTGCGACACAGGGCTAAAATAAAGCCCGACCCTTAGGGTTTAACCCCCTTCGCACATAATAGGTCAAGTTGCCGTGCGTGCCCAGAGAACTGGGTACAGGTTAATTTGCGAGTCGATCTGCCGTGGGGCTCGGGCGCCCCGCGCTCCGGGCGGCCAAGGGCACAAAAAAGAAAAAACAGGTACAGACCCACGCGGTGGGGCTCAAGACGCAGCGTTAGTTAGGGTTCGAATTCCAACCCCCACGTCGTCACGCTCCACAGCAGTACACGCCCTGTGCCAGACGTACAGAGACGGAGTCAAAACAACCTTCACTGAGGCTCCATCGTGCAAAAAGAAAAAGAAAAAGGGCTCCACAATACTGGCGCGGAGGTTCTGACGGAAAGTTCCCGATCGCGGTGACGCGGTGAATCGGGAGCTGGCCTTCGAAGTGCGACCCGACTAGGCCATACGTGGTATCATGAGGCATTTGCCAGGGTTGGACTGCTGGATCGGGTTAGGGATGTCAGAGTTAGGTTGAATTGGTTAGGGCTGTTTTGATTGAAGTGTGTGAATATTATTATCAATGCATTTCATTGAATGGGCGAATGCCGATGCCGGCGTTGGCATCGCAATTATGGGATATTACAGCAGCAGCAGCAGCGTTGTGTGCGCTCTTTTAGTTCGAAATTCGAATGGCGTGACGCATACATTGGGCCCGATGCCAGCCGGCGTTTACCGGTATCTGCGTCGCCGATCCCGTTGTGTGGCGTCTTTGGACCCAGGATAGGATGCGAAAAGATGGAGTTCGACGAGTGGTGGGGCTGCTACCACCGTGACAGTGGCTGCGATCAGTCAAGTCGAATCGGGAGAGGAAGAGAAAAACGCCATTGACACGTCTCCCCCCCCATTCAATTGTGTGCCCCCCACTGTGTCATGTGCACGCCCCTATGTGTCCAAGTCCCGTGCAGTGTGAAGCAAGGTTCCAATATTATATCATTATAGAGCAAGTACGCTCCCACCCTACCTTCTAGATGCTTCTGAGCGAAATTTCGATGATCCCTGGAACTGCAGGGACAAGGTTATCCCTGACACGCAAGATGCAAGACGCGGACTCCGTCTTCCATGTTCCGTGCAGAATCTACAAGCCAATCACCGTGTGTCAGTGTGATCAGCGACCTTGGCCAAATTTGTTATCGGGAAAGCGCTGGGTTCCCGAGCAATTGAATTCCAAGTCCGTTAGGTCGGTCAAAGGCTGCGTGATCAGTGAGAGGGACTTGCACCAGGAAGACCCGTGGTACACGTGCAGATCCATCGACTCACCCGCTAATAGTACGTGCCGGTGGGTGGTGCCAGTCATATCATCGTGTGCATACGTATTGCGCACACTCAATTTGAAAAGTTCAAACCCCAAACTCATCCCCGTTGATTTCACAAGTCAGTTTAAGGTTAGCACGAAACGGATATCTAGTCTAGGCACAGACGCTCACTTACATTGCTTACTCTTGTTTACGAACTTTTGGAGGGTTGCGCCGTCCGCGGAGCATCGATCTTCCGCGGAATAGTACAGGTTTTCATAAAGAACGGGCAGTTCACGACTGAACTAGACCAAACGCGGTCCTCCGCGAGGTTGGGAACTGAGTGGCTTCTTCGAACCGTGGAAGAAATGCGGCGTAGGCGTCAGAATACATACGTCTCGTCTGTATATGACATAGCAGATCTGAGGGCCATCGTGATACGCCAGCACATCGCCGAGGACACGTCTGGGACACGTCAACAGCATCATGGATAGCAGAATTAGGACGCACCGCGATGAATCGATGGTATCTACACCCCGATCTGCCCCCATCCATATTGTATTTAGACCCGCACGTAAGGTGAACGTTGGCTTGCAAGGTAAAATGGGTTCCGTGCATCGATGTTCCCCCTCGCACCCTGAGGAGACGTATGTGCCAATCGGAGAGGTGAGTGTTGGTTGCAGGCAAATGGTGACCGTTATCGTCGCCGACAAGGCGCGCAGTGGGTTAGTAGTGGCTCGAGCGCTCGTTGGGGTCATTTGGCAGCCTGTGGGAATATTGCTAGCGGTAAGTCCTAATTAACTGGGGTCGATGCCTGGCACTAAGCTTTGTTCTCTTTTCTCCTTGGAGCTTCACCGTCCGGCATTGCATGCGTTGGCCATCCATTGTCGCTCGAAACCATAATCCCTGAGATCACCGTTCCTACTAATCAATCATACTAGACCCATTGGTACCAACGTGGACCCTAGAATTCTACGCCAAGTTGCGAACACGAACGGCCTTTGACAAAGCGGCCCACCAGGCCGGGGCTGTGTCTCACTTACACTCCATCTTGGGCTGGTATACACTGTCTCGAACAGTCCGTGGTGCCTCCACGTTGAACTCTCTCGATGGGAAAACATTTTGCAGGGATGATGCCATCTTCGTCTCCATTGCAACTGCCACTGTCCATCAAGTGACACTACGCCCTGCTTTCGAGGTTCACGCCCCACACACCGTCTCCCACTGAAACGCGACTAAAAGGACCCTTGCCGTTGTAAAAATTATACACACAGCAATTCCTCTTTTGCCAAGCCTTCGACGCCGCCACGTTTGGTATCAGCATGACGGACGCATCCTTTGGAACCAGAACGATGATGACGGCAACGGCGACACTGATTCGGCTGTGTCGATTGAGCGTAAGGATTTAGTCACCCTATTGTTGAGAGGGGACTTGGTGCTGACCGTCAGACGTGACCGTGTATCACTCCCGCTTTAGAGCCACCCATTCGATCATGACGTGCATGTTGGATAGATGCGCCACGCGTGTATTGATGCCCCTGCATAGTCCAAACTCGGAGGCGCAGTGGGAGGACCCGCGAAGTGGTCGCTCGTTGAAAGGCATGGTATGGCAGTATCTATCACTATCGCTGATGTTGGGTTTTCACCTCATTTCCGCGTTACTGGTTAAGAGCCATTGACGAGGCGATGCGTATATCATCCCTCACAAGTGCAGATGTGATCATCCCAAGTCCGTGGTAATTCGCTCGACCTTCCTAATCGCCCACTAGCTCTCTTCGTTCCTCTATCGTCCCTTGTCCCCTTCTTTCGCTCCCCCCCTTTTCTACTCAGCACATCCTCTCCCCCCTTTTTCATGTCCGCTGTACTTCTCAGATTCATTAACAAGCGGCTCGTGTCTACCCACAGCCATATACGTCATCTGACAACTTTGTATCGCCGCACAGGTCCCCACGGCTTGGCCACGTGAACGGAAGATATTGACGGCATCATGGGCAATGTTGCATCGCAGGCAGTCGCAAGGACGCTTTCAGGTCGTCAACATGGCGGCAGATCGACGCTGGTACCCGCAGGGTGCGTGTATTTCAATGTGTGCAGATCGTTGTACGCATGTGTGTACATGCGTGTACATCTTGTACGTATGAGTGTACGTGTGCACATGTGATCGAATGTGACGCCATGAACTCCCATTGTCCCCCACCGTCATTTTTTTTCCCTTCGCCCTCGTGTTTCGATGTCCCAGTTTTCGTTCTACTGAACGTTTCTATCTATTTATCTTCGGGCTTTCACATTGTCACATGTTCTGATGCCCCGCTTACCAGCTCCCTTCTGTCCTTATACTACACAGGTGAGCCCCTCGTTTCACTTCTACAAACGGTCTGGTTCCATCCTCCATGATCGCAATGGCGATTCTGCGGGCTCATCTCCGTCACTGGTTACTATCACCCACCTAGTTATCATAGCCACTCATCGCATCAGATCAACAAACGCCGCCGTCTTCCATTTTCTAACCACAAACGATAGCACCAATATGTCCGGACCGCAATGGCAGATCTTCAGCACCCATCGACACGGTCCGAGACAGCCTCGATGACTACAAGTTATCCCCGAATGCTCAGACGGGTGATCGACATGACGCGCGAGGATGGGACCAAGGTGGCTGCGCACACGGAGAATAGAGATACGATAGAGTTTCACCCGGCTTCCCTCGGCACGATCGTATATGGGTACAGTGCACTCGGTGAGTGGAGCAGCACATAATTTGTGTATCTTAGCAGAATCACGCACGAAGAAAGTAGTCTACCCATGGGGTTGTGGCAGCGTTGGCGATAGGAAGGAGTAAATTGGTCCTGTCGAAGGGTCCAGAGTTGCCCTAATGGCACATGTCAACAGCGCCGAGTGCCCCTCTACTGCTACAACTCACTCGAGATACATTGGGAAGTTACGGAGGATGAATGTGGCCCCCCGCTGCGATGCACTGGTAGGTGATAATTGGTCACTGTTAGAGAGGATTTGGGGCGACGTGATTTAGAGAGGAATTTACATAGCTATGTCGCTACGGAGAATCTACTTAGTCTGCAAGATTAATAAATGCTGGATGAGGTGATTTTGGACTCCCAAATTCAATGGGAAGCGGTCCGAATAACCTAAAGTATGTAGCTTGTCAGTTAGATACTACCCCTGATCTTGTAAAAATAATCATAACGGCTTGAAAGGTGCAAGGCTCATGGTTGACAACGGGCATCAAAGTTTCAATAATGCTTGGAAGGTACGATGGTACGACACCTGCCGGATACTTTGATGGTAATGCGAGGAGCTGGAAACTTACAGTGTTACATACCTACATCTAACTATACGGGTATTGAGAACCTTCCCCTCTATGCGATACAGTAGAGTAGGCACTAGCACGCATAAGGTTAGATTGTGCTACTCTTCGCCTCGCAAATTAACTTTCCGAAACATACCTGAACCATTGTGGAAATGCTTCGCCGCAGTATGACCGAAGGCTTCTGCGAAAATGGACCTCCGTGCAAGGATCATCGACTGCAACGACCTTATCACGCGCACATCGATGGGAAGACAACGCCCAGCGAAATCAACACGAGGCTCTTTGGATCCGAAGTGAAGGGTTATTGAGGAAAAATTATCGCGGTTTGTACCGCCGGGGGCTGGGTCGAGAATCGAGATACCTTCCCCACTTCTCCCGCATCAACGTTCTGAAACATACTCGAGTCCCTATGTAGCCTAGTTGGGAAATGCCTGGGCGTAGTATGGACGAAACCGTGAAATGGACCTGCCAGCGCGCAAGGGCATGATCTTATCACGGCCACTGATCAATGAGACCTCGAGGAGAAATACATACGAGTTCATTGCGTCTAAAGGATGTCAAGGAATTTGATACTGCTAGGTGCCGCATGAACGGAAAGGATACCTTCTTTACTTCTCTTGCATCATTTTTCCTCTGGGAAATGGATCGCGATCGTGCCTCCGCATATCATGCATGCTTATGGTTCAGCTTACCTTGATCGAAAATGTACTGCAACGAGGGTTGATGCATGCGATAATGCGGTTCGGAACAGCAGTGGGGGGCCCCTAGCACTGGAAGACTCGGTGGAAGGCAATCGTTCCTCCGTGGGAACGCCAGACTCAAGCCTCGATGTCTTGGAACTTGGAGGACAGCTAACACTCCTTTAGAGTGGAAGCTGGCGCTGAGCGCTGAAGTCTCGCCCTGTTTTCAAGCCGCCTTCGTGCTTGGCCCAGACACCAACAGCGCCCAGGGATATGTCTACTATTCCCCATCTATGCATCTCTTGCACTGGTATCACTGCGCGTATTCACCACGAATTCCAGGGCGGATTATCAGCTTTCACGGTGTGCATGCGTTGTTCCACGTAGTGCCATGCAAGCTGATTCCTGTTACAGAATGATATTAGACCTACTGGCTGCATACAGTTGCCTTATTTTCATCGCATCCGACATACTATCCCTGCTGGCTTAGCTTCGACCCAACCTCTTCAATGCCAGATAAGTTTTCCTTCCATTGCGAGCAACCAAGCCTAGCTCGTTGGTCACATTTTCCGTGTCCTTAGTATCGTTTATCACGGTCAGTTGTGCATCATCATGCCCCTGCTACCTGTCGTACAGTCCTTCGATCCCGAGGATCAGCATCCCAGCCCTTTCGCGACCACAACCGGTGTTGTCACAGGCTCTCTGAACCCTGCATCCACACCTTCCCATTCCTTGATCCCCATATGCTCGAATTACTCGAACATCGTGTCATCATCGTTGGTACGGCGTCTGGTCGTATCGCGCAGGTCTCATGCATTTCCGAGCCAGATAAACAACGAAAATGGTGATGACCTCAATGCGTGGGTAAAATCGAGGATTAAAGAAATGGTAATGGTGGTAGGTGTGAGAAACATGACTGTTCTCCTTGGTTTTGTGGGTTCATACTTGGAGGCATCCTGGGAAGAACAGGTTACGAAGGAATGGCTTGCTGAACGCACGATCAGAGTCGTGGTGCATGCGAAGCACACTCTTATGGCAACGGTTCCGCAAGTCGCCAACATTCAGTCCTCTTGTCTCGTTTGTGCCGCTTTTGCACTTGGTTAAAACGCGCTCCCCCGTATCTGAATTCTCGTGAATTGTAATTATTCAAGTGACCTGGGGACTGAGGGAGCAGATTATGCAGATATAGGCCTTCGAAAGCGTGTATCGGATGCATGCAATCATTCCAGGGGTTCACGGTATGTATTTCTACTCGACTCATGAAATCGTATGCACAGGAAGCTATGGTTTGTACTTCTCACCCTCTTTCCGATCCTTTTATTGTGATTCTCTGCCCGTTTCGCTGCAAACCTTGGGTGTTATTTTTCCCCCTGTCAACTTACGGACCTACCCAAAGCCATCCCCTCAACTGACATTGTCTCCATTGTCGCACAGGTCCGAAAAGCTCTGTGAATGCGGGCCAAGGTGTCGACGACATCACAGGCGCAGAGGTCGCAGATGGACGCGAGGAATGCATCAAAACAATGCAGAGGCAGATCGGTGCTGGTGCAAACTAGATTAAGGTGGGTGTGTGTGTTCGGGGCAATTAGAAGGGAGTTCGTCGATGAAGGCGGGCGGAATATACAAGCGAGGTGGATTGCCTTCGATGTTCTTGCACGAACGAGTGTCAGTGAAATTCTGTTGACAGGAAGACAGGTCAGATACTATGGGTTAGCAAATACTATTACCCGATCCTGGGAAATGCTTAGTCATTCAACTGTATACTATCCGCAGGATTTTTTTCTGCTTTCTTATCTTCTCATTCAATGCAACCGCTGAGCGCGAACTGTTCAACACGACACCTTGCATTACGCGCATTAACACGTACTCCGACCATATTCTGATGGCCTCAGGAACTGCACTACCCACACACAAGTCAGGGCCCCCGAACGGGATACACGACGGGGGCTCGTTACGTTTGTGGAACATTGACTTGGCCAATATCAACCTGCTGTGAGGCTCCGTTATGGAATTGAGCAGGCTCACAGGTGATGTGGTCGTTGACGTCCTCTGTAGAGTTGAGGCCAGCGGTTCTTTTTTTGGTCTGCGGGGCTCGTAGTTGGAGGACAGACATTGTAATATATATTTTCTGAATACATTTGGATCTTTTTTCACTGTCTTTATGAGGTTGTCCTGAACCAGTCGTAGTGTTCTTGTAGCTGACTGCTAAGAAGTACAGTGTAATCGAGATTTTATATAGCTCCGTCGTTGAGCACACTGCTGTCCCATGACGATGCCTCCGGCAATGCCACTTCGGTGTCTGGTGTTGATATGCTGTTTTCCATAACCATCATTTGTAACATATGAAGTACTGATCCGTTCATATGTGAATAGATTTTATTAGCGGGGAGGTACCTCTAACCATCACCTCTATCGTCTTGCGGACAAGTGAAAGGGTGAGTCTTTCAAAACCCTCGATGATATGATCAAAAAGTTTGTACCTGAGTGATAGATCATTGGCCTGCAGCTACGGTAATGAACAGGCAATGATGTATTAAACGATTTGCAAGTATACATTCGAGTATATCTCTCGGTGGTAGCCTATTTACTAACGGTGATGTGCAGAGTGCCCTGCCGATGGTCTGAGCATCCAGTGGCTGGTAAGTACATATAGTCAGGACTTCGTATTGGGTAAAATTGACACAAAGGATCATAGATCGCACAAGTGGAGCTCTGCAGGATAGTCAGGGTTACTGTCTCTACTCTCACCAGGGTAACCCTTCGAACCGTGATATATGTTCCATACGGGCGGCAATTTTTTACTGGTACCTGATCGATGGTGCCATTTCAGCACTGAGGAGTCGGAACCGCTCCATACGACAGCGTGAAATGATCGAGGTTTGACGCTACATAACTACTATAATGTCTAAATTATAGTACCTGCTGGTCAATGCTACGCAGCCAGGTACAAAGCCAAAGCTCTCTTCCGTGCCCCTGTCGAGCCACTAGCCGGTACAATCGATCTTTAGGGTCTTGGAATATAGTCTGCTCCACTTGTCACAGAAGTCTTGGTTGACTAGGAGAAATCATTATGCTGCCCCAACCATCTTCTGTGTGAAAGAATAGACTTGCGCCCACCTTTGCGCCGAACAGATGTGGGTTTTCCTCAACAACAAACTAGTCACTGTCACATTTGTTTTGACGGCAGCTATTGGCGGGAATAATCAGCTCAGTGATCGCCGTCGTTCTGGATGTGTAATATCAGAACATCTTTTCAATGGGCCACTCATCTTTGAATAAAGACACAACATTTGTACGCCTGTTGAAGGCTCTCCGCTATACAGATCTACACAAATCTCTATATATTCTACCTGGAAGCATTCCATCAAAGAGCGACCGAGGATAGACCCGCAACTTCAATAAGCCCACCCACAAGATGTAAACTACCAGTCACCAAAACACTCGTTTTATCGGAGGAATTCGAAAGCCTCTGTAACGTCTGAACCGCGTGCTCTATGGATGCTACTACATGGATCGCATCACGGGAAAAAGTAGGTAGCAATTCGGTCCAAATGTCGGCAAGTTCGTGCTGCTTCTTAAGCTCCTCGAGATCAGCCGTTGATATGGATCGCGAGGTCAAGTCTGCAAAGAATCTATCAGGGACGTCAAACTGCGATGGAATGCCAACGAGCTCACCACCCTTGAAGTGTCCATCCGCATAGGTGACATTGCTGCAGAAAATGACTGTGTCGAAGAAATTCTCTACCTTCTCTTCACTGCTATGTTGAAGCAGTAATTCCTTCGTTTTGTCAAGGATTACACCTATTAAATCAAGGCCTGAACGTCCTTTTGTACAGTTGAATATTAAGAAACGGGTGGGTCGAGATTCACAAGCTCTGATGAAAAGAATCTCGCTCTGGGGTTAAGCCGATAAAGAAAGAAGAACTCACATAGACAGTCCAACGTCTGGCTGAACGAACCATTGTACACAGCAGGACAGACTTTCGGTGGTGTGGGCGCCGTCGAGGTACCAGGTCGTGTTCTGATGAATAGGATCGTGCACAGTCTGACAGCGGCCAGGCCATTTGGTGTTCACCAGACCAGTAACAAAAGGTTCTGGGAGCTGGGAAAGTGGTTCGGGTCGGGGGTCTGAAGCATCCACCGAACTCAGGAAGATATGCGCCATCTGAACAGCAAGTGCTGCATTTTGAACTTGGTGTTCACCAGCTAAACCTATTCACGACAGAGTTGGAGGTGCGACACGCGGAGAAAGGGGGACTCTACCAAGTTTCGTAGATTCGCTTCCTGGAGAAGAGGAGACTTCCATGAAATACGACGCCTACCGGCTTTAATATGTCAGTCGGACCAAAGAAATAATGATACAAACCTGCAATTCCTCAGCTTTCGCTTTCAGGACGCTCAGTCCCCCTTCTGGCTGGCTGACACTCAACGCCGGTACGCCGTTCTAAGAACATCATCAGCGTATGAAGCAAGCAACTAGATATTGTCATTGTTCCTGCCTTGTATATTCCCCCTTTTTTCTCCGCGATCGCTTCGATTGTTTTGCCAAGGGAAGAAGTATGATCCAAGCCGAGAGCGGTGATACCGGTCACAATTGGTTTTGGCACAATATTTGTGCTATCGCTGACTCCTCCCACACCGACTTCGAGAATTGTTGCGTCGACCTAACGAACTCGACTGAATTGATTACAGAGGGGGATCATAGTTCAGTGAATACCTTCTCGGATAAAAAGACGTGAAAAGCCATAAGTGTGAGGTATCGGAAGTAGTTGGGCATAGCCGGGAAATCAGGAGTTCTTGGCTATACACAATGCACTAAGTCCCCGCGTCCTCCTGATATATGGAATACGCTTACACCATTCTCCTGCAGTTTATCCCAAACCTCGAAAAAATACTTGGTAAAAACCTCCTCAGATAACGGTTCGCCACCTATCCGGATTCGTTCCCGAACAGCAACGAGGTGGGGGGAAGTATATAAACCTGAAATTACGCGCAAGGTGGAGAAAGTGTCATGGGAGACAAGTATCAAACATACCGACTTTCCAGTTCGGTTTCGCATGTCGAATTATCGAATCTGTGAATGCACTAGTGGATCCTTTGCCCTTGGTACCCGTAATGTGGATAACATTGAGTTTATTTAAATCTTCGCACTGCACGTCACTATAAGAGACGGTAAGAAGGGATAACGAATGAGCAGTACGGTATAGTCTATCCTCTCCAGGAACTCGATCATCTTGGGTATTGGGTTCGGGTTGACACGGATGCGTGCCATCTTGGCAGACTCGAGGTCGGCAGCGCTCGTCTGCAACGTGTTGAGGTGGTCAATCGCATCCTGATAACTCCTTGTGGCCATTGGTCTTCAGGAGAATGCAGTTCTTCGTTGAACCTGATAGAGAGGTTTCAGGATGTGTGTACACGCCGTTACTCGGAAGGCAGTCTGGGTAGTGTCAGCGTCAAATTGAGAGCTTTCTACTTACAGTAAGCCTGGATGCATGATCCGCTGTTGGCCGAGTTTTTTCGGTTCCTTTACTAATAGGTGCTTTCGTACAGGGGAGACAACGAATAGGTGGATTTAGCCTACCACGCGGTGGATAGGCTAGCGATTGGAATCATTACTGGAAACGTTCTCAGCCACAGACGAAACCTAATCTTAACGACTAAAACTCCGAAGACTTGGAGTCAGAAGACGAATGTAACTCAGTCACTGGCACTGTTCAACTATGTACTACTATATCAATATTATCGCCAATGTGGCCGAGGCAAATATTGAGCTTCAACTGAGGAACAGTGCCAGACTGAAATGCTTTCCCCAATCTACATGTTCGTTCATGCCCATTGCCCAAGGCTGTGGTGGATCCGTCCTGCAGTCCGACCTCTCAGAGATCAATATCGTTTTCCTGTTTCCCCACTGATGCCGGACTCCTGTGGACGGAAGGTGAGTTACCAGTTTCTTTGCGATGATTTTCATCCCTGAGTAAAACTGATAGGCTTGTTTTCCTTTGCACCTTTGAAGCGTGTACAACTTGGCTATCCGAGTCACCCTGACGGTGCTACTAGACTCTAGAGCCCTTGACGAGGCACGTCAAAGTAAATGTATAGATTACCGACGCAACTTACAAAAGCTGATAGAAGGGACAAACGGTTGGTGAGTTGAACTAGATGTCGCAGAGAGGTGTACCTGATAAAAGAGATGAAAGGTACAGTAGGATTATAGAAAACGAGCCACAGTCAGAGGTAGATGACGACTGAACTGAGACAAGGTCTGGGTTACATCAAAGATCAAATTCACAAAGAATCAATGACAGTAACTCAACCTTTGCCTCACTGCTAAATGACGATGATACGTCGGCGAATATCGTACCAAGTCTGGATGTTCCGTTGGAGGCACATTGAACACGAAGTTCACCGAAACCTTCCCTTCTCATGCGATGGACCTATCTTCATTCTTGCTTTCTGCGGGTGTCGGACAAGCCAGATTTTCTACTACTTCAGAGCATACCGGGAGTGCATACGCGTTCACCAGTTCTGACTCACAGCCGTCTATGTGCTTACCCTTCTATGGATTCCTTGGTTCGATGTGGCAAATTTACACGTACCGGCCCATGGGTGTTATTTCCAACGATTTGGACAAGCTGGTCGTATTCAATAGGTTTTGTAAGTCACCCTCCCTGAGCTATTTTCTCAAGTGCCGACTCCTGTACCAAATCGTCAATCGATTCTCGCCCGTTTTGTCTTGCAGACCTCCAGGCGACCGGTGTGGTCAGTGCATGGCGGCGTGTGGAAGGTGAAGAGCTGCCGTGGGTCATTCTCCTTCACTCACCTATCTTCACATGCCGTTTATGGTGTTGTGGTTTCTTTATGCCCTTGATATGGTCACAATGATTATGGAACTGACCTTTGCATTTCAAATATCCAGAAACATGAGTGTTTCCATCTCAACAGGGTGTTAATGGCTGCTGGAATGGTCTTTACCTTTCCAACTGTATGGTGGCACATCAAAGCCTCTACTGGAAACAACATGAAAGAACCTTCGTGGGTGGTTTTACGCTATCTTATCGCCAGCTCGTGAATGCCATTTGATCATTCACTTCTAGAAATCCTGGTCTTCGCATGGAAATGGGGAGGCCCAAACCATCCCCAGGAGGCCGCTGAAACCCAGGTGCATCACCATTAATGCCACGAGCTATGACAGTTGTTACGAACCAGGATTGTTGCAAGTAGGCTACCTCTACTCCATCATGATGATTCACCGGTGTTTGATTGTCCAGCATCTTCCTGACCCCACCTAGAATTTATCTGTAGAATAACTGGACCTTCAATCTATAGCCCCACTGCCTGCGAGTTCGAAGTTTTGAATTGCGAATTTATGACATGACCATACAATCCTCGTTGCTGGGAACGAATCCCACTCATCTCCTCTCCCTCCAGGGAGGCAAAGATTGTCGAACACCCTGTCACTACTTGCGGATGTCGGGTCGTTATGCAGGCGACTTGCCGATCCTAATTAGGTGCGTTCTATTCCTTCGATCCTAGTGTTCAGCAGTCCACGAGGAGTTACGGGAAACGCGTGAACTACCGTCAATTCATTTGTATGTTTCTCCGAGATATATGCAACCGAGCATAATGACGTTTCGGACAACGTACTGACTCTGGCGGCGGACGATATGAAAGATGGCAGCGACAGGCATTAGGTATAGCGTATGTCACACTCAACCCCGAACTTGAGGAAGGCCCACTAGACTTTCACTATTACAGAGGACACTTGTTTCATATTTTCCAGCCTATATAGGTCTGTTGTGTGGCAATGATCGCCTGTTGAAATGATAGCTGTAGGACATCGTTCCTCTTGCACTTGACTGATCCTGGAGGTTTTAAAGTGCCATCATTCAAGTCATTGGCTGATTTTTTACCACCTAATTTCCGACGACGAACACAAGTCGTCGTGTGGTGTCACCCACTATCCTTTCCTTCCCATGGGTGGCTCTCGCTTGGTACGATCCATTGTCGTGCCACATTTATTTGGAATTCTCGCAGTGCTTGCGCTTGCGAACCGGCAATGGCACCTGCGGAGAACGTTCGAGACGCGACGCTGTATTTTTTTACACTTCGATACGGGAAACGCGGTGTCGCGTACGGGGTGCCCCAACTTCCCGGGCCCCATGGATAACCTATACTAGTTTAACCAATAATTTTTTCTCCCGTGCCGAGGAATGGCCATGATCCGGCCGTTGAATCTGCTGCGAACAGACGCGGGTGGCTTCTACCGATCACCGAGACAGGAGACCTCGGCGTTGTGGTTCTCCGGGAATATGTACCTTTTATGGTTGTTTGTAGGCGTCGATATGGGCTGCCTGGCGTTAACTGCTTCTTCAATGGAGCTTAAGATTAACTCGCAAATATGGAGATAGAAATGTCCCGCCAGCAAACCCAAATGATTTGTATTTATCGGAATTAACGCAAGGACCACCGAGATCTTGTGTATATAATCAATCTGGAGTGTAAGGGTCTTGGTCCCTTAGCTTTGATCTTCCTATTGTATTGCCTCGTGTCAGTATGTCCGAATACAACTTATCACTGTGAATGCGCAGAAACAACCAAGGACCATAGGTGAAGTGACATGGATATGTGACTGTAGGCAATGAATGTATGCTGCAAAAGGTATGCACATTAGGTGGCAGGTGGCGACTGCTAAACCAGTTTTTCCAAGGGATCGATCACCATGCCCATCTATATGTTCATGCGCGGAAGTAAATAGTCAGAGAGATCTATCAACAAAGAAAATAATGATCACCTTTTTGACGACACGTGGCAGGGTGCCCTTCTGGAAGCCCACTCTTGTGTTCCACTCAGTACCCAAAGGTGTATCCATACTCCTCTCAAACTGCGAATAGCTAGTATAAGGATGCGGCAGGTCCTTGACCAGATATTTTGCGCCCTTCTTATCGCGCCTTTCAGAAATGATGACATGTGCTTTCTTGAAATCTGCACGGCTGGAAGGGTCAATGCCAGGAAGCCTTTTAATGAGATATGGCTTTGGCGGAAGCTTCTTTGTGCCTGCGCCTCCCCAAGAGCCCTAGAAATAAAATGATCTCAGAAGACCTGCCACGCCGTCGACTAGAAAAAACGTACCCAGCCAGGGAGGGTTGTGTCTACTTCGTGTGGAGCATCAGCTTCGATTTCTTGTCGTTTAGATTCTTCGAAGGTCTGAAGCAAATGATGCAGTGAGGTTCATCGGCGTCCGTCTCGCTGTATCATGCGTACCTCCACAACATTATCACCCGCAAATGCCAAGGCAACCAGGTCGCGCTGTTGGAATGCTTTAATTCTTTTCGCGTTGACACCCTGAGTTTCCAGCTTCTCTTGTTCCTCCATTTCACTGTTCGCATCAGAGTCAGAATCATCAACAGGACCGTCAGAATTGGATGTTGATCGCTTTTGTTCTTCCTTTCCCTTTCCCTTTCCCTGGCCCCGGGTAGGTGGGTTTGTGGGAGGATCGGGGATCGTAAAGACTTTATCGACATCGATTTCCAACACTGCGTCATCACGCGCGTGCTCCTTCTCCACCCCTTTCGACCCCTGCTTTTTAAGCTTGTTGGCAGACTTTGCTAGAGCACTTGCGCCTTTGTGAACAATGGCTTCATTTTTCTTGCGGGTGCGCCCAGAGGAAACAGGGGGCGCAAGCCATGGATTAACTGACGCAGAAACAGAAACCACGGGCGATGCGATGCTTGGCGTCGGTGTCGGACTGTGACGACCTAACTCTGTGGAATTGACTTCCTGAAGAAGATCCGCGGACTGCAACGTGACACTTGATGTATCTGATGCCAAAGATCCCAATGGCTTCAAAACAGATGTCGTAGCTGTACTTGCGCCGGGGTGGATCGATACTCGACCACCAGTGCGCTGCACAATCAATGTACCTATAGCCGTCGTGTCTTCGGGGATGCCGCCAGAGTCGCTGTCTTCAGGCTCCTCCAACCCAGACAGCATCTCCTGAGCAAGCTCCTTCGCTTGCGCATCTGCTTCCCGAGCACGCCGAGCAGCTGCATCTTGCATAAATTTCATGTTGAAGACACTTTTGCTCTTGAGACCGGTGGGGTCCGTGTTATCCTCCGTACGGAATGCTTCAAGCTCCTCGAATGCCTTGCGCTTAATACTCTCTTCGTCCATTTCCTCATCTTCGCTTTCACCCTCATCCTCCGACTCGCTACCACTCTCTTCCCCTCGTATCCGCCTCCGGAGCTTCTCCCCACGGTCGAGCATGTCTGTGATTGCTTGCCGTTGACTTTCACCCAGTCCCTCACGCCCCTTCATCGACTGTGCCCACTTTCCAGTGGTTTTGTGTCGCAGGGTCGCTCGCTCTCTTGCTCGATCAAGTTCGGCCTTCATCCGTGCCTCGTCATCTAAGGGCTCGTTCTCCTCCGGAACATCTAGCCGTTCGCGTTGCTTTTTCCGAACGCGTCTGAACGCCTTGCTCTTGATCTTAGCAATCCGTTTCGCCTTACGGTCAGCCCGAAAGGCTAGTTCACGCATCATGCGAAGCTCTGCACGACGCGCGGCGACTTCCTCGACGCTAAGATGGGCCATTTTTAGAGCTTCAGTCTGGACGATATCTTCGTCACGCAATTGTGCGGACTTTAGTAGTTTATCCACCGCAGACTCGAGTTCATTCGAGGGCTAGCAATGTTTCATGAGTACAGATCCGTTATGGCTTCTAAACCAACCGTACCTGAAACTTCGCTGCTAGCTCGAGGTTAGAAATGCGACCGGCTGGTTCCGCTTGAAGAGGAAAACTTAAGTGCTCCGCCTACGGAGATTACCATCCAAAACACGCCTGTGAACAACAGAAAATGACGCACCTGTTTGATGCGCTTCATCGTTGCACTCCATTTGTCCACTTCTTGCTTCGTTTGTTCATAAGCAGCCTCGCGATCCAGTCGCTCTTGAGCTCTTTGGGGTAAAGGCGCCGGAAGCGTTTTTGTTTTGGAGCTGGAGGAACCGAGAGGTTTCGTGGACTTTTTGAGTGCAGCGAATGCAGAGGTGGATGCCAGCGGAGCGAGCAGATCATCTAGTTTTAGCATACTAGAGCCTATAGCAACGAAGAGCATGAAGTGTCGATCTATTAACGTGGGGGATACGTACCTTTAGCCCCGAACTCGCTCTCCTCTCCAACCTCTGTACGTTCTGAGAGTATTCGACGTTTTTTAGTGCGAGATTCAGATCCAGGTTCTCCATCTGGTTTCCGCTTCAAGGATTCGGCTGGATCGAGTTTCGAAAGGAAGTTCTCGAGATCAGCAAGTGCTTCAGGTGAAGCATCCTCAGTATCAGAGGCTGACATTTGGAAGTCGGATGCTTCGCTCCCATCGCTCGAGTCGTCTTCGTCTTCTTCTTTCTCTTCAAAGCCGCTTTCGCCAACGCCGCCCCATTCTTCCTCTTCCAATATGGTATCTTCCTCATGCAGGTCCCGCGCCAGGCTTTTCTGAGGTAGTTTCGATCGGGTGTCCTCGTCGCTACCCACACCAGCCTTTCCATCGAATATGTCGAGGACGTCAAAGAATTCTCCCGAGTTTTCGCTCTCCGCGTCTTCCTCGTCCTCGTCCTCTTCTTTCTTACGCATCCTTCTCCTGAAAGCCGATCCCGAAAACTCCTCTCTATCGCTCTCTCCTAGTGCATCGTCGCTCCCGACTTCTTCGTCATCATCGCTTTCCACCTGTTCGTCGTCCTTGTTCTCGCCAAGGAGTCGTGCGCGTAACCGTTCCCTTCCCTCGGTATTCATGCCGGCGAGGTCCATCTTGTCGTCCGAGTCATGGCGCCTTCCCCGCACCTCAGACCGATCGAGGTCAAGACCAACTCCTCCACGGCGGACCTTCTGTGGCAAGTCCTCGTACACATCGTTAATCGCGGTCGTGGCCTTTGCCTTGCCATTTCCCCTTGCTCTGTGCGATGGCCAACTTGTTGGTCGGCCCCCTCTCAGCGTTGTGGTTCTCTGGCGTGCATCTTTCGATGTTTTCTGCGCTTTCCCCATCTCAACTCCGTGCCAGTCGAGGTCTGATATGAAGCTGGGTAAATTTAACTGCAGCTTAAGTGATCACATGGTTTCCAAATTAAGAATGGGCCCCTAGCCAAATGATCCACTAATCGCTCTGCTGCTAATCGAAGAATCCGCTACTTTTTCTGGATGGTTGGGTGGGAAAGGACCCATAACTGCCATATCACCAAGTTGTCTGCTAGAGTGTTCATGGACCCTTTAGCCTAGTAGGTATGGTCACCATGCTCCATTGCGTGTTGAAGTTATTTATTAACTTAAGTAAAGGCAAGATGAATTACAATAGTCACTGATCTACAAATAAGCTATCTAACGGTCGACCTCGCTGTGTCATGCAGAATTTGTTAGTAGTCAGTTACGCAGAACGTAGCCGCTGCTGATGGACTCACCCGAACACGAGATCCATGGTACCGATGATCGTGACTGCATCTGCAAGCATGTGCTAGAAAATAAATCATCAGTCCAAGGAACAGTGCACTCCAGTTTCGGATCTTACATCTACGAAGAATTTAAGGATATCAGGAACGGAGATTCCATAGCAGTAATAGGAAAACACATACGTCATGAAATCTGCCCCTGCAAGATGAGCAAATCCTGGCGCACGGATCTTGCATCTGTATGGACGGTTCGTCCCATTCCTACAAGGCAAAATCTTGAACTGTGTAGAGAAGTAGATAAAGGACAAATACTCACGAGACGAGGTATACGGCCATCTCGCCCTTGGGGGCCTCGATTGCACTATAGGTCTCGCCAGGTGGTACAGAGTATCCCTCGCTAAACAGCTGTCAAGAAACTTATTTCAGTATTATTGGGAAGATGGAAGGGCAAGGACGTGCCTTGAAATGGTGAATAAGGGCCTCCATGCTCTCCTTCATGGAAGCACGAGGCGGAGGGACAATCTTGTTGTCATCTATCTTGAATGCACCAGTCGGCATTTTGTTCAGACACTGCATAATACTGTATTAGCAGCACCAAGGTGATAAGCAGTCATACTGACCTGGTTTATAATCCTCAGACTCTCTCGGAACTCTTGCACTCTACATAGGTAGCGATCATAACAGTCACCGTTCTTACCGACGGGAATATCGAACTCGACCTGACCATGCCGAACGCTCACTACAAACAGCCACATACAGAAGAACGCCTTTACCTCGTCATATTTGTCATACGGCGCAACTTTCCTGATATCCCAAGGGATGCCACTTCCGCGCAGCATGACACCGGTGAAGCCACAATTCAGAGCCTCTTTCGCAGTCACGACACCGATGCCAATCGTGCGCTGTTTCCATATCCTGTTTCCGGCGACGACCTCCTCAATTTCGTCTATACGCGAACTAAACTGTGTTGCCCATTTGTATATATCTTCAAGGAGACCATGAGGTAGGTCGAATGCAACGCCACCCGGTCGGATGTAAGCAGCATGGAGACGGGCACCGGAAACTCGCTCGTAGAACTCCATTAACTTTTCACGTTCTTCAAAGCCCCAAAATAACGGCGTTACAGCACCGACGTCCAAGATGTGTGTAAGAACAGCCATCAGGTCTGCCAAGTATGCGTCAAGGAAGACCGGAAACACGGGAATAGCTGGGACATACGGTTCAAGACACGCGTGATTTCACCGAACAAGGTTCGAATCCACTTCGCACGTTCTGGGACCTCGATGTTAAGGAGTTTCTCCACAGCGAGACTGTAGCATAGTTCATTCGTCACTGGGGCGAAGCCTTAGCGCAACCAGCACGTCACACAAAAGCGGAAGCGCACTCATCGAGACATAGTCCAAACGATCAAAGTATGGCAGAGCTTGCGTGTAGGTTTTGTATTCGATCAATTTTTCTGTGCCACGATGGAGGAGACCAATATGCTATTACCGGTCAACAGACAGAAATTCGGCTCGTGATGAAGCTCACAGGATCTGACCGCAGAACTTCCTCTCCATTCAACTCCAGGATCAGACGAAGCACTCCGTGAGCGGCAGGGTGTTGGGGACTAGATACAACTATAACTTGGTATGCTGTGCGCATGGACATACTCACCCAAAGTTGACTTTTCAAAGCAATGAATAACGCGCTCTGATACCACAAAACCATCGCACACGTACCTGTGAAATGCTTTAGCTTCGCATCCGCACGAGTACCACTCTCCGCTAGAATTTCTGATGCCGGCAAGCCATGCAAGTCCTCGACTGTATGTGTATCAAAGACATTCCTCCCTCCCGGTTGAACTAGGTCTGGTCTACACCGCGCAGATGTCGAAGAAAACGAGCGAAAGATGTCGTGCTTCGACGGCGCAAACTGGCGCCGCAGCAGTGTGCTTGCCATCATCGGTGCGAGAGGAGGAAGTCAGTCGGTGGTCTTTGCCACAGAAAGTGCGTGAGGAGAGCTACAGAGACACAGAGTGCAATGCTACAAAGAGAGGGACGAGAAGAGATACGCAGATGATCTGGGTAGGCGCGTGGGGAAGGCCTGGTCGCCCGGAAGTGGTCCGGAGGTGGGCGACCCATCAAGATGCCGAATGAGCTTCGCAAGCCAAGCCACGGATAGGGGGATGACTAAGGAAAGCGGCGAGGGTGGCAGCTTCAGGGCCGACCTTCTGAGCATGTGACGAGAGGAGGGAGGCCACTAGCCAGACCAGAGTAGTGGCCGTAATATCAGTTCATTTCATTTCAGACCAAACACGCTAGACATGTGAAAGGGTGGTGGGTGGGTCGAAAGGAGATCAGAGCGTATATGTGCGAAGGGCGAAGAGTCTGCGGAAGTAATAGTGAGAAAGGGGAATGGGAATAGAACCAGATTAGCTGACTACACTACGAGAGCTCAGTTATAAACAGATGGAAATACCTTGTCAGCCCGCAGAGATAAGGACCACAGTAAAGGAAGAGAGAAAACATACAACTAAAACAGAGATGATAAGGAACTTCGGAAGTAGAGAGATGGACCGGCTCGGAGAACGGTATGGATGCGAGTCGTGTTTATATTTACCCCTGGTAAAAGGATAGAGTGGTATCGCAATTCGACGAGGATTAGAAGCCGGCGGGGAAGACTGTGACGAGGCGACTAACGGGATCGTGCCTAGATAGAAATGGGAAAGGATTTAGGGCCCGACCGAGCTGTCATCATCGAACAAGTGACGTGCAGTGTGAGTAGACCCCCCTGGTTAATGAAGTGGTTTCGACTTCAGAAAGTCGGGACGTCGCACTACAAAGGTCCCGTGCGGCCTGTTCATGCATCTCTGAGAAATGATGACAGTGGACGACAATGTGATGAACCATTTCCCGGCATGAGCACTCAATCGACACCGTGTTTGCACACCGCGACGTCGAGTCGACCAAACATGTCGAAATGGGAGGAGCGGACATAAAGCTGAACCATGGTCGAATATGCGGAGGTGGAACGAAGATACCAGAAGGGGGAGTGGGGTGGGGTCATATAGCGATGGCATCAAGGATGAGTAAGGGTGAATACCAGCATCTGTGCACGCCATAAGGTGAGACACAAGAGGAAATCTTGGACTCCACGAAACCATAGTCAGAAGCAAAATGGAAAAATGGATCGAGAAAGAACGTAGGTAAGGGAGCTGACGGGGGGAAAGTGGTTGTTGTTGCGCAGCCGTGGCAGAGCCACCGGCGATTCGACTGGCTAAAGCCTCTAAAGTTGATGCGGACGTATGCGCTCGAGTGTAGACCACTCGAAAACTATCAGGTTGCCTGTGAAGAATGTCAATCAGCCACCAGTAGAGGGAGCGAACAGGGAGAGAGGCCCAAGATTGGGGGAGGATAGGACCACTCCGGTTACCCCCAAGAGCACAGGGAATATTGAGATGGTCAGTAAGCTAATGTCGCAGTGATGGATGCGTGAGGGGAGACGGAAGAAAATGTGAGAAAGCGAGAACGGATGTCGCATCTTGAGGAGACGAGCTCGTATGCAACCAGCATCTGTAAGCTCTCTGCTATGGACCCTTCAAGCTTCAGGAGCAGGTATGGTCACCATACTCCATTGCATGGGCTTCCGAAAGTATTTATTAGCTTAAAGGCAAGATGAATCACAATAGTCACATCTACAAATAAGCTATCTAACGGTCGACCTCGCTGTGTCATGCAAAAACATTAGCAGTCGGTTACGCAGAACATAGTCGCTGCCGATGGACTCACCCGAACACGAGATCCATGGTACCGATGATCGTGACTGCATCTGCAAGCATGTGCTAGAAAATACACCATCAGTCCAAGGAACAGTGCGCTCCAGTTTCGGGTCTTACATCTACGAAAGGACATGAGGAACGGAGATTCAATAGCAGTAATGGGAAAACACATACGTCTCATCATAAAATCTGCCCCTGCAAGATGAGCAAATCCTGGCGCACGGATCTTGCACCTGTATGGACGGTTCGTCCCATCCCTACAACGCCAAACCTTGAGCTGTGTGGAGAAGTAGATAGAATACAGATACCCACGAGACAAGGTATACGGCCATCTCGCCCTTGGGGGCCTCGATTGCGCTATAGGTCTCGCCAGGTGGTACAGAATAACCCTCGCTAAACAGCTGTCAAGATACTTATGTCAGTATTGTTGGGAAGATGGAAAAGCGGGGACGTGCCTTGAAGTGGTGAATAAGGGCCTCCATGCTCTCCTTCATGGAAGCACGAGGCGGAGGGACGATCTTGTTATCGTCTATCTTGAATGCACCAGTTGGCATTTTGTTCAGACACTGCATGATATCGTATCAGCAGCACCAAGGCAATAAGCAGTGATACTGACCTGGTTTATAATCCTCAGACTCTCTCGGAACTCTTGCACTCTACATAGATAGCGATCATAACAGTCACCGTTCTTACCGACGGGAACATCAAACTCGACCTGACGATGCCGAACGCTCACTACAAACGGCCACATACAGAAGAACACCCTCACCTCGTCATATTTGTCATACGGCGCAACTTTCCTGATATCCCAAGGGATGCCGCTTCCGCGCAGCATAACGCCAGTGAAGCTATAATCCAGAGCCTCTTTCGCAGTGACGACGCCAACGCCAACCGTCCGCTGTTTCCATATCCTGTTTCCGGTGACGACTTCCTCAATTTCGTCTACACGCGAACTAAACTGTGTTGCCCATTTGTATATATCTTCAAGGAGACCATGAGGTAGGTCGAATGCAACACCGCCCGGCCGGACGTAAGCAGCGTGGAGACGGGCACCAGAAACTCGCTCGTAGAACTCCATTAACTTTTCACGTTCTTCAAAGCCCCACAAGAATGGCGTTAGAGCACCGACGTCCATAGTATGTGTAAGGACGGCCATCAGGTCTGCCAAGTGTGCGTCAAGGATGGCCAGGAATACGGGAATAGCTGGGACATACGGTTCAAGACACGCGTGATTTCACCGAACAAAGTTCGAATCCACTTCGCACGTTCTGGGACATCGATGTTAAGGAGTTTCTCCACAGCGAGACTGTAGCATAGTTCATTCGTCACTGGGGTGAAGCCTTAGCGCAACCGGAACGTCACACTCAAGCGGAAACGCACTCATCGAGACATAGTCCAAACGATCAAAGTATGGCAGGGCTTGCGTGTAGGTTTTGTATTCGATCAATTTTTCCGTACCACGATGGAGGAGACCAATATGCTACTGCTGGTGAGTAGACAGAAATTCGGCTCGTGATGAAGCTCACAGGATCTGACCGCAGAATTTCTTCTCCATTCAACTCAAGGATCAGACGAAGCACTCCGTGAGCGGCAGGGTGTTGGGGACTAAACACGACTATAGCTTGATGTGTTGTACGCATGGACATATACTCACCCAAAGTTGACTTTTCAAAGCAATGAATAACGCGCTCTGATACCACAAAACCATCACATACGTACCTGTGAAGTGCCTCAGCTTCGCATCCGCACGAGTACCACTCTCTGCTAGAATTTCTGATGCTGACAAGCCATGCAAGTCTTCGACTGTATGTGTGTCAAAGACATTCCTTCCTCCCGGTTGAACTAGGTCTGGTCTACACCGCGTAGATGTCGAAGAAAACGAGCGAAAGATGTTGTGCTTCGACAGCGCCAACTGGCGCCGCAGCAGTGTGCTTGCCATCGTCGGTGACGAGGGAGAGTGGAGGAAATCGGTCGGTGGTGATGACAGGCACTTGCTGACCCGCCAGTGGGGGGTTGCACATCAACCCTCACTGACACCACGGGTGTTGGCTTGGAACGCTCGACTGGACAAATGGTGACCCCTTGCCTACGGAACCTGGGCCTGCTATTAGCGACCCTCCTTACATTAGCCATCTCAGCATATGCTGATGACAAGCCGTGTACATTGCACCATGGAGACAACTTCTATGATCTCAACCCCCTCAAGGCAAGGTGCGCTCTATCGAGACGTTTTTCATATATCGGGACTCATTCATCTTTAGGAAGGACTACGAGTTCGATATAGAAGGTGGTCGCAAGTGTTACCTTAATGTTTGTCGGGGCACAACCACCGAACCGTGGAATACTGGCGTTTCTGAAGGTGATGGTGATATTGCTGGACTAATACGACGAGATCATGGGGACTTTGCTATCGGGTAAGTATCCGTCGCATATTCTATTATGTATTGTAATGATCTTGCCAAGGATCGTCAATACCACACTGGAGATGGTTGAAGGTGGCCTGATGATTCGCCAATCCAACGGATCACCTTGTAAGAATATGGATAATGTCCGGGGGAGTTCTTCCATACGCTTCATCTGTGATACCTCCGTTTTTGCCGCGGGTAAGGCCAATGTTCCTTCTGCACTCCGAGTTCCAATGGCGTATTTGTTGCAGGTAAACCTGCTCTCATTGACAAGTTTCCTCAGAATACGGACGAAGCTTGCCAATACGAGTTCGAATGGAAGACGCATGTGAGCCTATATACAGCTGTATCCCTTGGAATCATCTCACCGCACTTAGTTCGCTTGCCCGACGGGAGAGCGAGGCTTCCTCTCTGGCCTGGTCGTGTCATTCATCATCACGTAGGTCCTAATTATTCCTCCGTGCACCATGGCTGAGTATACTTTCCCAGTGCAATGATCTTCTTGATGCTATACACGGTTGCGAGCACTCTGTACAATCGATTTGTGCTCCGCCTGAGCGGGCCACAACTCATGCCCAAATTCACACTGCAGCACGCCTATGAAATTCTGGACGTCTCATACGAGGTTATCCACTCACTATTGGACCGCTTTGGGGTCACATCTGGTTCATGGCGGAGTAGGGGTCGTAGAGATTTGAACCCTACGTCCCATCACTGGGTATCAAGGCCAGAGGAACACACCGTATTTGCAGCCGATTCCCTCGAGCCTGACCTAGAAGGTGCTGCCCCAGAACGCGAATTGGAACCTCTAAACACACCGCGAGATCCTGACTCCCACCATGATGAAGCAGATAGTACTGCTCACCTGTAGGCGTAGTTACATGATTGTGCTCTATTCTGTTGTTCTACCAGTTGTATCGTTGGGCGCTGTGCCATATTGAGCAAGCTTGGGTCCAATACAGGGGCATTCGGCAACTTCCGATATCCGATCGCAGCCAGGATTGCCTCGCCCAACTGCAATCCAACGAAAAGCCATGCTTGTGTTCCACTTCGCCGCCTTTGCACTTCCTTTACTCGTTTCAGCCTCCTTGCAAGAGCAGTCTGTCCTCTTACCTCCGTCAGTCATTCCACCAGAGCAGAGCATGACAACCCCAGACTACGCACCGCTCACCCACACACGACCCACACTCGCAGATCTCCTCACAATCGAGCCATCTGCCAGCATATATTACTCTTATGCCAGGGATACAGAACTGTCGAAGGAATTCAATGCAACAGATCAATACTTGACGCTTCTGGTGCCAACTAACAAAGCAGTCATGGCACAGCCCAGAAAGCCGTAAGCTGGCCCTGATACTGCCATTGGACGTGGATACTGAGGGGTTATCTAGACACCAAGGACCTGTGTCTTCAGAACCTCAGATTGAACTATCGGAGCAGCAGTTCGACGAGCAATCACAGCGCAACATTCAACGTTGGGTGTCCGCTCATATTATTCCGGTCAGAGTTCGACTGTTCTGTACACTCATTATTGTGACGCTAAGATGTCATTAGACCCATGTATCGCTGTCCAACCTACCGGTGACATACAACACTATGCTCCAGGGCAAGTCTGTCACCTTTATCCGGAACCCGGACGGTGGCGCCCCTGAGTGGGCACGGGTCACGCTCGAAGATGGAACCAGAATAGTTGGGATGAAAAAGGTCTGGCTTTTTTAAATGACAGTACATGGACTAACAGGATCTGTAGGGAATGAACGGAGTAGTTTATCTCATCGATGGTATCGTCAACCCATACTGAGGGGTAGCCATCATGCTGTTTTCTGTACTGTACAAGCAATGCTGTCCATGGGAATGGGCTATATCATTCGCCATATAATTCTGCCACGAAACAAACGTTGCATCGATATACCCTGGTTCTACGGGATATTTGCCGCATTGCATGCAAATATCATTCCTATGATTATTGTGGTTAGTACTTATGAATTCTCGCCGTTCATACTTAATGCCCGACACTCCTGATAATCAGGGCATTTTTTATACAGCGTGGTACTAACTTGTGTGACCTTCGCTAGTTGTCACCACACACACTGGGGATTTCAAGATTTTCTGGCTGTTTATAGTGCATTGAAAATGACAAATGATAGTTTTACATTTTACTTTCACATTTTACTTGCATTAAAATTTAAAATTATTGCTGTGATTCAAATTTTACTGCCATTAAAATCTCAAACTACTGTTATAATTCAAATTTTAAGGGCATTAAAATGTGAAAGTAAAATTTAAATTATCATTTGTCATTTTCAATGCACTATACTATCATTGCATGCCTAATGCATAACTTTGACTATTCATTGAATAACTCGACAATATTCGGGTTTTGGAATGTCCGGCAAAACTTGTCCGGCGTCTTGTCCGGCGCCTTAGCGGGGATTCAAAGACTTTGCCTCATTTGGACATCATGTTCGTTTTCCCTTTCTCGTCTTCCCTCTAGCTTCCGTCGTCGACACTGTTTGCTGCCATTTGTGGGCTTGGTTAACATCGCGATGACTTCGATCCAAATACCGTGTGGCTATTGTAACGCTCCATTGACGCCCTTTCTCTGCAAATCTGGGGTGCATATAAACCAATGGTGTATTCGAGTAAGTCATCATCCTCGTAGTTGCAGCAGAACCTAAGTAACTTACCGGATATCTAGTGCTTTGCGCTGCACATACCGCAAGGCAGACGTCCATACTGGTATTTCTGGCCACTGGGTGAGGCACCTCCAGGGTGCTCTGCACCATCGTCTCCATCAGTGCCCTCGGCCCCACTGTCAGTGTCTACCACTCCATCGGCAGTGTCTATGGCTCCATCATCAGTGTCTATGGCTCCCCTGTCGGTGTCTGCCCCACCATCTTCTGTTATGCAGCCAGGTGTCTCGAGCAATCGGTTTGCTGCCCTGACATCAAAGGGCATCTGCTCGTTTCCAGGTTGCACTAAGCGGACTCCTACAGTAGCTGCTCGCTGTGAGCGTGCCATGTGCAAGACGCACTGCATCGACTCGGGTGGTTGTGATACTGCTATTAAGCACCGCCCCGAGTTTGCTGGTGGACAACAGAAGCACCGCATTTCCCATCCATCGCTTCCACCTCCACCATTACCCTCACATTCTGGCTCCCCTGGTCCTGCCACTCCAATGCCGGTTGTCGATCTGGCTGATGAGGGGATCAATGATGCTCCGAATTCATGTACTGTAGCAGACTTCTCAGACTATCTCATCGACCCCGCACTGCAAAAGGAGGCTGACTGGTCGTTAACCAGTGAATTGAGCATTAGGAATTTTAACCTCACTTTGGCCAAGCTTAATGCTGGTCCACTTGTCCCGGCTAGTTTGTCCCCGGACCCACTACGCACATCTGATGACCCCAACTGCAAGCCCCTCCTCATGGCAGAAGAACGTCGTAAGCAACTAACTACTGCGTCTCAGCCACCAAAGACTTTGCAACGGCAACCAAAAATCACCACTCAGATGAACTCTACATGGGTGGCGGAATACAAGTTCGGTGCGGTTGAATTATCAGCTAAAGCAAAGCATGACAAGGAGCAGCTCGCTGGTGAGCTAGCAGCAAAGCGTTGTGTTGACCTCGTTTACTGGGATCAAGTTTGTGTCTCATGCCATGACCTACTCATCCGCTTATTTGTTGTTCAGGATTATAGCCCCCCGACCATCATTGCCCTTCAGGGTACCAATGATGATGATTCTGACATCCCTCATTGGCCAGACTGGGCACTCACGCACGTTCCAGCGCTTCTCCCTTCGCTTGGCAATGATATCACTTCTGTGGAGTGGCTGAACCCGTCCCTCGTCATCTGGAAGATGATTACTCGACTTAGCTACAGCTTTCGAGTAAAGAATGGTGATGCAATCTTCCTTCGGAGGAAGGGGGTGACCATCTGCGACAACTTTGACAAGATTCTACAAAAGTTCCATGTCGGTGTATCGACCCCACCCCGCCTTTTCAAGAATCTTAAGGATGAGCGGAAGAGTGTCGCACGGCAGCAAAGCATCTTTTCCCCTGATCAGGCATACACAGCAGAGTCAGATGATGACTCGGACATCATCATTACGTCGTCTCCATTCATCGCCCCCACTCCATTCGTTTTAACGCCCAGCCGTCCCACCTCTCGCAAACACTTGCCTTCGCACACACGCACTCGTAGTTTAGAGAAACCCAAGCGTCCAAACCTCGCAGATACTTCTGAGATGGCAGATTCTTCTTCTGCGGAACCCTTCTCCTCGACAGAGGATTCATCATCCTCAGCACTCGCCTCATCTTATGCCTCCACCTCCGGCACGCTTATTAATCCACCCTCACCTTCTTTTACCCCCTCTTTGCCATTTACACAAACAAAGGCACATGCTTGGCCAGCAGGTGAGTACGTTGTGGACATCGTCTCAGGGATGGAGGCCATGCAGGAGGCAAAGATGAAATACCTTGCCATTCCACAATGGTTCCAGAAGATCTTTGGTCGCACTTACGTCCGGTCAACATATCATGATGCGTGTCAGCGATGGCAGCTTGCCCCCCATGAACTATGTGAGTCACTGTTAAAAGCGGGTAGAACCTCTGAGGGTAGTTGGGACAGACTCACCAAGGCAGTGAAGTTGAAAAATGGCAAACAGCCGCTTTCTGAAGGCAAGTACGTAGACATTGACCTCACATCCGACTAGTTACCCACCCTTCATTTTATTTTCACGAGCATAGTACCTCTTGATGTGTTTCACTCTCGCACTGTACTTTTTTGCATTTCCATACCATAGAGACTGTTATTACCTTGCACATGTACCTCATAAGCACCATACTGTTACCATCTTGCATTTGTATTTCTGGTCTGCTGTAGGCACTGTCACTACCCTTGTTTTGTACTGTCCAATAGACCATGTCAGGGAGTACATGGTGCGAAACATTGTATTGCAGGTTAACATACCACAGGCTACTATGTACAAGTATTACAGGGAGGTGCATGACGAGGGTTCCAGCCCTTGGCTTCAAGCCTGCTAACAGTGATGGAATTCCGGAGGCGTATCATCTCGTCCAAAAAAAAATTATACTTGATAGGGAGCATCTCCTGACAAATGGCATGGTAGCTGCCCAGCCAGATGTTGACCTGCTCCGCAACGGACGTATTGAACCACCATCCAGTATTGTCATCGCTCATTAGTTCTGGATAGTCAGCAGGGTTGCAGTTCTTCTGGCAGTAGTCATGTGTGGTCTTGTGCTTGTTGAGAAGGTGCCAGACATCGACACACATACCAATATCCTTCCACCACGTGTCGCCCCGGGCTTCAACTTGCTGTTTTGCATCACATGCCGTGTCGTAAATAAAATGTTCTGGCTTGTGTGCACGTGGAACAGAGAAAGCTTTCTTCGTAAAGTCCTTTCGCATGTCAGTAAACAATACATATATAATGGCGGTAACTTACAAGGACATTGGACACTGCTTCAGCACCAAAGAAGGTTGCATGTGCAGCAATAACACCACAAGGGCGGACGAGTGTCTGTTCATTATGTGTGCGGCGCCTACCAAACTGTGCCCGAAGTTCACGATTTCCACGGTCAGACTTCGTTGGGCAAGATACTTCATCACCGACACCAACACAACCTTCGTTTCTCTTGAAGTGATGGTTGACTTGCACACCATCAACCATGAACCATTCATCATTCTCCTCTAAGTCATCGCAGCTAGTACCATCGGGATGGGATTCGCTCTCGTGACTAGTAGCATCCTTGGGATATGCGACACAGTGGCGAAGAAGGCGCTCGGTGAGCGAAAATGCAGACTTGCTCTTTGCGATGCTTAGGGCCTCCACACGACAATGCAGGGCATCATCGCATGTCTTGGAGCCTTGTGAAATCGGCTGCTCGCATCCTTTAACAGTGCAAACATTGTGCAGAGAAGAGTGAGTGCGACAAAAGCGATCGCGGATATTTTGAAGCGGCTCTGTACAGCGAAACTGCCCACAACACGGGTGACCAAGGGTGATGCCATCGCTAACAACAACTTGACATTTGCCTAGTATTAGGGTTCAGTGGCAGGGGGATCATTTAGTATATACAGACTTACGGAGATTTGTTGTGCCATCGCAATCTTCCTCGTAGACCTGCATACAGCCATCACAGTAATGAGAAATTTCGTCTTGACCATGGTAAACAATGCGCTCATTGCGTTCTTGCATTGCAGCATCAAACCGATTTTTTTGGTCACCGGTATGTGGAATGACGAGGGCTTCATCACGGCTGGTGCAGTCACGAAGAAGTGCAAGAAGAACAAACGTATCCCAGATATGGACAGTTGATAGCATAGGAGAAAATGGCCAGCCTGCTGCATCAAATACATTGGCAGCTTCACGAGCGAATGTTGTCATGAAGATTGTACTACAGTTGGTTGCTGAACAACTGAAGGACAGTCAGCCTGCTGCCGCATGCACAACACTCTAAATACATACGACCCGAGTAAATGCTGGTTGGTCCACATTTCTGCAAGTTGCCGTTCCACAAAGCGATGCTCGCTAACCTGGAGAAATGATGGAATACCCGAGTAATAAGTACGCTGACCACCACTAACATAATAGTTGTGGTGGTAGTTGTGGTGACAAGCTGTCAGATCAAATAGGATCAGTACGCAAGACGGAGTTGATGGATCCTTACCTGGGCAGTATAGATGGATTGCCCAACCCGGCTGGCAACCATTGAGGGTGTACATGACTACCTGACGTGCTTGGGCCTTACGCAACTCAGTCGTCTGAGGGCAATCGACATTTTCACAATGGTTTGTTGGAGGATATAGTGCTATTAGGGCTTAAGCGACTGTTAGAACTATCCTTTCTACACCAGAATGGACCGACATACTAACATCATGTGGCCATCCATGTAGCTTGAAGAGATTGCGAGTGTGTTGTTGGTGTTGGTTCTCTGGGAGGAAATCCCACACAACAGCATTGACTAGAGGCCAAAGATATTGTACGCTCTCCAAAGACATGTGTGTTGCCTTGGCCAGGAATGTTACGATCAAAGGCGGGAGGATGTGAGGGGGGTTTCGGAAGGATGTCGTGCAGACTGAACAATTTGTATGCTTCGTTTCAAATTAGCCGCCAGCGATATGAACCAAAGAAATTGAGGGACAGTGGTTGTTCGGAGGAATGGACTGGCTTCCAGCTTTCTGAGCAAAGAGACGAGTAACATGGTGAGTGCTGCTGTGCCTCTACTACGCTTGGGGGCTTGAAGGGTGCATTACTTAATATGTATTATATAAGCACCGGACAAGGCACCGGACAAAATGCCGGACAAAATGTGCCGGACTTTCCATTTCCCATACGCCCTCAATAACTCCACAACACAACAACTTGAAGACCCTGGCTTTCAGCCAGAGGTGCCCAAAGGTCCTATCTATAACTCTGTACAACTCTGGTGCATGAATTCGCAGTGTGTCGTTCAGCAGCAGCGTGTGAACGAAAAAAGTGCGAAATCGACATGTAATGCACAATTTTGTCACAGCATGTCACGCAAGGCATGACGGGCAAGATTAAAGGGATA
>Ga0307518_10000156_pt1 | contig 50538 bp, 49 predicted proteins | sample 25_EM_MG_FD_203889 | JGI IMG/M metagenome (GOLD analysis project Ga0307518, IMG submission 203889) | Populus trichocarpa ectomycorrhiza microbial communities from riparian zone in the Pacific Northwest, United States - 25_EM | ecosystem: Host-associated > Plants > Roots > Unclassified | place... | reverse complement strand
CGGGTTCGGGCCCGGAACGTGAGGCGCGCGGCTGGCGTCGACTGCGCCTGGACGGCGGCGACGGACCCGGCGACGGTGAGCACGTCCGTCGCCGGGACGGTCAGCAGTTGCGCGCGGGCACGGACGGCGCGGATGTCGTTGTCGGACGGCGTCACCCGTTGACGATCTCATGGGCGTTCACCGGTTCGGTGTGCACGACCGCTTCCGCGAGCCGTGGGAGGACCTCACGCAGCCGCGCCTCGACACGGTGGGCCAGGCGGTGCGCCTCGGTGACGGTCAGCCCGGCCTCGACCGACACCGCCAGCTCCGCGCGCAGGCTGTGCCCGATCCAGCGCATCCGCAGGTCCCGTGTGCCGAGCACCCCGGGGACCTCGGCGGCCGCGTGTTCGGCGCGATCGACGTCGGCCGGGTCGACGGCGTCCATCAGGCGGCGGAAGACCTCCTTGGCCGCGTCGCGCAGGACGAACAGGATCGCGACGGTGATGGCGAGACCGATGATCGGGTCGGCCATGGGGAAGCCGAACGCGACCCCGGCGGCGCCGAGCACGACCGCGAGCGACGTGAACCCGTCGGTGCGGGCATGCAGGCCGTCCGCGACCAGCGCGGCCGACCCGATCTCGCGGCCGACGGTGATCCGGTACCTGGCCACGAGTTCGTTGCCCGCGAAGCCGATGACCCCGGCGGCGGCGACCACCCAGAGATGCTGGACAGGACGCGGATCGAGCAGCCGTTGGACGGATTCGTAGCCGGCGAGGAAGGCCGAGGCGGCGATCAGCAGGACGACGAGCACGCCGGCCAGGTCTTCGGCGCGGCCGAGCCCATAGGTGTAGCGGCGGGTGGCGGCGCGGCGGCCGAGCAGGAAGGCGATGCCGAGCGGGAGCGCGGTGAGCGCGTCGGCGAAGTTGTGGATCGTGTCGCCGAGCAGCGCCACCGAGCCGGTGATCAGCACGAGCACGAGCTGGGCGACGGCGGTGGCGAACAGGGCGGCGAACGACCAGATCAGTGTCCGGACACCGCGTTTGCTGGTCTCCAACGCGCTGTCGACGCGATCGGCACTGTCGTGGCTGTGCGGGGTCAGAAGGTGGCGGAGACGGCTCTTCGTCGTCTGGTGGCCATGACTGTGTCCATGCCCGGGCATCTTCAACCTCACTGTTCTGATACCTGCGCAGTCATGCAGGTACGCAGGCAGAAGGATAGCGGCTATCCTTCCGGCATGCACGAGTCGGTTCCGGATTTCGAGATGCCCACCGAGGAACAGGTCCACCTGGCCGCGGAGACGTTCCGGCTGCTCGCGGATCCGACGAGGGTGAAGGTCCTCTGGGCGCTCCTGCAGGGCGAGTCCTCGGTCGCCTGTCTCGCGGACCTGGCGGGCGCGGCGCCGACGGCGGTCAGCCAGCACCTCGCGAAACTACGGCTCGCGGGCCTGGTGAAGGGGCGCCGTGAGGGGACGTTCGTCTACTACTCGGCGGCCAACGATCACGTCCGCGGCCTGCTCGCGCAGGCGTTGTTCCACGCCGACCACATCGATCGCGACATCCCGGCACTGCATTCGGCGGCGAAACCCCACCGTCCGGCGGCGCGCTGAATCCGGCTACGGTGGAGCCGTGACCCAGTCCTCGCGCCCGGCCGTCCTGCGGTGGCTGCTGCTGTGCGTGGTGGCGCTGGGGCTCGTCGGCATGCACCACGTCGTCGCCGAGTCCGGCCACGGCGCGGGGCATTCCGCCGTCGCGATGGCGGATCCGTGTTGCGCGGACACGCCTTCGCACGACGACGGTGGACACAGTGGACTGCACCTGTGCCTCGCGGTGCTCGCCGCGGGAGTGCTGCTGATCGTCACCTGGCTGCTCGTCCGCAATGGACGGACGGTGGCGACGTGGAAGTCGCGGCGGGCCGGCGGTTCGGCGTCGGGCCGTGATCCGCCGCGCTGGAGACCGGTACCGGAGAAGTTGTCCCTCCTTTGCGTGTTGCGGGTGTGACAGGCGGGTTCGTCCCGCCCTACCCGAAACCGACTCGAGGAAGAACCATGACCAGCAGGAAACTGGTCGGGGCGGCGCTCGCCGCCCTGGCCTCCTTCGCCGTGCTCACCGGATGCGCCAGTTCCGACACCGCTTCCACCGGGCACGACATGTCCACGGTGAAGGCGCCGGACCCCCAGCAGGCCGGCCACAACCAGGCCGACGTCACGTTCGCGCAAGGGATGATCCCGCATCACGAACAGGCGCTCGCGATGGCGAAACTCGTCGACGGCCGCACCCGGAACGCGAAGGTCGTCGACCTCGCCGCCCGGATCCAGAAGGCGCAGGATCCGGAGATCCAGCAGCTGAACGGATTGTTGAAGGGCTGGGGAGTGGCGCCGTCGGGCGAGCACTCCGGGCACGGCCCGGCGTCCGGCATGATGACCGAGGACGATCTCGCGAAACTCGGCAAGGCCAAGGACGCCGCCTTCGACAAGCAGTGGCTGGAGATGATGGTCAAACATCACGAAGGCGCGCTCGAGATGGCGAAGACCGCGCTGCAGCAGGGCAGTAACGCCGAGGTGAAAGCCTTGGCGCAGAAGGTGATCGACGGTCAGCAGGCCGAGATCACCGAGATGCGCGCGCTGCTCGGCTGAGTGGACGGTGGCACGGGCCCGGATCAGCCGGCCCGTGCCACCGCCTCCCGGAAGTGCGCGCATTGGGTGAAGTCGTCGTGCTCGCAGCCCAGAGCGCAGTCGACGATCGCGAGCGAGGCCTGTGCGGCCGCGATACGCCGCTCGAGTTCTTGCTTGTGCTGCTTGAGGATCGCTTCGCGCTCGCCGGGCTTTCGGAACATCTCGCGGATGCCGTCGAGGCTCAGTCCCGCCTCCTTCGCGCGCAGGATGATCGCGATCCGGTAGAGGTCGTTGTCGTCGTACCGCCGCCGATCGCCCGTCCGCGCCGGCTTGAGCAGGCCCACGGATTCCCAATGGCGCAGGACGTGCGTCGCCAGGCCGAAGCGCTCCGCGACCTCGCCGACGCTCAAGGTGCTTGACTTCATGTCGTCATTAAGTCGGACGATCCGGGGTATGTCCATGTTGCAGCGGCTCGACGCCGCCGATGCCCTGCCGGGAGCCGCCGAGTTGCGGGCCCGGACTTACGAACTGCTCCGGCTCGAACCGGGTGACGCGGTGATCGACGTTGGCTGTGGCGCCGGGCTGGCCGTCTCGGAGTTGTCGTCCCGGGGTTTCCGCGCTGTCGGCGTCGACCTTTCGGCTGAGATGATCGACGAGGCCCGTCGACGCTCGCCTGAACGGGACTTCCTGCTTGGGGACGCCTACGCGCTTCCGGTGGACGGCGGCTTCGCGGGCTACCGGGCGGACAAGGTCTTCCATGAACTGGCGGAGCCGGAGCTCGCTCTCGCGGAGGCGCGGCGGGTTCTGGCCCCAGGTGGACGGATCGTGCTGTCCGGGCCCGACTGGGAGGGCCTGATGATCGACTCCTCTTATCCGGCGCTGACGCGGGAAATCGTGCGTGCCCGGGCTTCGGTGATCGCCGCGCCCCGGATCGCACGCGGGTTTCGACGGCTGCTCACCGGGTGCGGGTTTCGTGACGTCTCGGTGGAGGGTGTCGTCGGGTTTCTCGGTGGGGAGTCGTTTTTCCGTGGGCTGGTTGAGGTCGCTATTCGGGTGGGTTCCATTTCCGTTGAGGAGGGGGAGGTTTGGCTGGCGGAACAGGGTGATGTTGTTGCTGTGCCGCAGTTTCTGGCTTCGGGAGTGGTTTGAGCGGATCGTGTGCCGGAAACTGTCGGTGGTCGGTTGTACGTTCTGGGTGTGGACATACTCAACGCCACTGTGGCGCTTTTGCAGGAAATCACGTCGTCGGATGTTCTTCGGGAGGTTAATGCTTCGTTGGATTCGTTGGGGGACAACGATGCTCTGGATGCCGCCGTCGCGGCGTCGGAGGGGATCGCGCGGTTGGAGGCTGTCCGGTTCCGTGCGCTGGGGCGGTTGAGTCGTCTTCGTGGTGGTGTGGGCAGTGTGGTGCAGGAGGTCGCGTTCGCTCTGTCCGTTGTGGACGGTCACGCGGCCGGTCTGGTCTCCACGGCCGAGGCGTTGACCACCCGCCTGCCGCGCACCCTGGGGTTGTTGGATGCCGGGAAGGTGGGTGGTTATGGGGCGATGAAGGTTGCCACGGCCACCGCCTGGCTGTCCGACGACGACGCCCGCGCCGTGGACGCGGTCCTGGAAGACCGGATACCGGACCGGAACTCCGATCAGATCCGGAAGGCGGCGAATCATGCGGCGATGATGGCCGACCGTGATGGGGCCTCCCGCCGGGCGGAGCGGAATCGTGGCGGGCGTCGCCTGTCGATGCGGCAGGGTGAGACCGGGGTGGCGTCGATCGGGGTCGAGGATGGCCCGGTGGAGAAGGTGGCTGCCGCGTATACCCGGATCGATCGTGAGGCGCGGGCGCTGCGGGCCGGTGGGGAGACGCGCACGTTGGATCAGTTGCGTGCGGATGTGGCTCTTGATCTTCTGCTGGGTGGTCAGGGCGGGAAGAGTGAACGGTCGGAGGTGTTCCTCTACATGGATCTCAACACCTATCTGGGGTTGAACGATGATCCGGCGGAGATGGCCGGGCATGGGCACATTCCGGCGTCGTTGGCCCGGCACATCGCTAGTGGGTCGAATACGGTGTTGCGGCGGATCATCACCGACCCGTTGTCCGGGCAGGTTCTCGACCTTGGCCGGGACCGGTATCGGCCCACTGCGGGGTTGGACGAGTTCGTGCGGGTGCGGGATCGTGAGTGCCGAAGACCCGGCTGCCACCGCGTCGCCCAAGCCTGCGACCTCGACCACTCACTGCCCTGGCAACACGGCGGCCACACCGCGGACACCGAACTGATCGATCTGTGCCGCCGCGACCACCGGTTGAAGGACGAACCCGGCTGGATCTATCGATTGGGTTCCGATGGGACCCTGACCATCACGACGCCCACCGGGCAGACCTACGACAGCTCGCCTCCGCCGCTGCACGAGCCCCGCGCGGAGGAACCGCCATCGTTCTGAACCGTCGCCGGAAATCGACGACGGCGCCGCGCCTCGCCATTCCGGTAGCCGCTATCGGCCCCTTGCTTGAGGGGGCAGCGAGCGTCACCGTGACTGGTTGCCAGAAAACGGCCACGGCTTGCGCGAGTAGGGTTCCCCGCTCGATGCCGAGCTGGTCGATCTCTGCGTCGCGACTACCGATTGAAGGAGGAACGGTCACCGTTCGGCCTTCGTCGCCGAAATCCGGCCACGGGTTGATCGGGGACCACGATCACGACCTGCTTCTCTGGCCGGGCTGAGACTGCGTCGACCGGAAGAGTCGTGACCCGGCAGAGCGGTCCGGCATCGTGCGGCGCGACCCCGTGGCTCCGCGGCCGCGGAGCCGTCGCCGAAATCCGGCCACGGGTTGATCGGGGACCACGATCACGACCTGCTTCTCTGGCCGGGCTGAGACTGCGTCGACCGGAAGAGTCGTGACCCAGCAGAGCGGCCCGGCATCGTGCGGCGCGACCCCGCGACCCCGCGACCCCGCGGCCGCCCAACGAGGAGCCGTCGCCGAAATCCGGCCACGCCCCACCCCCGAAACTCCCGAACCCCCGAACGCCCGAAACGAACCAGCCACCATCACAAGCGATTGCCGACCACCGACATCCCGAGCACCAGCTCGTTCGCCGGATCACAACCGAGGAGGTCCTCGACCAGTTCGTCGCGGAGTGCGGCGGTGAACGTGACGTTCAGGCCCAGCGCGGTCGCCAGCAGGTACACGGTTTGGCTGAGGTGGCCGACGTCCATCAGCAGCACGCGATACGTGCGGCTCACCGGGTACTTCCACTGGTTCCGCTCGATGACGCTCGTGTAGATCAGCAGCGCGCCGGCGTTCCCGGTCCACTGCTGGTCGCCGGCGAGCGCGATCAGCTGGTCGTCGTCGATCTTGCCGTCCAGCGGCGTGAGGCCGTGCCGGAAGCCGTCGTAGTGGTAGGCGCCCCGGGCCAGGCCCTCGACGTTCCTCGCGTAGACGTACACCTCGGTCGGATGCCGCGCCCCGCCCGACGGGCTCGTCTTGAAAACGTTCCCGGTGGCGGGGATGTCGGAATGCGTTTCCGGCCTCGTCGGCCTGGCCGCCGTGAGAAGCGCGCTCAAATCGCGCAGCCGCAAGGGTTCTTCACCGAACTCGCGGACACTTCTGCGCCGGCTCAGCGCTTCGCCGAGCCCGATCGTGTTCAGTGGTTCCGGTGACGGTTCGGGCAACGCGATCGTGTGGTGCTCGCCCGAGGGCCTCACCGGAGAAGGCGGAGGGCTGACCTTCGCCTTCTCCAGCAAGGTTTTCGCCGTCATTTCGCTGGTGGTGAACTCGGTCTCGCGCAACGAACGCGTGCCGAAGTGAAACGCCCGCGCGGACGTTCCCCAAGGGCCCCAATCCCGAAGGATCTCTTCTTCTCGTTGTTGCCGGTGAGAACCTTTGACCACCAGCACTTCGTACCGGATCATCGCTCGCGCGATACGGACGAGCCTTTCCCCGATCTCGGGATTCTCATCCGCTTCGCGGACCGATTCCGGTTCTCGCCAAGAACTGAACCATCGCAGGACGCGTTCGGTTCCTTCGGCGAGTTTGAGCTGGCGATGTCCGAGGTGATCGTCCCAGACGACGTCACCATCGGACCAATAGAGCGTTCCGCATGAGGAAACCCTGACCAGCATCGAATGTCTTGTGCCCCAGTCCCCAGTAATACTTTCCGAATACGTCAGGTGATTCAGCGTCGCGAGCGGAAAGGAGGCCCGCCGTGCGGCGGCGGCTCGAACCCGCCCCAGGTGCTCTGTGCCTTGTACTCCGCTTCGAGCTCGTACAAGAACTCGTCGTCGTCCTCATCGTGCATGCCGTTGATCCTCTCCGTGAGCGGTTACTCCGGTCAAGCGAATATACCTACGCCAACAGAGTACCGGAGCAGAACGGCTAATTACGCCGAGTAATCGTTCAGGTGCTGTTTGAGTTCGCGAACCTCGGGCGACTCCGAAATGCCGAGATCGGTGTAGAGACGCAATGCGAACCGGCGATGACGGTCCGCATTCAGTCGCTCACCGAGAATGTCGAACGCGAACGCCATCTCCTTGTGGGCGATGGGCAGCATGCTGCGATTCCCCGTCGATTCGAGCACTTCCACCGCGGTCGTCAACTGGCTGACCGCGAGCGCGCCGTCACCGAGTCCGCGCGAATTGATACCGAGGGCGAGAAAGCATTCCGCCTCGAGATCGGGCGATTCGTTCTCCTGTGCCAGTCGCAGTGCCTGGTCGAGTTCCTCGGCGGCTTCGGGATAGCGCCTGCTCTCGGTGTGGATCAGCCCGATCCGGTGCCTGGCGCGGGCCTCGATGAGCACGCTGCCGTGGGCATGGGCGGTCTCGCGGACCCAGCCGAGGTGTTCGATCGCCTCGTCCGGCTCGCCCTTGAGCCAGTGGGTGACCCCCGAGTTGCCCCTGGCCCGGCACTGCATCCGGACGTCGCCGGTGGTCGCGGCCAGTTCGAACACCTCGTTGAACAGCCGGTTCGCCTCGGTGAACTCGTTGAGCCGCCACAGGGTCAGCGCGTACATGTGCAGGGCCTGGTACTCGAGGACCACGTTCCCGGTGACCCGCGCGGCGGACAGGGCGAGGGTCTCCAGCTCCCTGGCCTGCCGGTAGTAGCCGCGGTTGTCGAAGTAGCGCCACACGGCCGAACAGAAGGGCACGAGGTCCGAGTACTGCTGATGGTTGTTCATCGCGACGGCCACCGGCAGCACGTTCTGCCATTGCGCGTCCATCCAGTGCGCGGCCTGGTCGTAGTCCGCGAAGGACTGTCCGAACTCGCTCTTCGGGACTTCGAGGCCGCCCGGTTCCTCCTCGGAATCCGGGTCGATGAAGTCCATCGCGGCCGCGACGGTGCTGCGGAAGTAGTCGAACAGCCGCCGCATCATCGCCTCGCGCTGATGCTCGGGCTCCTCGGCGAGCAGGAGTTCGCGACCGTAGCTGCGGAGGAGGTCGTGCATCTCGTAGCGGTCCATCGACGGCTGGCGCAGGAGATTCACGTCGACGAGGCGTTCGGCGAGCCGCCGGGCCTCGGCGAGGTCGACCTCGGCCAAGGCCGCCGTCGAGTGGAGATCGAACGCGGCACCGGGATGGTGGCTCAACCGGCGGAACACGCGGCGTTCGGTCTCGGTCAAGTTCAGATAGGACACCCGGAACGCGCCCGCGACGTCGCGTTCGCCCGCGGTGAGCTCGCCGAACCGGTTCCGCTCGTCGCGCAGCTGCCTGGCGACGAAGTCCAGCGTCCACGACGCCCGCGCGCGCAGCCTGCTCGCCGTGACGGCCAGCGCGAGCGGGAGATCGCCGCACAGGCTCGCGACCTGGTCGGCCGCGTCCGGGGATTCCCGCTTCAACCGGGAGGGCCCGACGATCCGGCCGAGCAGGTCCACCGCGTCGGCCCGGCTGAACGGTTCCAGCGAGAGCAGTTCGGCGCCGTCGAGGTCCACGAGCCGGGTGCGGCTGGTGATCAGCACGCAGCAGCTCGCCGCGCCGGGCAGCAGCGGGTTCACCTGCGCCGCCCCGATGGCGTTGTCCAGCACCAGGAGCACCCGTTTGCCGGCGAGGCAGCTGCGGAACAACGCCGCGCGCTGTTCGGTCCCGGCGGGGATGTCCGAACCCTGGATGCCGAGCGACCGCAGCAGCGCCTCGAGCGCGGCTCCCGGGTCGACGGGGTCTCCGGCGGGCGAGAACCCTTCGAGGTTCACGAACAGCTGCCCGTCCGGGAACAGCGGGGCGAGCCGGTGCGCGGCGTGGACGGCCAGCGCGGTCTTCCCGACCCCGGGCATGCCGTCGATCGCGATCAGCCGCGGCCCCGCCGAGGAGTCGTCCTGGCCGATTTCGAGGACGGTCCGCAGTTCCGCGGCGCGGCCGCCGAACGCGGGAAGGTCCGCGGGAAGCTGAGCGGGACGGGGGAAAAGCGCCTTCTGCGCGTCCGCGTCCTCGCGTCGCCCGCCGGTGTCCATTCCGGCCCGGAGCCCGCCGACGCCGTACCGGACGAGGGCGCCGTCCTCCATCAGCTCGGCGTCGGCGCGCAGGATCTGCTGATGGAGCGCGCTCAGTTCCGCGCTCGGGTCGACGCCGAGTTCCTCGGCGAGCGCGATCCTTGTCCGGTCGAACGTCCGGAGCGCGTCGGCGCCGCGCCCCGCCCGGTAGAGCGCGAGCATGGTGAGGCATTGCAGGGTCTCGCGGGTGGGATGCCAAGCGGCGAGGTCGAAGGCCTCGCGAGCCGCCGCCTCGGTTTCGCCGAGCCGGAGCCTGGCGCCGATGAGGAGCTCGCAGGCGGCGAGGCGTTCTTCGTCGAGGCGTCGCGCCGTCTGCTCGATGGCGTCGCCTTCGAGACCGTCGAACGCCGGGCCGCGCCAGAGCGAGAGCGCGTCGGCCAATTTGGCGGCCGCCTGGGAGAGCAGCCCGGCCGCCAGGAGCTCGGCGCCCTGGTTGTAGTCGGCTTCGAAGCGGACCGAGTCGAGCGAGGCGCTGCTGACGACGACGCGGTACGCCGAACCGGTGGTGACCACGGCGGACCGGGCCACCCCGAGGTCGTGCCGGAGCCGCGCGATCGCGTTGCTGACCTGCCGGACCGCGGTCTTCGGCGGATTTTCGGGCCACATCGTGCCGATCAGGTACGACACCGGGACCAGCCTGCCCGCGTTGATCAGCAGGGCGGCGAGGAGACGCTGTTCGCGGCGTCCGCCCAGCCGGACGGGGACGCCGTCGACTTCGGCTTCGAGCGGGCCGAGAACGGAGAAGCCGAGCTGGGAACTCTGGACGGTGGTTCGAGGCGATCCCGCCGAATCGGGTAAACGATCAGCGGTCATATGCGACTATGTCGTCCGAGGCCGTGAGCGTGCTCACGCACTACCTCCAGTCCGTTCGCCGGCTGATCGGCACCCTAGCCCACCGCTTCGGCCTCCAGCCAGGTCGGCGCGGGGTGCGCCGTACTGCATTCGGCCTAACGGGCGTGCGCGGGCCTGCCCTGAAACCTTCCCGATTCTACGCCCCGCCGCCCCTGAACTGCGCGGATGTCCGCCGGTGGAGAGCCGATGTAATTCCGATGCAGGCCCTTGGAAAGCTGAAGGCACAGCCGCGGCTCGGCCCGACGGGGCAGCGCGCCGAACCGCGTGTAGGGGCTCCGCGGCGGTTGGCCTTCGTACTGGGGGTGGCCAACCGCCCTGGTAGCCCCTTTTCCGCGTCACAGGTTGCTCCCAGCTGAGCACGGCACACTGGTCCGAAGAGGAGTGTGCCGTCATGAGTGCTCTTGGTGATATCGCAGGTGTCCTGCTCACCCTGTTCCTGATCGTGCTCGTCGTCCGGCTGGTGCTGGACTGGGCCGTCAACCTCGCGACCCGGCTGCCCGGCTGGGCGTTCCGGGTCCGCGACTTCGCCCACCGGCTGACCGAGCCCGTGCTGGCGCCGGTCCGTCGCGTGGTCCGCCCGGTGCGGGCCGGCGGCGTGGCGTTCGACCTCGCCTTCACCCTCGTGTTCCTCGGGGTCGTGCTCCTGCAGTCCCTCGCCTTCAGTCTCTGACCGGGTGTGATCCGCCGCGATCACGGGTACCAGGTCGGTGGAGGAGAGGAGTGTGCCCATGCGCCCGGTCTGGAGCGGTTCGCTTTCGCTCGGTCTGGTGACCGTCCCGGTCCGCCTGTACAGCGCGGTCGAAGACCATACGGTGCACTTCCGCCAGTTCCAGCGCGGCACCGAAGACCGCATCCGGTACCGGCGGGTGAACGAGCGCACCGGCAAGGAAGTCGGCTACGAAGACATCGTCAAGGGCTACGAGCTGGACAGCGGCGAGTACGTCGTCGTCGAGCCGGAGGAACTGGACGAGATCGCGCCCGGCCGGTCGAAGTCACTCGACATCGAGAGCTTCGTCGAACTGGACGCCATCGACCCGATGTTCTTCGACAAGACCTATTGGCTCGCGCCCGCGAAGGACGAGTTCGAGCGTCCGTACGCGCTGTTGCTGGAGGCGATGGACTCGTCGGGCAAGGCCGGGATCGCCAAGTTCGTCATGCGCGGCCGCGAGTACCTGGCCCTGGTGCGCTCCGGCGACGGCGTGATGGTGCTCAACACCCTCCATTTCGCGGCCGACCTGCGGGATCCCGCCGAGCAGCTGCCGGACCTCCCCGGCAAGGCGAAGGCGCGCGGCAAGGAACTCGACATGGCCGTGAACCTGATCGACGCGATGAGCGACGACTGGCGGCCCGAGGAGTACCGCGACACCTACACCGACCGTGTCCGGGAGCTGATCAAGGCCAAGAAGAAGGGCGACACCATCACGCCGGCCACCGAACCCGGTGAGCCGACGAAGGTCGTCGACCTGTTCGAGGCGCTTTCGAAGAGCGTCGAGAGCGGTAAGGCCAAGAAGAAGTCCGGGGCGAAGAAGCCGGCGGCGAAGAAGGACCTCTCTTCGCTGTCGAAGGCCGACCTGGACAAGCTGGCGAGGGAGCGGGACATCAAGGGACGGTCGAAGATGACCCGCGCGAGCCTGGAGAAGGCGCTCAAGGCCTCGTGACGACGCCCGCCGCGGCGAGCTCGCCCGCGATGGCCTCGATCAGCAGCCGGACGTCCTCCTCCGCCGTCGCGTGCAGCCCTTCGGACACGATCAGCACGTCGGAGGTCGTGGCGGAGACCGCGGAGTGCCCGCTCTGCCGGTTCGTCCATCGCCGCGCGTGGGCCTGACCGTCCTCGTCGGCGAAGATCACCTCGCCGGGGTTCGGCTGCTCGACCGTGCCGGCGAAGGTCACGTACTTCTCGTCGCCTCGCGCGTGCCGGACTTCGAGCGAACCGCTGATCTTCGCGATGTCGAGCACCGCGACCGGGATGACGTAGGCGACCGAAACCGCGTTGCAGAGGTCGATCACCGGATGGATGCGGGGGAGCGTGCCTTCTTTCCGCAGCCTGCGCAGCAACGACTCCGACGCGCAGCGGTACTGCGTCGGCTTCAGGCCCATCTTGGCGAACGCCCGCCGCCACGCTTGGATCTCGGGGAACTCCGATTCCGGGCCGTCGGCGAGCCGCCGCGTCGCCCGCGCGACGAACTTGTCGAGATCGACCGGCAGCTCCGGGGTGATCCCGGTGGCTTGGAGCGTGCCGACGGCGAGGCCGGGGTGGGCGGAACGGATTTCCGGGTGGTGCTGGAGTCGCATGCTGGACCTGTCTACTGGGTGGTGAACGCGAGTTTGGCGCCGAGCGCGGCGAAGGAACCGGCGAAGATCCGCCGGAGCCAGGCGAGCACGCGCGGCCGGGACAGGACGTGGTGCCGCACGCCGGCGGCGAGGATGCCGTACACGCTGAACACCACGAAGGTCGCCAGCATGAACACCCCGCTCAGCAGCAGCATCCGCGGGAGCGAACCGGGCTCGCCCGCCGGGACGAACTGGGGCAAGAACGCGAAGAAGAACAGGGTCAGCTTCGGGTTCAGGACGTTGATCAGGACGCCGGACGTGATCGTCCGCAGCGCGGACATGGGTTCGGGATCGCCCTCCACGACGATGGCTTCCCGGTCCTTCAGCGTCGCCCACGCCATGTAGAGCAGGTATGCCACACCGAGGTACTTGAGGATCTCGAACGCCACCGCGCTGGCGTGCAGCAGCGCCGCGAGGCCGGTGATCGCGGCGATCATGTGGGGGACGATGCCGAGGGTGCAGGCGGTCGCGGCGAGGACGCTCGCGCGTCTTCCGCGGGCCAGCCCGGCGGAAAGGGTGTAGACCACGCCGGTGCCGGGCGTGGCGACCACGACCAGCGTGGTGATCAGGAAGGCGATGCTCACGAGGTCACTGTGCGCGCTGTTTGGCCCCATGGACAGAGCCAAACCCGTGCCACTCCACTGGACCAAAGGTTTGCGTGAGGCGGCGTGAAGGGTTCACCGGATGGAGTGGCATGATGCACGCTCGCACGTCGACGAGGAAGGCCTTGGTTTGAGCGCGCGCACTTCCCAGGTGGACGACCTCCGGCTGGTGGCACAACCGAACGCCGTGTTGTGTTCCGAGCTCTTCGTCCGTCTCATCTTGTCGGATTGGTCCTTGCGGCCGTTGCTCGATCAGGCGAAGACCGCCGCCGCCAGACTGGTGGGCACACTGGTCGACGCGGCCGATCCGAAGGAGCCGCCGTTCCTGACGTTGAGATTGCGCCTGCGGTCGGACGTGCTGGTCATCGAGGTCGACCACGAGCTGGACGGCCTTCCGGTGCCGACACCCGCGCCGGGCGAGCGGACCGGCGTGGCGCCGAGCGCGACCGGTGGCGTGACCGTCTGGTGCGAGCTGCCGCTTCCCGGTGGCCTGTCCGCCGGACAGGTCCGGCTGCCGAGGCGAGGCGACCGGCGCACGCTGGTGGACGAACCCGTCTCCGGTGAGCCCGTCGGCGCCGATCCCGAAGTCCTGGAACGGCTTTTGACCAGGTTGAGCGGCTGGTCCGGCTGATGGCCGCGAAGCGCGCGGTGACGTCCCTGCTCCAGTGAGGGCGATCACCCGTCCGTGCGCGTGACGAATCCCGATCTTCGCTTGTCCTCCGGACGTAAGGCACACGATCCGGAGGAGGAACGATGTCTTTGGGCGACAAGATCGGCAACAAGGCGGAAGAGTTCGGCGGTAAGGCCAAGGAGGCCGCCGGTGACGCCACCGGCAACGACGAACTGCGCGCGGAAGGTCAGGCGGACCAGGCGAAGGCCGGCCTCAAGGGCGCCGTCGAGAACGTGAAGGACGCCGTCGGCGACGCGGCGGACAAGATCCGCGACACCTTCAAGAAGTAGCGGTCCTCCGGGCCGGGGCGGCGGATTCCCGCGCCCCGGCCCGGTTCAGCCGTGCAGCCGCACCGGCAGGCTCGTGAGCCGTGTGCCCTGGATACCGCCGAGGAATGTCTGCCGGAGTTCGCCGTACGGCACGGCGAGCCGGGCTTCGGGGAATTCCGTGCGCAGCACCGTCGACACCGCCCGCAATTCGAGCTGCGCGAGCTGGGCGCCGACGCAGAAATGCGGCCCCGCGCCGAAAGTCAGGTCCGGACCCGGTTTTCTCGCCGGGTCCGTGTTGATGCCCTGGATGTCGACGAGCACCGGTGCCCTGGCGGGGAGCCGGATCCCGGCGAGGTCGAGTTCCACGGTGGTGAACCGCCACAACGTGAACGGCGCGGGCGGATGGTCCTTGAGTGTTTCGCGGACGAGGTCGTTCACGGATGCCTTGTCCCCGTCGAGAAGCCGCGAGATCAGGAAGCCGATCGAGGCGTCGGTGGTCAGCTGCCCGGCGAAGATCACCGCGAACAGGTGATACCGCAGGTCCTTTTCGGACGTTCCGGCCGGGAGGCTGTCACGTAGTTCCGTCGCGAGCCCCTTCCGGTTCGGCGTCAGTCCCGCGGCGGCCAGGTCCGCGATCGCGGCGATGGCCTTGCCTTGGACACCCGGCTCGGGGTCCGACATGCGACGGCAGGCGTCCACGGCGGCGTCGAGCAGATGGAGCGGGATGCCGAGCAGATCGAGCAGCACCGTCAGCGGGAAACGGGTGGAGAACCCGTCCATGAGGTCGACGGTCCCGTCGCCGAGTTCGGTCAGCAGGGCGCGCGCGATCCCGTGGATCCGGTCCGCCTGCGCCTGGATCCGTTTGGCGCTCAGCAGTGGCGCGTGCGCTCGCCGCAAACGCGTGTGTTCGGGCCCGTCCAGCGTGGTGAGGGACGGCTGTTCGGCGGCGGTCTGTTCGAGCTCCGTCCAGCCCGCGGGGGCCAGCGCCGGATCCTTGGCGATGCGGGGGTCGGAGAGGACTTCGCGGGCCAGCGCCTCCTCGGTGACGATCCACGCGCTTCCGCCCTCGCGGGCGGCCACTTCGACGAGAGGCCCGGCGGCTCGCAGCGCGGGACGGACGGGGTCGGGTTCGGTGATGCCGCGGGTCGACGCGGCGAACGGATCGGGGAGCACAAGAACTCCTTCATGAGAAAGTAGCTTCACCATGAAGGTATATTTGCGGGCGGTAGGTTGTCAAAGCACGGATCGAGGAGGGGCGATGGCGGACGATGTCGCGGCGCGGAGCGCGTCGCTCCTGGACGGCCTCCGGAGCTTCGGGGCGAACTACACCGAGTTCACCCGGCGGTTCGCGGACTGGCTCGGCCTCCACGCCACCGACGCCGCCGCGCTGGTGGAGATCCTGTACGCCGAAGACACCGGCTCGCCGTTGTCCCCGGCCCGGCTCGGCGAACGCATCGCCCTGACCTCCGGCGCGACCACGAACCTGCTGAACCGGCTGGAGAACCTCGGCTACGTGGTGCGGACCAGGGAGAACACCGACCGCCGGGTGGTGACCCTGCGCAGCGGCACCGACATCCAGGCCCCCGCGCGGGAGTTCTTCGGCCCGTTCAGCGCCGGGCTCGCGGCGCTCGTGGCGGAGTACCCGCCGGAAGAGATCGAACGCTTCGAGGGCTTCCTGCGGCAGCTGAAGTCCACAATGGACAACGTGCTCGAAGAACAGGCTTGACCGGCGGACCAGTCCGATCCGCTCTCGGCTCCGAATCCCTCCCGGACGCCCTGGCAACCGCGTAGCCGGGCGTCGGGTGAGGTGGAGGCGACTTGATGGTCGAGGGTGTGCGGACGAGTCCGCGCGGAAGCGGCGGCACCGGAACGGAGCCCGCCGGGACGAGCTTGATGCAACGGGTCGCGGCCGGCGACGAACAGGCGTTCGCCGACCTGTACGACGTCGTGGCGGGACCGGTGTGGGGAGTGGTGAACAGGGTCGTGCGCAACGGCACGTTCGCCGAGGAGGTCACCCAAGAGGTCCTGGTGGAGGTGTGGCGGACGGCCGCGCGGTTCAAACCGGGCAAGGGGAGCACGCTGGCCTGGGTGCTCACCATCGCGCACCGGCGGGCGGTGGACAGGGTGCGGTCGCATCAGGCCGCGCTCGACCGGGACGACCGCGCGGGCAGACTCGATTTCCGGCGCCCGTTCGACGAAGTCGCCGAGTCGACGATCAGCAACCTGGAGCAGCAGCGGGTGCGTCAATGCCTGTCCGCGCTGACCGACCTGCAACGCGAATCGGTGGTGCTGGCCTACTACAACGGGTACACGTACCCGGAGGTCGCGGAAGTGCTCGACACCGCGCCCGGCACGGTGAAGACCCGTATCCGCGACGGCCTGATCCGGCTGCGCGACTGCTTGGGGGTGGGGCAATGACCGCCGAGCTGCACACGTTGACCGGGGCCTACGCCTTGGACGCCGTCCCGGCGGACGAGGCCGCGGCGTTCGAACGGCACCTGCGGGGTTGTCCCGCGTGCGGCCAGGAGGTTCAGGAACTCCAGGAGACCGCCGCGCGGCTGGGAAGGGCGCTGGCCACCGCGCCACCGCCGAGGCTGCGGGAAGCGACCCTCACGCGGGTCGCCCACACCCGTCAGTGGCCGCCCTCGATCGCGCGTCGCGGCGGGGTCGTGAAGACACGGGTCGCTCTTTGGGGCGCCGCGGCCGCCGCCGTCGGGGCGCTGGTGTTCGGCCTGGTCACCACGACCACCGAGCCCGCGCAACAGCAGCCGCTGGCGGCCGTCAACGCCGTGCTCACCGCACCCGACGCTTCGACGGTCAAGGGTGCCGAACGCGGGACGACCACGGTCGTGACCTCGCGGAGCCAGGGCAAGATCGTCGTACTGGCCGGTGAACTCCCGCCCTTGGCGGCGGGCAAGGTGTATCAGGTGTGGCTCATCGGGGCGAGCGGGGCGCGTTCCGCCGGCCTGCTGGCGCCGGACGGTCCACATCGGACTCGGCCGGTGCTCGCGGATCTGCCGGGCGGGACCGACCGGGTCGGCATCACCGCCGAACCCGCCGGCGGGTCGCCCGCGCCGACGGTTCCGGCGGTCGTCATGGTGGATCTCGCTTAGGCCCTACCGAGCGCGGGGCCCGGCCTTCGCGGAGAAACGGACCTCGATGGTCATCGGGAGCTCATCGAGATCCAGTGCCTGACGCAGCCTCGGCAAGCCCTCCTCGGTGATCCGTTCGCGGATCGCGGCCAGGTCGCTGTCCTGTTCGGCGCTCAGCACCACGGCCAGTACCGGCGCGTCCTGGGTGCCGCCGAGCGTGGCGTGCGCCGCGTGAACGCCGGGATAGGTCGCGACCTCCGCCGTGAACGGTTCCACCGCGGTGCTCGCGGCCAGCGCGGTCCGGCCGGTGTCCTGCTCGAACCGCCAGGTGTGGGATTTGGGTTTGCGGACGGGCTGCGCGATCAGCCAGCGCAGGGCCAGCAGCCCGAGGATCACCGCGCCCCCGGCGACGGCGTACCAGACCCATGCGGGCGGCATGGCGGTGCCGGGGACGAGCGTGGTGCCGGGATCCACCAGCGGGATCCGGCCGAAATGGGTGCCGACGGCGAATCCGCCACCGGCGATCAGCACGAGCCCGGTCAGCACCAGCAGGGTGCGGTTCAGCCGGGCGGGACGGTTCAGGTCGGTCATGACGCGCTCCTGGTGGCCTTGACCCGGACCCGCACGGCGGGAACGGCGGCGGGGCCGATCTGGGCGAGACGGTGTTCGATGGCGGCGCGGACGGCGTCGGCGAGCCCCGCGGTGTTCGTCCGCCCGGTGGACACCACCGAGACGATCGCGCGCCGCTTCACCTTCAGCTTCGCCGCCGAGACACCGTCCACAGTGGATGCCGCCGTGCGCAGTGTCGATCGGTAGCTGCGCCGAGAGGCGCCCGCATCCGTGCCGCCTTCGAGCGGCAGCACGGTCGGCCTTCCCGGCACGATCGCGCTCACGAGGAGCAACAGACCGAGCAGCGCGACCACGCCGCCGGCGATCGCCGGAAGGGGATCATTCCACCGGATGTCGTGTAGCGCGGACGCGACGGCGTCGTAACTGATCCACGGTTTCTCCCCGATGATCGTCTGGACCGCGACGGCGGCGGCCAGGACACATCCGGCGAGTACCACGAGGGCGACCAGCACGGCCGGGACGCTGCGGCGGGGGCGCCGTTTCATCGGACCCTCCTCGTCTCGGTCTCTCCGGAATGCAGTGCCGTGACGGTGATGTCGACCCGCGTGACGGTCAGGCCCGAGAGCCCGCCGACGCGGCGGATCAGATGCTCGCGCACGGTCTCGGTGGTGGCGCGCACGGAAAGCGGGTACTTCACCGAAAGCCGGACGTCCAAAGTGGTCGTCGAACCGGTGACGTGCGCGCTCACCTTGGCGCCCTGGTCGAGGTCCTCACCGCCGACCGCGATCCCGAGCACCCGGGAGGCGGCGCCGCCGACCCCGTCGAGTTCGGTGATCGCCCGGGCGGCGATCCGCTCGACGGCGCCGTCGGCCACGGTCAGCCCGCCGCGCCCGTCCGTTCCGGGCGCGGCGGCGGTCATGGTCGTCATGGCGATCAGCCCCTGTCGCGGCCCGCCAGGGCCGAAAGGTCGAGCTTGCCGTCGAGGAACCGGCCGACCAGCAGGCCGAGCGCGGCGAGCACGAGCACGACGAGGAAGGCGCCGAAGCCGCCGAACGCGCCGGCCACGCCGAGCACGAGACCGGTCAACAGGCCGAGTTGGGTGGCGTTCATGAACGTTCTCCTTGCTGTTGGGCGCGAACCGGCGCCGATGGTCACTGGACGCGGCCGGACTCGGTGCCCTCGTCGGCGTCGTCGTCGCCCGGGATGTGCACGTCGGACACGTTGATGTTGACCTCGACGACCTCGAGCCCGGTCATCTGCTCGACCGCGCCGATCACGTTGCGGCGCACCGATTTCGCGAGGTCCGCGATCGCGACGCCGTATTCGACGACGATCTGCAGGTCGACCGCGGCCTGGCGCTCGCCGACCTCGACGGAGACGCCCTGCCCGGCGGACGCGGTGGCGCCGGGGATGCGCTCGCGCAGCGCGTTGAACGCCCGCACGGCGCCGCCGCCCAGCGCGTGGACACCGGTGATCTCACGGGTCGCGAGGCCCGCGACCTTCTGCACGACGGTGTCGGCGATCGTGGTCACGCCCTGCGTGGAGACGAGCGCGCTGTTCTCGGCGGGAGCGGCGGAGTTCGAGCTCGGCTTGGCGGTGGTGGCGGTGTTCGTCATCGCGATCTCCTCAATTCGGATTCCGTTGCCTGCGGCGGAAGTTCTTCGCTTCCACACTCCATAGACCCAGCCGCGCGGTGATCGTCACGACCCGATCGTGTGGTCTGGATCTCACCGATCGCGGGTATGTCTTTCGGCCTAGTTCCCGTGGCCGACGGCGGCGCGGACTTTTCAGCCTCTCGACGGTCGTGCGGGTGGACGGCGGCGAGGTTGGATCGTCCGGTGTCCCGAAGGCAGGAGTTACGAGTGAGCTGGAAACGCGTGGTGCTTTCGATCGCGCTGGTCGCCGGATGCGCCGGATGTACCACGTCGCAAGGAAGTCCGGTACCGGTGACCACAGTGGACCAACCGGAGCACGAAGCCGCGCTGGCGTCGTTCTACCGGCAGACCCTGGACTGGCGCCCCTGCGACGCCCTCCAGTGCGCGAAGCTGACCGTGCCCGTGGACTACCGGCGGCCGGACGGACCGAAGTTCACCCTTCCGGTGATCAAGGCCGCGGCGACCCGGCCGGGGGAGCGGCTCGGCACGCTCGTCGCCGGTGCGGGCGGCCCCGGGCAGTCCGGGGTCGCCATGGTGAAGGACATCGCGGGCTCGTGGCCCGCCGCGGTCCGGGCGCGGTTCGATCTGGTCGGCTTCGATCCCCGGGGGATCGGCGGCAGCGAACCGCGGCTTCGCTGCGATCCCCAGGGCGAACCCGCTTCGAAGGCTCCCGAGGGCCTGCCGCTGATCGGTGCCGAGGTCCCGAGCACCCGGCAATACGCCGAGGCATGCCTGAAGAACACCGGCGAGAACGTCCTGCGGCACCTGGGCACCGACGACGTCGTCAGCGACCTCGACGTCCTGCGCGTGGTCACCGGCCAGGAGAAACTGAACTACCTCGGCTACTCCTACGGCACGCGGATCGGGCAGCTGTACGCCGACCGGTTCCCGAAGAAGATCCGCGCCATGGTGCTCGACGGCGTCGACAACACCTATCTCGATTGGCGGGCCGACACCGTCGAGCAGGCGAAAGGCGTGGAAGACACGCTGCTGACGTACGCGAAACAATGTGCCACGAGGACCGGCAAACCGTGCCCCGGCCACGACGAGGCCGAGATCCTCGCCACTGTGGACCGGGCACTGGCCAAAGCGGACAAAGCGGGTGAAGGGAACGCTCTTCGTTCGGAGATCTCCGCAAAACTCACTTTCCCGGCGGACTGGGAGGAACTGTCGAAGATCATCCTCGGCGCCGACGCACCCTCGGACGGCTCGTCGGACGAGCCCGAGACCTCGGCCGACACGACCGACACGACCGACGCGCTCACCGTCGTCAACTGTCTCGACCGGACCCATCCCACCGATCTGGCGGCCTACGAGGACGCCGCGCGGGAGCTCCGCCGCGTTTCCCGGCTCTCGTCCGGCGCGGAAGCGCTCGGCTGCGCCTTCCTGCCCACCGGGGCGGCTCCGTCCCGGACGGTCCGAGCGGACGGTGCCCCGCCCATCCTGCTCGTCGGCACCACGAAGGACGCCGCGACACCTTACGGCTGGGCGCGACATCTGCCGGAGACCCTCAAATCCGCGGTGCTTCTGTCCAATGAGGACGTCGGGCACGCCGTCTTCGGCGGTGGATCGTCCTGTGTGGACGATGCGGTCAGCCGGTATCTGGTCGATTTGACGATTCCCGCCGCCCCGGCCCGCTGTACCAGTGGTCCCGTGTGATGCTGGAAGCGTGAAGATGCTCGACCGGCGGCTCGGCGCGGTGCTCGCCGAGGTACTCCTGGCCGGATTCGTCGCGGGCGTGACGGTCTTCCTCGCCGACCTGCTGCCGGTGTGGGGCTGGCCGGAGGTGTTCTCGTCGTCGGTGGCGGTGCTGACCGCGGTGACCGCCTGCGCCGTCGTGCTCTTGCTGCTGCGCCGCCGGTTCACGGTGTGCGCGCTGCTCGCCGCGACCGTGCTGTTCGGGCTGTTCCCCGCGACCGGTGTCGCGCTCGCGGTCGTCGCGCACACCGCGGGGATCCGGGGGCGGCGGTGGCCGCTGTTCGGCCTCGCCGCGCTGCTGCCCGCCGCGGTCGTGCTGCTCACCCAGCCCGCCTTCCGCTGGCAGTACGTCCTCGTGGTGATCGCCGTTTCGACGGTCTCGTGCCTCGTCCTGCCCGCGCTGGCCGGGGCGATGCAGGCGCAGCAGGCCAGGCTGGTGCTGGCGTTGCGTGACCGCGCCCGGCTGAAGGAACGGTCGCGGCTCGCCGAGGAGATGCACGACCAGCTCGGGCACCGGCTGAGCCTCATCACCATGTTCTCCGGCGCGCTGGAAGTCGCCGCCGAGGACAAGGATCCCGAGTTGCGGCAGGCCGCCGGGCACGTCCGGTCGACGGCCAAACTCGCGCTCGAAGAACTGCGGGAGTCGCTCGGCATCCTGCGGCCGGCGGAGCCCGTCGAGATCACCGAGGCCGCCGGTACGAAGGCCGACATCGAGGGTCTGGTGGCGTCGTCGCGCGATGCCGGCCTCGACGTGGCGTTCGACTGGCGAGGCGCCGACCTCGACGGCGTCCGGCCGCCGGTCCGCCGGGCCGTGCACCGCTTGGTGCGCGAGGCGCTGACCAACGTGCACAAGCACGCCGCCGGGGCGTCGGTGACCGTTGTCGTCGACCATGGCCCCGACCTGGTGAAGATCGTGGTGCGCAACAGCGCCGAACAGGTGGCGGCGGAGCGGCTGCCCGGTACGGGGCGCGGGCTGAACGGCCTGCGTGAACGGGTCCGTCTCCTCGGCGGGACGTTCACGGCCGGGCCGGATCCGGAAGGCGGCTTCGCCGTCACGGCCGAGCTGCCGAAGCGGGCGAACGCGCCACTCGCCGAAGAAACGGGCGAGGAGCGGCCGGGCCGGATCCAGTCCGGCCTGCTGCTGACGACCGGACTGGCCGCTGTCGCCGCGTTGCTGCTGACCACGCTCGCCTTCGTGCCGCCGCTCACGCCCGCCGACCGCGAGGATCCGCTGGACAGCGTGAAGATCGGGATGACGCCGGAGGAGGTCGAAGCGTGGTTCGGCCCGAACGAACCCGCCGCGCACGCCGCGTCGGAGGGGTACGAGCCGCCGATACCCGGCGACAGCTACTGCGTCTACGTCGCGGCCGCCGATCCGCCCGACGCGGAAACCGCCGCGATCTTCCGGTTCTGCTTCGGCGACCGGGGTTTGGTGGAGAAGACCTGGTTCGAGGTCCCCGTACCGGAGGAGACGCCATGATCCGGGTCCTGCTCGCCGACGACGAACCGCTGCTCCGCGCGGGCGCGCGGCTCCTGTTGAGCCAGGCGGGCGACATCGACGTCGTGGCCGAGGCCTCGGACGGCGCGGAGGCGATCGAAGTCGTCCGGCGGATGCCCGTGGACGTCGCGCTGATGGACATCCGGATGCCCGGGATGGACGGGCTCGCCGCCGTCGAGGAGATCGCCCGTGAAGTGCGGGTCATCATGCTCACCACGTTCGGGGAGGAGGACTACGTGGCCCGCGCCCTGCGCGCGGGAGCGGCCGGGTTCCTGCTCAAGGACACCGATCCGGCGCAGCTCATCCAGGCCGTGCGGTCCGCGGCCGACGGCGAGGCGGTGCTGTCACCCCGGATCGCGAAGCAGGTCATCGACCGGTTTCGCGACGCCGACGCGGCGGACGCCGACAAGGTCGCCGGGGCCAGGCGGAGGATCGAGGCGCTGACCGCCAGGGAGATCGACGTCCTGGTGCGGGTGGGGCGAGGCCTGGGCAACGCCGAGATCGCGGGGGAGCTGCGGCTGTCGAACGGCACGGTGAAGATCCACGTCAGCCGCATCCTCGCCAAGCTGGGCTGCGCGAACCGCGTCCAAGCCGCGATCCTCGCGCACGACGCGGGCATTCTGCGAGGTTGAACGAGCGGCCGCTCTCTGTTAGGAAAGGTTCCTAACTAATGGGAGGCGATGTGCGCGGACGTGGTCTTGCGGCGGCGACGGTTCTGGTGGTCCTGTGCGGTGGCTCGGCCGCCGTCGCGGACACGACGACGGCGGGTTCCGGCGCGCGGTCGGCACGCAACATCATCTACATCCAGGGCGACGGCCTCGGCCTCGGCCAGCGGGATCTGCTGCGGCTGGCACTGAAAGGCAAGAACGGCAAGCTCGCGATGGAGGGGCTCGCGGCCACCGGTCTCGTGCGGACGGCTTCGGACGACCCCGACGAGATCGTCACCGACTCCGCCGCGGCGGCCACCGCGCTCGCGACCGGGCACAAGACGCGCAACGGCGCGGTCGGGGTGGACGGCGACGGGCGCCCGCTGGAGACGATCCTCGAACGGGCGAAGCGGGCGGGGAAGTCGACCGGCCTGGTCACCACCGCGCAGGTGACGGGCGCGTCGCCGGCGGCCTTCGCGGCGCACGTGCCCAGCCGGGACTCGCAGAGCGACATCGCGAAGCAGTACATCGAGAACAGCCGTCCCGACGTTCTGCTCGGCGGCGGCGAGGACTGGTGGTATCCCAAGGGGAACCCAGGGCTCTGGCCGGACAAGCCGGGGGAGGAGAGCCGCAGCCCTTACGGCAACCTGGTCGAACGCGCGCAGCGGACGGGCTACACCTACGTGCGCGACGGCGACGAACTGCGGACCACGCGGGCGAACCGGATCCTCGGCCTGTTCGCGAACGAGGACATGGTCGACTACGGCCCCGACGGCGTCGGGAAATACGCGCCGCGGGTGCCGCTCCAGCAGATGGCGCGCAAGGCACTCGACACCCTTTCGAAGAACCCGCGCGGCTTCTTCCTGTTCCTGGAGGAAGAGGGGACCGACGGGATGTCGCACGAGAACAACGCGCACGGCGTGATCGACGCGGGCCGCGCCCTCGACGCCACCGTCGCCGAGGTCCTGCGGTTCGTCCGCACGCACCCCGACACGCTGGTGATCATCGGCGGCGACCACGAGACGGGCGGATTGAGCATCGAGAACTGGGACGCCTCCGATACCGACCCTGACCAGGACGGTCCTTTCGACGTACCGGGTTCGAAGCTTCAGTTCACTGTGGACTGGACGACGCACGACCACACCGGCGCCGACACCCCGGTCACCGCCGAAGGCCCCGGCTCCACCCGCCTGGGTGGCACCGTCGAGAACACCGACGTCTACTGGGTGATGCGGCAGGCGAGCGGCCTCTGAACACGAAAAAGGCCACCTCCGACGGCGGAGGTGGCCTTTTTCGCGGATTCGTCAGCCGATGCTCTCGACGACGGCCTCGGCGACCGCCTTCATCGTGGTCCGGCGGTCCATCGCGGTGCGCTGTATCCAGCGGAACGCGTCCGGCTCGGTGAGCCCCTGACGGCTCATCAGCAACCCCTTGGCGCGGTCGATGACCTTGCGCGTCTCGAGCCGGTCCGTGAGGCCCGCGACCTCGGACTCGAGGGCCTGCAGCTCGGCGAACCGGCTCACGGCCAGCTCGATGGCGGGCACCAGGTCACGCTTGGCGAACGGCTTGACCAGATACGCCATCGTGCCCGCGTCCCTCGCCCGCTCGACGAGGTCGCGCTGGCTGAACGCGGTCAGGATGACGACCGGCGCGATCCGGTCGCCGGTGATCTTGGACGCGGCCTCGATACCGTCGAGCTTCGGCATCTTGACGTCGAGGATCACCAGGTCGGGCTTCAACTCGGTGGCCAGGTTGATGGCCTGCTCGCCGTCCCCGGCCTCACCGACCACCTCATAGCCCTCTTCGCGGAGCATCTCGACGAGGTCCAGACGGATGAGGGCCTCGTCTTCGGCCACGAGCACCCGCCGCTGGGGTGCGGCGACGGCACCATTGGCCTCGGCAGCCTGCTCGGTCACCGGGGTCCTCCTGAAGGTCGTCGGGCAGTTCGGCTCGCGGTCTGTCCGCGAACCTGAAGCCTACCGGGAACGATCCAGACGGCTAGATGGCGTTCACCACGTCAGACGGTCGTCACACTCCGGGCCCGGCGTACGGCGCGCTCCCGTGATCCCGTAAAGTTCACCGGGCACCGCCCCCGTAGCCCAACTGGCAGAGGCAACGGATTCAAAACCCGTCCAGTGTGAGTTCGAATCTCACCGGGGGCACCAACAACTACCCCACAAGCAGATCCGGCCCGCTGGGCCGGGACGTCTTGGGGATTCATGGGCTCGGTGATCCTCTCTGCCGCCTGAGCGATCTCGGGCAGCTGGTCTGCCGGGAGTTTGATCGTCATTGTCGCATGCTCCCCGTCGTCGTGAACCACGATCGCGAGCTGGACGGCCTCGAAGAGCGCCTTAAGGTACTCCTTCGGCGCTTCGGCCAGGTTCATCGCGAGGTGCGGTAGCGCGTCGATCAGGGACAGCTCTTCGCTGGTCGGCCCACGCGTCTGATCCGCCTTGCTCGCCTCGTCGAGGTTCGCGAGTTTCGTTCGAAGACGCTTCTCTTCGGTGGCCAGCTCGTTGTAGCTGCCGCGCAAAGCCATCGTGAACGGGTCGTCGGGCTCTCCCTGCTGCGCCTGCTTGAGGATCGAAGCCTGCTGTTTGGCGATTTCGGTGAGCCTCCGCTCAGCGCGATCTCGTTCGCCCTCACGTTCGTCAGCGGCACGATCGTCGACTCCGGCCAAGTCAGCTTCGAGGACCGACCTTCTGTCGGGCCCGAAGACGCGCTCGGCGAAGAACTTCGCGACGGCATCGAGCAAGGCGTCCTCGCGAAGGTATAGAGCCCTCTCGTGTTCGGTGAACCGGTCCGACCGACCGCGGTTGTTGTTGCTGGGCCTGCAGAGGTAGTACGGCCGGGCGTGGCGTGACTCGCCGACCATCCGCCGTCCGCACGAGTGGAACAGGTGACCACGGAACCGATAAGTGTTCTTGACAACCGGGTTCTTGTTCGGGAGCTCAGCGTCCCGAGAACCCTGTTTTCCTTTCCAGCCAGCGTTTATCGCGTCGTACATCCACTTCGGGATCAACGGTTCATGCACGGGCGCCGGCGACCAGACCCACTTGATGGGGTCATTGACCTTCCCCCTGCGGGATCGTGTCGCTCGTCGGTTGAAGACCTGGTAGCCCGTGTACTTGGGGTTCCGCAGGATGCCGTAGACGCTGGAGCGGCTCCAGGCCCCGCGCGCCCGCCGCCCTCCCGGAGGTACTGGCGGCGGGTATTTGGCGAGGTCTTCGTTCAGCCGGTCCGCGATCGTGTCGCATCCGATGCCTTCGTAGTACCGCCACAACGCCATCTGCGTGACCGTCTCACCCCGCAACCCGTCCGGTTCGAGCCGCGACTTCGTATAGCCCTTGGCAGCCTTGACCGGGTTCGGATGTTTGAAGACCTTTGCCTTGTAGCCGTGACTGGGCTTGCCGATGTTCCACCCCTCTCGAACATGGGTGCACAAACCACCCCAGGATTGTTCGAGCGTGTTCAGGACTTCGTACTCGGCCACGGATTGGTTGATGCGGCGTTGCAGAATCCGCTGCGCACGACTTCCCGATACCGTGATGGGCTCGTTCGAAGCGAACAACGGCACGTCGTTCCGCTCGAGCTCACGCTCGACCGATAGGCCTTCGAAGGCCCGGCGGGCGACCCGCGCGATGTTCTCGCAGATCACGACATCGAACCTGCGCTTCGGGTCGGCAGCCTCGGACAGCAGGTCGGCGATGCCTCCATCTCGGGCGATGGGGATGTCGAATCTGTCGTAGTTCTCGCCCTTGCCTCGCGCCGCGAGATCCATACGCCCTGACTCGACGTCGTAGAAGTGAGCGACGATCACCCACGACTCAGGGATGGCGGCCTTCGAGTTACCGAGCTGGCGCACTATGGACTGTCGGGGGTCCTGCTGGTCCTCCGTTGACGTCCTCGCCAAGAACGCCACACGGACTTCGTCGCGCAAGAGGGCTGTAGGCATGCCGAGCGGTGACACCGCGTAGTCCGAGAGCCCTGATGGGCCGGACACCGGGATCTGCGCCCCACGGCCGTCGGAAGGCGGCAGCAGCGCCGGGGCGAGGTTGGTGGCAATCAACTCGTCGGGCGAGATCATGGGGCCTCGTGGTTCTCTACGGATTCGCCTGATGCGTTTTCGCGGGCCCATCGCAAGAGATCAGCAACGGCCGAAGCCAGTCGTATTCGAATTTGTTCGGCTTCGAAGCCGTGAGTTCGTTCGACGTGGCCGGAAAACCTGCGGTTGGTACCGCGATGGCTTGGTTGATCGTAACACCAATCCGGCTTCCCTGATCCAGGAATCGGCGGCACGGGATCGCCCTCGCGTCCTTGCCCCATCGTCCCTCCGAGACCGTAAGCCCGGCGTTCGATGTAGCACCGAGACCGAGCATGGAGCTGGTCTCGGAGGTCTCACATCGAGTCTCGCCAGTGCTGGAATGTCTCTGCAGACATGCGCATCGACGAGCCGAACGATGCGCATCTTGGGCTGTCGGGGTCACTTCCGCGGGGCACGTCGGAGCAATAACCCAAAGGGTGCCGGTCTGGAACGGGCTGGCACACCATCGAGATCGGCCCGGGCATTCGTCTCGTTCGGCTTCCACCGGCTCGCAGCATGCTAGGTCGGGGCCGTTCTGCAACTGATGGCGAACGGTCACCTAGCAAGACAACACTCCTGAGGTGACGCGAAGAACACCTGTTCGGCGTTGCCATGCAACAGGTCGCTGAGGCGGGCGTACGACCACCTCAATTGAGTCGAGTCTCCAGCGATGAGTGACCTGCCGAGACTCGCCCATTCCTGACGAGACTGGCAGGACACGAGGACGACGAATGTACAGAGACCTGTTCCATAACGACTTGTTCTTTCTGTGCGGAGATTTCTATCGATCGGCACGTGCCCCAAGCCCTGGAAAGACCGCCGAGACTGCGCGAGACCCCGCTCGGGATTTCGTCTCGGACGCTTGGCCAGGTCTCGAGCGACAAGTCAGAGGCTGGAATGCCCGCGCGTCCCGTCTGACTCTGGGCCCTCCGATCGGGTGAAGGTCTGCTTGCCTCGGAGTCGGGGCAAGCATCTGAGCCAGGGAAAGAGCGAGGGGTGGATTCGAGCGTCGTGGCGATCTTGTCGTCGCTCGAAGGGCCGCCATGATGTCCATTTCTACCGATCCTGCCGCCAGTCCGCTCAGCGCGCTCCAGCGTCAGCTCGCTCACCCGAACTCGCTCCTGCGGTTCGATGCCGCGCTTGGCTCCTGGGCAGCGCGCGATCCTGCGTTGACAGATGCCAGCCATCATGAACGCCTTTCGGAAATTCTCGCCGGCCGCGACTACGCCCGTCACGACGAAGTTCTGCACGCGCTACTGCAGCGTGCCGCGCTATCTGGAGATGATGGCGCCATAGCTGCGGAGATCGTGCTGAACGCGATGCTGCCTGCGGTGCCTGGCATCGTCGGCCGGGTCATCCGAGCAAGCAAGGCGGCGATCGGCAGTTTCGGTGCCCGTCGCGGCGTCACCGGCGGCGGAGTCTCCGCGAACGAGGCGAACACCGATGTACAGGCCTCGGTCATCGGCCACCTGTGGGAACAGATCCGCTGTTACCCCCTTCGGCGACGGCACCACGTCGCGGCCAACCTGGTCCGCGACACCCAGAGGTCTACCCTTCGCACCTTCGGCGTCGACATCACGCAAGCCTCAGCCGAGGTCGTGAGCGTCGACGACGACGCGGTGCACCGGCCGTTGGCCGGCGCGCCGATCGAGAAGGACGCGTCGGAGGAGTTACTGGAGTTGCTGTCGTGGGCCGTCGAGCAGCGATGGCTCGACGAACAGGAAGCGGCAATCCTGACTGCTCGATACTTCGGCCAACAGATCGGCCGGGACGGAGTCGCGACCGATCGGCAGCTCGGCGCGATGTTCGGTGTGAGCCAGCCGACTGCGACGCGGAGACGGAACCGGGCGCTCGGCGCGTTGGCCGAAGCCGGCCGCGAATGGCGGCGACACCTCTAGTCCTGCACGAAGATGAAGCACTGCCACGTTGTCGTGCGGAAGGGTGATCGGTGATCGGGACGAAGCATCGTCAGAAGCTGCCGAGAACAGATGGGCTTGACCATTTCCGAGGTTCGTCTCGCTAGGACGGGCTGGAGCTTCCCGCCATGGTCATGAACCGAATCGCCTGGTACCAGGCAGCGGGCCGTCGTAACCGCAAGCGCTACGCACTCACGGAGGTCACCGCGGTTCTCGCAGCGGCTGCGGTTCCGGTGGCGACGACCGCCCGCCTGGACGGCACGGTGGTCGCGGCGCTCGGCGCCATCGTGCTGGTGGCCACCGGCATCCGTACCACCTTCCAGATCCACGAGAACTGGATCGAGGACAACCGCATGCGCTACGACATCGAGCGCGAAGCCGCACTGTTCTTGGTGGGCGCTCCGCCCTACCAAGGGACGGACGCTGCCAGGGATCTGGTCGTCAGGATCGAGCTCTTCGCCCACGGCAGCGGGCATCGATGGCTTGCTCGACGAACGCGGATTCGCGAGCAAGAGGAAACCGCTGCTGTGCAGCCTCCCGCGCTCGGACAGTAGGGCTCCGCGCTGGACGGCGTGAATCAAAGGTCGGCGGGCTGAGCGTGTCTTCGACGCCGCAGCCGCCAGACCTCAGGGAGCTTCAGTGAACGGACCTCGCGCCGACCTCGCGCCCGGCGAACTTCTCATCGCCCACGCCCGCGTACGAGCAAGGGAACTCGGATGGTGCCTTCGATCGAGGATGGTCGACCGGCAGCTGTACGAGGAGCTCCGGCGTTTTCTCGACGAGATCGGTTTTCCGGCATGCGACGCCCTCGACGCGCTCGCCGGTACTGGAGACCGAGAGCTGCGCAAACGTCTGCATCTGGTGCTCGGGATCGGGACGCTGCGATGAAACGCGGTGAGGACCGAATCGGCCGGACAATCCCTGATGCCCAGCTGGAGTCTGTTGTTCACGCCGCGGCTCGGCGGATCGGCAGGGCGCTGGGGTGGTGCCTGATCATCGCGAGCCCACTGGCCGTGATCGTGGGCTTGGTGGTGCTGCGGCCGACGGCGCCTTCTGATGCTCCGCGGCCGGAGCAGCAGGCTGCTGCTGGCGAGCCGGAGGGCTGGGCGGAGATGTACGTCCGGTCATGGCTTTCGGCCAACCGTGACGACCCCGCCGGGCTGGAGGCCTTCTACCCGGCGGGGGTGAAGTCGACTCGTGCGGTCGGCACGCAGATCCCGGTCGATACCAGCACGTTGTCGGTCGTATCGCCGCGGCCGGGTGCGTGGTCGGTGCTTGTCGCGGTCAACGTCTTGGTCCAGCAGCCCGACGGCAGGCATCGAGCAAGGCTGGCTTGTGCTGACGTCAGTCTTGTCGGGAGTGCCGGCGGCTACGTCGCGGCGGCGCTCCCGGCGCCGGTGGCGTGCCCGCGCACGCTCCCCGCGGTTGACCTCGACTACCCGGAGTCCGCGGAGCTGAACGGGCCGATCGGTCAATCCGTGCACGGTTTTCTGGTCGCCTACCTGGCCGGCCGAGGAGAGCTGAGCCGCTACATCGCGCCAGGGACGAACATCGGCGCGATCGCTCCACCGTTGTACGCCGAGGTCCAACTGCTGGAGCTGCGTACACACGAGCAGTTCGAGCCCGGCCAGGCGGCCCGGCCGCTGGACGGAACCGAGGTTCACGCAACCGCCCGAGCCTGGGGATATGACGCCCTTGGGCAGGTCACCACGATCGACTACGCCCTCACCCTCGCCGCACGGGCGGGTCGCTGGGAAGTCAGCCGGATCGACCCCACTCCGCTTCTGGCCGGAGAATAGGAGAAGAGATGTCGACCATCGTGCTCGCAGCCGACGTCAAGACCTGGATCGACACCAACCTCGCCTGGGGAGACCAGGCCGTTCGCCGTCTGATCCTGCTCGCGGCCGTGGTGGGTGGCATCGGTCTGCTGATTGGGACACGGGGCAACTTCACCCGTTCGATCAAGTACGGCGTGATCGCCGCGATCTTCCTCGGGATCCTGCTCAACCTCGATGGTGTGTCCGGGATGTTCGGCGCCTGGTTCACGAAATGACCGCGCAGCGCACGCGCGGAGATGTCCTGATTGGACGGTCGTACACGAGGTCGCGCAGGTTTCCGCGGATGTTCGGGCAGATGCCCGGGCGGGACGGTGGATACCTGCCTGGTGGCCCGTACACGCTCACCCAGGGCGTGGTCTTCCTCGTTCTTCTGCTTGTGGTCTGGAAGCTGCCGCTTCTGGACTGGCTAGGCCCAGCGCGCTGGGGACTGCCGCTGTCCGCGATCGCCGTCCGCCGCGCACGGATCGAATCGCGGACGCCTGCCAGCTGGCTGATCGGCCTCGTAGCGCATCTGCTCGCGCCGTCGTCGGGAATGCTGGCAGGTCGACCCTATCGGCCGGAGCGGCCGGTGCTGGTCGCTCCGCGGTTCCATCTGCACGGCTTGGACGTGGCTGTGGACAAGGCTCGACAGCCTGTGGATAACGCCGTGCCGACGTCGTCGCTGCAGCGGCTGCTCGCCGGAGCCCGGTGATGGAGAATCAGATCCGGGACATCAGCGGCAACCTGGTGTTCTGCGCGGACGGGTCGGTCTGGGCGGTGTGGCGGGCACACCCGCGCGAAAGCGCTCGCTCGACGGGAAAACAGCTGCACGAGCTGTACAACCGCACCGTCACGTTCATGAAGTCCCTGCGCGGCGAGGTGATGCTGGCGTCGCTGTGTGAACAGGTTCAGCCGCACGCGATCATCCGGCGCTGTCTCGGCGGTATCGACCTCGACGAGAACCCGCACTGGGCGGAAACGGTGCACAACGCCTGGGACGGGCTCGACGACCTCGACGTGCTCGGCCGCAGCTATTGGATCGCCAAACCCCTCGTCGGCAACGGGTGGCGCGACGGAGGCCGCGCCCTGCTGCGAGCCGCTGGAGCGGCACTGAACGCAGGCCTCGGTCTCCCGCCGCGACCTGCGTCGTCTCAAGCTGTCGCCGAGGCTCAGGAACTTGCGCGCGTCATCGAGCACGAACTCGGCGGCGCGATCCCGCTTCGCCCCGCGACCGAAGCCGAACTTCTGTGGTGGTTGGGCCGGGCTCCGGTCCGGGGCGTTCGCGAGCCTCAACTCGAACACGCGGCGACCGTGCACAACACCGGCGCGACCGTGTCACGTGGCCGAAGCCGTGCTCGGCTGGTGACTTTGCGCGGGACCGTGTTCGACGAAGGCGGTCGCAGCGACGAAGGCAAGCGCCTCGGGAACCCGCTGCAGGTATTGAACAAGCGGTTCCTCAAGTGCGTCACACCGGACGACGACGGGCTCGTCGAGAGCTACCAGGCCTGGCTCGTGCTCGCGGAGATGCCCCGCGCCTTCACCTTCCCAGGGCACGAGATCTTGTCGCGACTGGCGAACATCGGCTTCGGAGTCGACTACGCGCTGCGCATTGCGGCGAAGACGAACGACGAGGCTCGCGCGGCGAATCGGCGCCGTACCTGCGACCTGATGAGTCAGGACGACGAACACGGCGGAGACACCGCGGGGGTGCCGGTCGACGTTCACTCCGCCCAGGAGGAGATCCAGCACAAGAACGCCCGCCTCGGCGCGAGCACCACCGAAATCGAACTCGAGGTCGGCGTCGTCGCCTGCGTGTGGGGTGAGACCGCCAACGAGTGCGACGCACGGGCCAAGACGTTGCGGCAGATGTTCTTGGGCGGCGAGTACAAGTGGGAGAGGCCGCTCGGTGGACAGAAGCAGCTCTATCAGGCGCTGCTTCCCGGCTGCCGGACGCCGCTCGTCGTCCGGGAATGCAGCCAGAACCTCCTCGCCAGCGACTGCGCGATGCTGCTCCCGATGTCATCCGCCGAGTTCGGCGACCCGAGCGGCGCCTTGTTCGGCATGGTCCTGGACGGCGGCGCGATCACGCCGTTCCTGCTCGACCCGACCTACGGGCCGACCCACGACTCGTCCGGAGGCGTCGCGGTGATTGGCGAACTTGGCTCCGGGAAGTCGGTTGTATTGAAGAACCTTGCCGCCGTCGTCCGGCTGATGCTCGACGGTCGCGTGATCGCCATCGACCGCACTCGGAGCCGTGAATGGGCACCGGTCGCGAAAGCGCTCCCGGGCAACTGCCAGGTGGTCGACATCCTCGATCCCACGCTCGACAGCGAACGCGCCGCGGACACCGAACTCCGGCATTCCTGCGACCCCCTGCGGGTCTTCCACGGCAAGACGAAGTCCAGCACCGGCATCGCCGAAACCTTCTTCGCCTCCTGGCTGGACCTGGAATCCAACTCGGCCGAACGCGACGCGCTCGGCCGCGCCCTCGACCAGGTCAGCGGCTCGCCGACCGCGTCCAGCAACGCCCTCATCGACGTCCTCACCGACCACGGCGCCACGGATCCAGCGTCACGAGGCCTCGCCGACCGACTACGGCGACTTCGCCGCGATCCGATCACCCGCCCGATCTTCGATCCCGAACTCGACCCCGTCGACCTGCTCGCCGCAGACATGGTGGTCTTCTGCACCAACGAAATCCCGCTCCCGAACACCCTCGAGATGAGCAACGACCGCATGGCCGCCCGCATCCCGCCGAGAAAGCTCTTCGGCCGCGCCTTCCACCTGCTGATCGCGGCGATCGCCAAGGAGATCTGCTTCGGAACCCAGCGGTGGGGCCAATTCATCTGCGACGAGGCATACAACGTCACCGGCACCCCCGAGGGCCAGCAGATCGCCTTGGAATTCGTCCGAGATGGACGCAAGCACGGCGCCGACGCCGCCTTCGGCTCGCACTCCGAAAGCGACCTCGGTGACGAAGTCCTCCGCGGCCTGATCGCCGTCCGGATGCTCGGCCGCCACCGCGACAGCGGTCTCGCCCGACACGGGCTGGCGTGGCTCGGCGTCGACCCCGCCGACACCCGCTACCAGGAGATCGTCACCAAAGACCTCTCACCGCTCAACCCCGCAGGCGGCGACGAAGAACGCCGAGCGCGCGCCGGGGAGTTCCTGGTCCGCGACCACGCCGGCCGGGTCGGCAAGGTCAAGATCGTGACCCAGCCCTACCGGACGCTGCCTCAAGCCGTTCTCACCACGCCCACCGTCCGGCGCCCCTGAATCAAACCCACTGGTACACGCCATGTCTCGGACACCACCGGCGCGACCTCGGGAGACCGTTCATGACGCTCAACGCGCGTGCCGCGAAACCTCTCGCGTTCGCCACCATCGTGCTTGTCCTGCTGCTCGGCAACGCCGCGCCCGTCACTGCTCAAGTCGTTCCGCTGCCACCGAACGAACCGCGGCCCTGCCAGCCGTACCCGCTGTGCCTCGTCGTTCCCGATCCTCGTGCTCCACAGCCGAACCCGCCGAGCTTGGACCATCCCGATCCGGATGCGCCGACCCTGCCCTTGCAGGACGACCACGGGCACGCCGCGCACCTCAAGGGAATGTTCACCATCGACGACGGCTATGGCCGCGACCTGCGCAACTACGACCTCTTCGCCAACCTGCCCTCGCTGATCAGCAACCCCATGCCGACGATCTGGCTCTGGCTGGCGAACATGGGCTTCGCCGTCGGCAAGTACGCACTCGGCTTCTCCGTCTGGTTCACCGAATGGTCCATGACCGCAGGCGTCGTCGACTGGATCAAGGCGCCCGCGCAGGACCTCGAGAAGATCTGGCAGACGACGATCATCGGCGGGCTGAAACTCCGCGAGCTGGCTCTCTTGATCACGACCGGCTACCTCGGCCTGCTATTCATGCGCGGCCTCACCACCCGAGCCTGGCGCGAGACCATGTCCACGATCGCGATCAACGTCCTGGCCATCGCGATCATCACCCATCCCGTCGACTTCCTCGTCGGCGACGGGGGAGTGCTCAGCCTCAGCCGAGACCTCGGCGCCGACGTCAGCGCCGTGATCATGGGCAAGCAACCCGGCGGCACCGGCAATCCCGCCGCGCCGGTCGGGCAAGCCCTCATCGACAACCTGCTCATCGCGCCGTGGGAGACGCTCAACTACGGGACTCCGGTCGCCGGCAAGCAGGGCACGGGTGCCTGCCAGTACTCGATCAAACAGATCCTCGACCAGGGGCCGTGGTCCGGCAAAGACAGCACCCCGGCCCGCGAGCTCGCTGGATGCCCGAGCGAGTACGGCAAGTACAACGAGGTCGCCGACGGCGACCGCATGCTCGGAGCGTGGGAGTACGCCGTCGCGATGATCCTGTTCGCGGTCCTCACCATCTGCCTCAACGCGATCCAGATCCTTGCCCCCTACTTCCTGCTCTTCGAAGGCCTCCTCCTCAGCCTGGCCCTGATCGCGGCCCTGATCCCGACACTGCAGCACCAGCTGGCCTACCGCATCAGCGCGATCGCCGGCACCGTCGCCAAGCTGCTGATGGGTATGTTCTTCATCGCCGTCATGACCGTGCTGCTGCGGTCGCTCATGCTCGCCGACCTCGGCCCGCAACTGGTCAAGTTCGCCGTTATCGACATCGTCGTGTTCTCTGGCTTCCTGTTCCGCAAGCGGCTCATGGCGAACATTCAGCGGATCCGGTCCAACGTCAATTCCGGTGTCCAGCGGCTCGGCAGGCCACGGAGCGGGCCGAAATCCATGCCCTTGCCCGTCGTCGAGCCTGGACCGCATCGGATCAGCCGCACGATCAAGACCGGCGCTGGCGCCTTCACTGAGGCCATTGCCCCGGCGAACGACCTGAAGAACCGGCTGGTGACCGCGGGCAGACTGGGCGGGAAGGCCAGCAGCAAGGCCGTCTCCTTCACGCTAGGCGCCCCGGTGTCCTGGCCTGCGGCCGCGAACCGCGCGCACACCGCCCTCACCGCACGGGGCACCGCGGCCAAGGCAGCACTCGGGCGCAAGGCGGGCGCCGTGAAGGCCTACGCCTCCACGTACGCCGGAAACCTCGGTGCCGCCGCAAGCCCCTTGGTGAATGTCGCGACCACCGCGGCGTCGGTTCTCGCCAGCCGCCGCTCATCCAGCGAGCAACCCGTTGCGCCTCAGCCGCCCGCCAGGATCTCGGCCACTCCCGAATTCACCGGCACCGACCTCGCGGCTCCTGCTCCCTCGGGGAGGAGGCCACGCGGCCAGAGCCCAATCCCGGAACCGACTGCGCTGCCGCCTGGGATGTTGCCGATCACGCCGACGTGGTCGCAGCGTTTGCGTACGCGGTTGAACGAGCACCGGTCATGAACCCGCTTCTTGCACTCCAAGTCGCCGAGCACGTCCGCAACGAGATCCGCGAACATCCGAAACGATGGGGCTGCCTCGCTCTCTTTCTCCTGTTCGGACCTGCCATCGCCTGCGCACTCGTAGCCGTCCTGATCATCGTCGTCATCGCCGGGGGAGCAGACGGATCTAGCCCGGCGCCAGGACACGTGCCCGGCATCCCGGACGTCATGCTCACCGCCTACCAGCAGGCGGCGCAGCGCATCGGCGGCATTCGCCCTACATGCGCCGGGATGCGCTGGTCAATCCTCGCAGGCATCGCCGAAGTCGAATCCCGCCACGCGTCCGGCCGGAAGATCGCGCCCAACGGGGACATCACCCCACCGATCTTCGGCCCGCCCCTCGACGGCAGCGGCGTCGGAGGCAACCGCACGCCCATCCGGAATCCCGACGGAACCTTCGCCCGCGCCGTCGGTCCGTTCCAGTTCCTCACGACCACCTGGGCCGGCGTCGAACAAGACGGCAACGACGATGGCGCCCGCAACCCGCACAACACCTTCGACGCCGCTCTCGGGGCGGCGGCCTACCTCTGCGGGACCGGACCTCGGAACTTGAAGGACCAGGCCCAGCTACGCGCCGCGCTCTTGCGGTACAACGCCAGCCAGACCTACGCCACCCAGGTCCTCGCCAACATCGAGCGCTACGACGCGCTTGAACTCCAGCCTGCCGTCAGCGCTTCCGGAGCAGCGAAGACCGTCATTGACGCCGCAATGTCACAGCTCGGCGTGCCGTACGCCTGGGGTGGTGGCACGGCCGCAGGGCCGAGCCGCGGGATCCGGGACGGTGGCGTCGCCGACCGGCACGGCGACTACAACAAAACCGGCTTCGACTGCAGCGGTCTCGTTCTCTTCGCCTACGCCAAAGCGGGCATCGCCTTGCCACACAACAGCAGGGCACAGTTCGCGTTAGGGGCGCGCGTGCCGAAAGAAGCGGGGCTCGGCGCTCTACGGCCAGGTGATCTCGTGTTCTACAGCCCTGGGCTCATCCACCATGTGGGGATCTACGTCGGCGGCGGCAAGATGATCAATGCTCCTAGCTCAGGTTCTTTGGTTCGGATCGACACCATCAATCTCGCCAGCTATGCCGGGGGAGTGAACATGTTGCGATAGGTGTGCTGGAGCGGTATCCCGCCCACCGCTGGCGAGGTTACGGCGAAGCGGAGTTGTCCGTGCGTACGGACGTGAGGCGAGGCGTCGTGCGCGTAAGAGCGCGGGTAGACCTGACAGTAGGATCGCAAGGGTTGCCAGAAGAATTCCGCCATAGACCCATCCAAATCTAGCGAAGTCGAGGGCCGAGTTTCCCTGGCCGACTTCATCAACATTCGCGCCTAGGTAGGCCAGCACCAGAGTTAAAGGTACAGCGATGGCCGGCAGTGCCAGAAGGGGCCCCGACCACGACCGTCTTCTTTCAAGGTCAACGGACTTTTGGGCGCTATTGAGAAAATCTCCTTCGGTGCGGACTATTTGCTCAAGCCTGGAGAGGATTCGGAGTGTGGCATGTAGTCGCTCCCTGATCTTGTTCGTGGCAATAATTGATTCATAGTACTCCTTGATTCGGGTGCCGGAAACGAGTAGTCGGCTTTCCAGTTGCGCTTCGACGTTCAGGCCGATCTCAATGTGTAGTTGCTGAATCTGTGAGTGCCTGTCTGTCAGATTGCGCTGCAGTTCGGCCAGTGTTGAATCCTCATGGCGAACGGCACCTGCGGCAAGTGCGGTGATGGCGGTGTCGAATATCTTGTTCACTCGTTCGGAGGCTGCGACTGCCTGGCAAAGTCCAGTCAGACAAGCATTCTCCATGTATTCCTGATGCCCTAATAGGACGGTTGCATGTGGTCCGTGTGCGCAGATGCTGTACGCTCTTCGGTTCATCTGGGGTGGAAAGTGGAGACCCTCGACGCCTGGTCTGGCAGGCGTGTCTGCTCGGTGAATGATCCGCTGTAACGCGTCAAGGTTGTATTCAATATTCCCGGCAGCGGACGGCACGACGAGAATGTGCTTCTCAAGAAGCTTGGATTCGGCGGTAGACCTGCCTGGGATGCAGAGGCGCTCGACGATCGCAGCGGTTCGTGCGTTGTTGATTTTGAAACGCCCTGAGGTAAGCCATCGGGCAACAGAAACTATGTCGGTAATGTTTCCGGAAAAGTCGACCATCAGAACGGCTATCGATTGAACACTTCGGGTGTCCCAAAGCTCCAATCTTGATGTAGTCACATTGACCTGTCGGGGAAACGTAAGTTGGCGAGATTCGAAAAACTCTTGGTCAAGCAAGGCGGGTAGCTGCGAGGCGTGGGGTGTCACGTACTTGGTGTACTCGCCGAAATCTCTGACTGCAGAAACTGGTTCGCCAACTGTCTGCAAATTCCCAGGAGGAGTGTCAACAGCTCTGACGAGGTAGGCGCGATGGAGGGGTCTGTTGCTGGGGCCGATCAAGTCTTGGTCAAGTAATTCATGGTCTGTGGACAGCAGTGGAACACCGTTGATCGCCCAATGTGTCATGTTCAACGTGTACAGGCTGTCCTTGCCCGTTACAAGGTGCTAATCGGTTCACCGAAGTAGACGACTTCGTCGAATGACATCCTCCGCGCGGGTGTGCCGAGTGTTCCTGAAGGCCAGCGCAGAGTGAGATCAAGTTGCTTCGTGGCGTTGCGCTCGACCCCGCATCGAACGCGCCTAGGTGCGTACATGCCTCGAGCATGATGTTACGCAGTGAGCTTGCGATTGACCTTGCGGTCGACCCAGCGCTGGCGTGTTCTGTATCTGCGAAGGTTTCCGCTGGTCAGATGCTGTGGGCAGGCCCAGTCGGGAATGCCGACTTGTTCCCCCAGGGCCGTCAGGCCATCCAGGAAACCAGCGCGCCGAAGGCGCTCGATTTTCACCACGTGCTCGCCGAGCCCGCGCTGTGGTGGGCGACCACGGCGGTGGTCGCGATCTTGATCGCGGTCTTCGTCCTCCACCGACACTTCCGTTCCCACCACCTCCGCTCCAGAGTCAGTTACGACCTCCTCCCGACCGCCACGTTCGACCCGTCGCTCCAGGGCGTTCTGGCGTTCGCGCACCAGCTCGGCCGGGTGCGCCCGGTGCACGGCTGGGTGCCGAAGGCCGCGGTCGGTGTCCGGGTGCGGTTCAGCACGGACGAGGCGTTCGGGAAGCTCACCATGAGCGTGGAGGGCCGGGAGTCGATCACCGGCGTGATCAACAAGCTGACCTACCCGGAAGTCGAGATCCGCCGCAACGCGGACGACCGAGGAGATGTCTCCCGGGACCATGGACGAGGGCGAAGTGACCTCCGTGAGGGCGGGGGAGCGCGATGAAATTCTTGCGAGACCTCCGGGCGCGCCGAAACAGGGAGACTCGTCCTTCCTCTGAAGAAGCGCAGGTGCACGTGGCACGCGCCGAGCTGGTTCTCGCGCGGACGGCCCAACTCGCGCTCAAGGCGCTGCCGCTTCGGCCGGACGACCCGCTGCAGGCGCTGGCGAACGCGCTGGGCGACGTCCGCCCGGATCTCGGGGAGAAGGTCGACGTCTGTCTCGACTTGATTCCGCTGACGCCCGCGAGGATCCGTCATCTTGCTCGTCAGACGACCAAGCAGGACGGGGTGGTAGGACGTGCACTCGTCGAGGCTGCGGGCGAGATCGTCGGTGAGTTCGTGCCGACCGCACGCGGGGCCGGCCGATCTGCCCCGCGACAGCAAGCACCGGTACCGAACAAGTTCGCCACGGACGAGCCGGTCTTCGCGGTCCAGCTGCTGATCCGGTGCCGTTCGGAGATCCCCGGCCGGGCCGAGGCTCATCTGCGCAGCGTGATCGGCGCCTTCGACGTCTACCGCGGCGACAACTACTGGCGAGCTCGAGGGCCGCGTGTGCTGGGTTGGCATTTCGGCGCGGACACGATCCTGATCCGCAGGTTCTTCGACCGGCGGTTCCACACCGGCTTGACCAAGCCGCGCAGCCGGTCATACGTGACGGCCAGCGAAATCGCGGCGCTGTTGAAGCCGCCATCCGGACGTTGCCTGTCACCGGTGATCGCCCGCAGCCGGGGCTGGGTCATGCCCGCGCCCAGAGAGATCCCGCGGTACAAGTCCGGCGCCGGGCTGGTTCGGCTCGGTTATGTCACCGACCTCAACGGCGAGGACCGGCTCGTCGGGGTGCTGATCCGTGAGCTGCTGTTCTCTGCGCGGTTCGGGAAGGCCGGCTTCGGCAAGACCGAGGAAGCGCTCGCGCAGGCGATCGAGATCGCCCGGCTCGGCGGTGGCGTTTGGTTCCTCGATCCGCACGCTGACGGTTGGAAACGTGCGAAACCGTATCTCTCCGATCCTGAGCTACGGAATCGGCTGTGGGAGGTCAATCTCGACGTCCGCGGAAGGGACAAGCGGCTGCCCGGCTGGAACCCGCTCAGCATGCAGGGGTTCTCCGAAGAGGACATCGAGGACCGCGTCGACGCGGTCGTCACGTCGTTCGCCACGGCACTGGGATGGGGAGACTCCGCGCCGCGAGCGAAGTCGATCCTGACCAAGGCGTGCGAGGCGCTCTGCTACCTCGCGATGCGGCTTCCGCCGGAGTGCGCGCCAACGATCTTCCAGATCCCGACGCTCCTCGACGACGACGCCTGGCGCGACGAGATCTTGCGCGTACTGAAGCCGAGCATCCGCCGCTACTGGACGGACTCCTTCACCAAGCTGGCGCCGGACGCGACCACGGTCGTCACGAACATCATCAACCGCTTGCGCACCAGCCCGACGTTGTCCGCCTTCCTCGGGTCGTCGGTCACGACGTACAACGTCCGCCAGGCCATGGACACGGGGAAGATCGTCTTCGTCTGCACCACGGGCACCGGCGAGACGAACAAGCTGATCACCTCGTTCATGATCTACGACCTGTTCCGCGCCGGCCGCTCGCGTGCGGACACACCGGTCGATCAGCGCCGCAGGTGCGACGCCTTCGTCGACGAGCTCGCCGCGGTCGACGGAGCGTCGCGCGGGTACCTCGCCGCCATCCTGGAACAGCTGCGGAAATATCGCGTCGCGCTGCACGCGATGAACCAGATGCCCGACCGGCTCGCCCCCGAAACCCGCAGGGCGCTGCTGCAGAACCAGTCGCTCCTGATGACCAGTGCCGCCGCGATCGACGGCGCTCGGACGGTGGCACGCGAGTACGGCGGTCTCGTCCAGCCCGCGACGATCACCGAACTCGAGCAGTTCCACCACGTCGTCACCGTGACGCTCGGCGGCCAGCGCACCACGCCGTTCAAGATCCGCGGTCTCCACGTGGACGACGAATTCGCCGAGCACTTCCACCCCGAATGGAACGACGACGTCGACCGATGCCTCGACCAGAACCTGACCCGCAGGCCGATCGGGGAGGTCCTGGACGAACTCGAGGACCTCGACGACCGGATCCTCGTCGCGCTGCGCGGCAACCAGCCGGCACCTCGTTCGCGGCGAGGGCGCCCTCCGTCCCGCGGAAGCGGCGCGGGCCTTGAGCTTCCGTCACCCGAGTCGACGGTGGAGTGATCGATGCCGCGACTCGACCCGTTCAAGCGCGAGGCCCTCGTTGTTCTCTACTGGCACCGCATGGTCTCCACGGAGCAGATGCGGCGGCTGATCGCGCCAGCCACGTCGATCCGTACCGTCCAGCACAAGCTCCTTGCCCTTCAGACGGACGGTCTTGCCGACGGCTTGCACCGGCACCATTCTCCCCGGACCTGGCATGTCACCAAGAGCGGTGCGGAACTGGTCGAGGAGTCCGGGCGAGTGGATGCCCGCCCGTATCGGATACCGCGGGCGGCCACGGTGGAGCTGCTGCAGGATCATGCGCTCGACGTCGTCGAAACCGGGCTCGCCTTTGCGGCGGCGGCCCGCCGGCGCGGGGACGAATGCGGGCCGCTGTCCTGGACCCCGGAGGTCGCGCACCGGTTTCGAGACGGCCGTGGACGGCACCAGGGCGTAGTCATCGCGGACGCGGTCCTCGACTACGTCCTCGATGAAGATGGGCGGCGCTCGCAGCGCACCTTCTTCATCGAGCTGGACCGCGCGACCATGCCCGTCGCCCGGCTGGCGCAGAAGCTTCGCTCCTACGTCCATTACCACGACTACATCCCCGGAAAGCCGAACTCGGCTGGGCAACCCGCATGGCGAAGCCGGTACGCGCGCTTCCCGCGGCTTCTCATCGTTCTGTCCGGCGCTGCCGAGCACGTCCTCGAGCGCCGACTCGCGGACCTGCGGGCCTACGCACAAGCGATGCACGGCCTGGCGCTCGCCGGCGATCGCGTATGCGCGCTGGGCACGACCTTGCGGAGGCTCCGAGAGTCCGGACCGACAGCAGACATCGCGCTGCCGTTACTTGCCGAGAGCGGCGCACCGGTATCCACGTTCACCTGGCCCAAGACGGGTAGCCAGTAATGGACGAATCAATCGATTTCGTTGGGCAACTTGGGTTTTCGTCCCGGTTGCGCCAGCGTCGATTCACCTTGCTCCCGCTACGAGGTGAGGGAACTCCGTTCACAGAGTCGCAGGGACGAGCGCCCGGCGACAGTACCGCGCCGGAAGAACTCGCTGACCTGATCTCCTCCATCGCGACCGTTGGCGTCCTTCAGCCGGTCCTCGTCGAGGAGATGGACGTCGGCGACGACAAGGCCCCGGCTATGAGGCTGACGGCGGGGGAGAGGCGCTTGCGGGCCTGCCGCTGGGGCGCCGTCCACAAGCCGGACAACCCACACTTCAGCGCGCTCCCAGCGGTTGTGTGCCCGGGACCGCTGTCGGACGAGGAACGCCGGATCTGGCAGCTGGTCGAGAACCTCGCGCGCGAGAACCTGCGTCCCGGCGAGCTGGCGGCCGCGCTCGTCCTCGATCGCTGCGCCGTGCTGCTGGGCAAGCTGATCGCGCACGGCTACAAGGTCCCGGCCGACGTCTACGCCATCGACGATCCGATCGCCCGGTTCTCCGCCATGGAGCGGATTCGAGGCAATGACAAGAAATGCGCGGCGCCGTGGTCCCAGGTCCTGACCCGCCTCGGCCTGCAGCTGACCCCGCGGAAGGCGCGCGAGCTGGTGCGCGCGTTCGCCGAGATGCCCCGCGAGATCGCCGAAGAGATGGACGAGGCCAAGATCAGCCTCAACACCCGCATCCGGTTCATCGAGCTCAACCGCGGGAGAGCGCAGGCAGCACAGGACATCTGGGCCGCGGTGAAGAAGACCAACCGGATCAGGCTGTTGAGCTCGGCCCTGACCGCTGCGGCCGACCCGGCGATCACTCCGGACGAAGCTCTTGCCGAAGCCGAGCAATTGCACGAGCAAGCGGACAGTGCACGTGCTGACAAGCTCCGCGCCGACTCACCGGCGACCGATGCCCCCGTCCCGTTGGTGGAACAACGACTTGTCGACAACACCCTCGCCAGCCTTCGCCTCCTGACCGCCGCGCTGGCTCGCGGTGCTCGGCTCTCCGCGCACGATCTGGCCTCGCTCCGCCTTCTGACCGATCAGCTCAACGGAACGGAGTGAGCCCCTTGTCCGTATTCCTCGGTCTGCCCACCGACACCGCGCCGGCCGCGCGGTGCGACTGCAGGCGCTGCCCCTGGTACGCGGGCGCTGACGCCGAGCCAGGTGCGGTGATCGCGCCGGTGTGCTCGGGGTGCAATTCGGACTGCAGCTACTGCGGCTGCGCACGCGCAGAGACAGCGCGGACAGGGACCGCGTGCTCGAGCTGCCCGATCCGTTGCGGCTCCCGAACCGACATCCAGGCGTGGATGGCCGATGTCGGAGAGACTCTCGAATTCGACGACGTCATCCTCCGCGGCCGCTTGCCCGAAGGCTTGCCCTCCTTCATCCCGCAGGTCGACGGATCCGGCGCCGGCGACCTCGACGCCGCGTTGGGCTGGCCGGCCTACGCGGTCGGTTCTTCGTCGCGTGTTCTCTCCGCAGACGCACGCCATCTACCCGCGGTGGGACCAAGCAGCGACCGCCGCCGAAGCGCTAGGCCTTCCGGCCACGACGCTGACCGTCCTCTCGGGATACGGAGAGGACCCGCTGGTCGAAGCGTTCTGGACGGCACGGCATCGCGATCGGTTACTCGACCGGCTGGCGACGCTCAAGTTCGATCTCGTCCTAGCCCCCAACTACTCGATCTACGGCAACTGGCCGCGCGCCGAACACCTGATCAACATGCGCAGGTCACTCCTGCTCACGGAGGAATTCGTCCGGACCGGGATGCCGGCCGTCCCGAACGTCTATTGGTTCCGGCTCGAAGACCTCCAGCGATACGCCACGTGGATCGCCGACACCGCGCCGCCCGCGATCGCGATCAACCTCCAGACCGTGCGCGAGAACAAGAACTGGGAAACCTGGGCGTTGCCCGGTCTCAGCTGGCTCGCGGAGAACATCCCGGCCGGCCTCCCGGTCATCATCACCGGCCTCTCCCGTCAAGACCGCATTGCCACCGCCGTCGACCTGTTCGGCACCGGGCTGATTCTCGTCAGCCAGAACCCGGCGCAGTACGCGCTCCACGGAGCCGTGATGACTCCCGAAGGCCGTAAGGACCTGCAAGCCCGCATCCCGGACGCTTTTGCCAGTTCGGTGCGCTATCTGGCGTCACTCTTGCCCGAAGGAGACGACTGATGCAGCGGACGCTCTGGATCCTGCTTGGCTGGTCACCCGAGTACGGGGCCGCCACGACCGTCGTCGCGGTGCTCGGTATCGATCAGGGAGATGACGGCCGGATCAACCGGCACATCGAATGGGTCCCGCGGGAGTATCAACGTTGCCTCACTTGGCGCGAACGCATCGCCTCTACCCCAGTAGACGACCTTCCCTCCCACCTGGAGATCTGGGAGAGCTCGCTCACCGCACCCGCCGCACGCATCGACCTCATTCCCTCGGCACCTGATCTCGGTGCCGCTGTTCAATACCAGCTCGACGACCTGCTCGGTAGCACCGGCTGATCGGGTCCTCATGGGAACGAACTCCAAGACCACGCACTCCACCTACGCCGTCGGCCCGTCGGATACAGCTGCGCACGATACTTCCGTCGATGAAAGTCCGAAGTGGACCGATGCGGAAATTGCCCTGTCGGTCGTGGAAGGTTTCGCGCTCAACGGGGTCGACCCGGAGAACCCGTTCGAGCCGACCACTCTCGATCTGCCCGATGACGTCGGGGAACGGTATGCGATGTTCGTGGAGGCGGTTCACGAGGCGCAAGGAGAAATCGCGAAGATCACCGGAGACCCCAGCGCGTTCGAGGACGCGTTGCACACCCAGTGTGAGCTGTTCCTGAACGGCCTTACGCAGGACGAGCTCAAGGAGCTCGCTGTTGCGAAGGGGTTCAAGCATCCGGCGTTGGTGGGGTTGTCCGAAACCAGCGGAAACCCCTTGGTGCACTGGCTCGATCCATCCTATCCGGACGATGCAGTCACCAAACAGACGATCCAGAGCGTCGCGATCAACAGGTTCATCGCGTTGTGCTCCGGCGAAACGGTCGGAGGCAAGACCCTTGAACAATGGCAACAAATCGACGCGAGCTTGGTCGCGAAGCCCATCCATAGCGTGCCGGCGGGCTTCGCCACCTGGACGCCGACCGCAGCAGAAGTGCAGGCAGTACAGGAGTCGATCAATTCTGCTGTCAGCGCGGTCGGAGCTGCCAAGACCGACGGCTCGTGGGCCGATCCTGACCTCGTCTCAGGTCTGATCACCGCGGAAAACAAGCTGGCGACCGCGCACAACCCAGCGCTCGCCGACTTGTCGACGATACGTTCAGCGGCGAAACATCAAGTCGATCAAGCCTTCACCGACATCGCTCCCCATGAACTTTCCGCGGCGATTCAAGCCGCGAAGGACCTTGACCAGATCTCGCCATTCCATGCCAAGGTGCTCAACGCTCACCAGGTCCTGAAGCTTCTGCGTGGGTCGACCGAGAAGCAGGAACGGCTCGACCTCCAGAGCCTCGCGGTCGAGCGGGCGGCCACGAAGGCGAAGTTCGAAGCCCACATCGCCGACCTGCACAACGCGATCGGGCACGGTGGCCTGCCTAACCTCGCCGACCCGGGCGGCGTCGCGGCGATGACCAAGTTCCTCGACCACGCGCATCAAGCGGGGAATGCCTATACGGACATAAGTGGCTGGAAGCCCGTCGAGCCGACACTCGCGCACAACGAGACTCTGCAGCTCGCGCAAACAGGAATTGGGCCATGGGCCGACCAGCAAGAGCTGAAGGACCTGCGAGCGTTCGTTGTTTCCACTGGCCTCCTCGCAACCGATCAAGCCGAGGCAGCGACGAAGTCGTTCTGCAAAACGCTCCTGGTACATCAAGCTTATGGGGCCGGCGCGTCGGTCGCGTCGCTGAAAAACAGCTTACAAGAGAAGGTCGCTCTCAAGAACAGCGCGAAGTCGTTGCCTGCCAAGGCAGGTAAAGTCGCGAAAGCACCTATCTTGGCAGCGCCCCGAAGCACGTTCGGCCGACAGCACGCTGAGATGCTCTCCGCGCTGAAGCAGACCAAGGCCGCCCTGTCAGCGTTGCCGAAATCGGTCGATCCGTCCGCTGTCGAGGCTTGGGACTTCGGAGCGGGCAAGCCCGCCCACCTCGGAGGGACACATCCGAAGACGCTGCACACCGGGCCGGACGGCAAGCCCTGGCTCGCGAAAGGAGAAGCGACTCCACGGGGCGGCGCGGTCATCGCGGCCGAGGCCGCCACTTCGCGAGCGCTTCACCGTGCAGGCTTACCCGTGGTCCCCGTATTCGCCACCAAGATCAACGGAAAGCCTGCCTCCGTGCAGCCGATGCTCGTCGGCGCGACCGAGATGTCCGACAACCCCTCCACCTGGTCACAAACCGACGTCGACGACATCGTCCGGCTGCACGTCGCAAGTTGGGCTCTGGGAAATCACGATCCGCACGCCGGCAACGTCCTCCGGACCGGCGAGGGCGGACTCGTCCCGATCGACCACGGGCAGTCGTTCAAGTTCTACGGTCAGGACAAGCTGTCGATGTCGTTCCGGCCGAACAACACGACAGCGGTCTATCACCGGGCGTATGACGCCTTCAAAGAGGGCAAGCTGGCCAAAGGAGTCCGGGTCAATCCCGCGGCCGCGCACTCGGTGATCAAGCATCTCGAGTCGGTTCCAGACGCCGAGTGGCGCGGACTGCTGCGATCGGCGGCCTACGCGGGAGCCGCGCAGAAGCAGATGAAATGGGTTCCGGCGATGCGTGCGAAGGCGGCCAAGCACCATGGCATCGCTGAAGCCTCGGTGACCACGAAGCAGGTCGCTGAGGTGTTCCTCGACTACGCGGTCGAGCGCAAGAAGAGTCTGCGCAAGGACTTCGCCGAGTTCCTCCTCGGCGAGTTGAAGCTGGAGAACGCCGTGGCCCTTCAGCACGCAGGGAAGACGTGATGGGGACCAACTCCAAGACGGCTCACGCGAGCTACTCGATCACCCCGTCGGCCCCGGCAGCCGAGCCCGGGCCTGTCGAAGCTGCGCCGCCCGCAGAGGTGTCAGCTACTCCGCCTGACGACGAGATCGCCGTTGAAGTGGACAGCCCTAAGGAACCTGGCGCTCAGCCGCTGACGCCCATCCCGGATACACCGGACGTCGGCAAGCCATTCGGCGAGCCGATTTTGGTGGGCGGGGCCGACCTGCACGCATCGAGTGCCACCCTGGTGAGTTACGCCGGCGCCGAAGGCCCACGCACCGTTCTGCACGCACTCGTCAGCGAGCAGGCAGAAGACAAGCTGCTCGACGCCATCCACGTAACCAAGGAGACAGCGCCGGTCCAGGTCGAACAGACCGTCCACGGCCGGCTTCCGGTCGACGAACAGCACGAACTCGCGGACAAGATCATCGCGGCTGCGAAGAGCGTGAACCACCACATCAAAGCGGGAGATCTCTCCGTCGGAAACCTCCCATCGACAACGGAGCAGAAGATCAACGACGCGAAGACGGCGATCTCTGCCGCGACCGATGATGTCGGCGACAGCCCAGGACCAGCGGACTCCGCGATGCTCGCGCACTACGCGGCGAAGCTGGCCGACGTCGAGGCAGCGGCCGCCGCGGCGAAGAACGTCGGGCACGTCAACCCGTACCTGCACGAAGGCGTCGCGATTGTCACAGTGACCATGCCCGTGCTCGCGAGCGACGCCGGTGACCAGCGAGTCGCCGGTCTCCTACGCGACGCGACCCGGATCAAGCCGACCTTGGACTCCGAGACCGGCCAGGCCAGCTGGAACGGCATGGCGCGGTGGGAGAAGGTCGCCGGCAAGGAGTATGCGATCAACCTCGGCGATGGATTTCAGGCCGTCTACCGGCCCTACAGCGTCAATTCGCCGAAGACGACGGAGTTCTCCTTGCGCGGCCGACTCGAGATCATCGCACCCGCAGGTGAGGGGCATGGCCCGGACGTGGTCAAACGACTCGGGCAGCTCAACCTGGCCAACCGCCCGATGACCCGGGCCGAGGGCGAATACGGTTACCTCGCCGCGAACGTCAAGGCACAGAACCTGGCAGGCAAGACTGAGGTGCAGGCAGCCATCGCGACCGGCGATCAGCTCGAGGAGATGACGCGCCAGGAGCTCTTCCACGAGCGTGCACACCTCGCCGTCGGCCTGGACGACGCTCAGCTCGCGCGGTTCGCCAAAGACATCCAGCTGGACGCGCACACGCAGGCACTGCCGACGAAGGTGAAGGTTCTGCGCGAAGCCGTGGCGAAAGTGACTGGGCACCAGACCGGCGACGCACTCGCTGCCACGGCGGGCTACGACCCCGCTCCCCGACGGTCTGGCGGCTGGCTCACGTGGAACCGGTTCGATGTCGGCAACTCGATGACGAAGCTGACCGCCGCGTTCAAGGGGAAGGCCCTGGTCCACGCCACGTCAGCGACGGGGCTGAAAGCGATGCTGGCAAACGGTGTGCTCGCCTCCACCGAGCGCCGGACCTTGATGGGAGTGAGCCGCGGCGTCGGTATGAGCGAAGACCAGGACAAACTCACTGGGGGAGCGAGTTCCGTCTTCCTGCGCGTGCTGGGCAAGCCGGCGTCACATGATGGCCCGAAGCTGGTGTGGGACCAGCCTGAACGGCTGATGCACCGCGCGGACTACTACGGCGCGAACGCGGACACCTACGGGGCCGTCAATCCTTCCAAGACCGGCAAATACGGTTCGTCCACGCGAGACCCGTTCAAGATCGCCCATTTCACGAGTCCCGCGAACGAGGTCATGTTCGGTGACGGAATCGACCTGCTGGGCGCCGAAGGACCGTCGAGAATCCTCTGCGACAGCAAGACACAGCGCGACGAGATCCACGCCATGTTCACTGCCAAAGGCATCACGCACATCGCCGGCAAGCCGATCGACGACGTTTTGAAGGCATGAGGGAGAGATGACCCGTGAATCGTGAGATCGACCTCGACGAGGCCGAGCGTGTCCTCGAAGACCTGGTCACCGGCCGCACACAGAAGAGGGCTGACGACCTGCTGCCTGGCGCCGAACTCGTCATCGACGGTGGCCAACGGGTCGCGCTGGCAAGGCACGTACGCCGGGATACGGATGAGCCCGGTCTCTTCTGGATCCGACCGCTGAGCGCGGCCTTCCAGGACCCGGAAACGCGGCTACCCGTCTTCGATCCCACGATCATCCGACGGCGGGCGCTCCACGTCGCCGCGGCACGGCGCGATGGCCCGCGCCTACATCTCGAGCTCGTCAGCGGCTCGACCGTGACCGTGCTGCCGGCGCGGTCCAGCCGTCTGATGGCCCTGCAGGAGTTCGACACCTGGATGACCACGATTTCCGACGGCGAGCGCGAGGGGCTCGAAGCGCTCGATCACGACTGAATCATGCCGCTCATCACCGGGCTTGTCTCGGGTATGAGTGCGACTTCAGAACCTCAGCTGAACGACGTCGAATGGGTCGGCGAGCACCACGAAGCGCACGGTCAGCTGCTTGTTCGCGGAGCCTCGCTCGACGAGATCATCGCGAAGGCGACCGGAGCGCTTGCCGACCACCACTTCCCACCCGTGGGTCAGACGGCTTTGCGGGTGCGGCCTGGGTGGTGGTGCGTGACCACCTGCGAGTGCCGCCGAGGGCTCGCGGTCTCGAATCATCCGGGGTGGCACTACCGCCGAGCACGGTCGAACGAAGCCGGTTCGTGGTACGGCGCCGAGATCCGTTTCGGCCTACGGGGTCACACGGTCGAGCGATGTGATGGCTGATTCGGCGGGCCAGCCTCCGAGGCCGTGTGACGATGACCGGATGGACCAACTGAGGGTGCCGACCGCTCGATGAACCTCGACCTGCGCGTTGCCGTCGGGTTCGTTCTCGGCGGCGGGTTGGCCTCGATATCGGTACTGCTGTTCCGGATCACTCTCAAGATGGCGCCAAAGCGTCCCCACTATATTTCGATCGCGGC
>Ga0307518_10000155_pt1 | contig 50637 bp, 55 predicted proteins | sample 25_EM_MG_FD_203889 | JGI IMG/M metagenome (GOLD analysis project Ga0307518, IMG submission 203889) | Populus trichocarpa ectomycorrhiza microbial communities from riparian zone in the Pacific Northwest, United States - 25_EM | ecosystem: Host-associated > Plants > Roots > Unclassified | place... | reverse complement strand
GTGTCCGCGCCTGCTTACCGCTGTGGAATGACGAGGTTTCGATGTGTTGGGTAGGTAAAGCCTCTTCGTTATTTACTGGGTTAATACAATATTGCTGTATTCAGGTTTTCTGAGGTCACCAAGTGAAATATATATATCCGCGGCTGTGCAGAGTCCACCAAGAAGATTGATTGTTAACCCCCTCGGAGAAGAGACTCTCGTCGCGTCCCAACTCGCGCCTCGTCTCTTCTTCTCTGTCATGCCCCGGCAAAAACTTGGTCGCTCGTGGGGCACACGTTTCGATGCTCTTGCTGCTGTCGACTCTGTCCCCTCCTCCCCTGAGTGTACCCTCACCCACCCGCAGAAACTAAAGCCTGCTATCCAAATGGGCGAGTCGGACAACAACCACGACAGAGTTGTACACGATGCCAGCATTTTTATTGGAAGGTAAGCTAACGTTCAAATATAGCGCCGACGACTAACCCGATCCTCTAGTCTTCCTTCCCACATCGAACACGTTGAACTACTGGCAATGCTTTCCGACCATTTCTCAGGGTACTCGCAAATCCAAGGAATCAAAGTTGTCCGTGACAACAAGGGGGGAACGTGCGCATTCATCCAGTGTCAGGTATAGTATTTATGCCAGTCCATGCCGATCGACTCATTTCTCCAAGAACCCCGGTTCTGCAGCTTCGCTCTTACTGAATCTCCGGTCCTCGCCGCGGCCGTTCTTAGGTCGCTATTTGCGATATGAACCTGCCAGGGCGTTCCGCGCGCTCCTCGTCTCCTATAGGTCAGTGGATATTTTCTGCATTATCTCCTGCATATATGCGCATGGAAGCAAATAAATTATATGCATCATCTATCCCATCGGTTTTCAGGAGCCCCAGGCAGTGCAACCAAAATGCCCAAACAGGGGAAAAGACAACCCGTCCTGAGGATAGCGGATTCACGGAACTCGAATTGCCTACAGCGATGAAACTCACCAAGATACCAGGCACAAGGTCAATTCGTGCTACACTGATCTGCATTTGTCGATCCTTACATAGTAAATTTGCAGGCGAGTTAGTGTTCTTTACAATTCCGATGCTACACCGGAGAGCCCAGACGATAGAAGTGGATCTATCAGTCTCCTCCTGCAACCCCTCCTTTATGATGCAGATGTACGTTCCCATCTCCTTGCGTTGAGTAGCCACGACCTAACGCTGCTGCCGTGCAAGACTCTAAGGAGGATTGCCACGTTCTTCGGACCAGTTGAACACTTTAAACCTTGTACGCCCGACAAAGATACCCTTGGATACCCTAATCCACATGACAGTCCACGTTCTTCGACTATGGACTTGGACTGCTGGGAAGTGAAGTGGGTTCACCGCGACGACTGCATGAACGCATTGACAGTATGTTAATTCGTCAATACTACCTCAGCGCTCACTCACCCCTTCAAAGACACTGCGAAGAGTCCCCCATCTCACGGTAACGTGGGCGCATGAATCAGATTCAGAAACGCATAATCCACAGCAGTCTAATGGTTCCTGTTCCACGTTTCTGACCCCCTCTGGATCATTGCGCACAGATGGGGCCACTCAAGACGATATTCACTCACCTGAGAGTAACCACTCCGTCCCCTCGACTCATTCTGTTCAGGATTTCAGCTCCAATGATCGTAATCTCCCTACAGATCAAGTTGACCCAGTAGCTGGTTTGGATCCTGACAAAAGAGAGCAGAAGACCTTTCCCACTACAGGTACCAGACCTCAGCAGTTTCGACCTCGCGCACTGTCCTTAAACCAAGCTTGTACTCGGACCCTGTTGCCACCTGTATCCACACAAGTCAACGAGAAATTGCTGTCCTTCAGCTGGGAGTTGTCTCGGGAAACTCAGAGGGCTCAGCAGCTGACGACGCCTCAGAGATTTTCAAGGTAACTTGGGTGGGCACCACTGTCCACGCTGCTGATAACTTGTCTACTAGTGTTTCTGAATCGAAGACTTTCCCTTCTACTGTGTTCGCTCCACTTCCGGCAGCCCATATGGCGTCTACTGGTTTTGGGATGCCCTCCAATCATATGAGACAGGGGCCCGATACGGATATCCTACACAGACCCGAGTTCGAAACATCTGCGGTGCAGAAAAGCTCCGGACCATGCGTGCCCCTCACACCAACTAGTGGGAGTGGCATGAAGAGCAACCAACGCATGTCTTTCCAGAGTCCAAGAAGAGAGGCGATACCATCTCTACCAGAAGAGATGAAGGTCGGCCCTGTCCATGATCCCACGACAGTTTTTGTTGGGGGCTTGGAAATGCGTGGGCCCAAGGCTTGGGACGAGCGCAAACTTCGAGTGTTATTTTCCAAGTATGGGGGAATCAAGTCTGTGAAAGTTGTCCGTCCAAGTCAGTCGCCTCACTTCTCATGATCCTGCTGTTCACAACCGCGTCTTCTTAGCGAACAAGCGCCTTTGTTTCGCATTTGTGACATTTGATAATACAGAATCTTCTGCCCGAGCCATCGCTGAAGAGGTGTGTTGGATTGTACCCTGAGTATTTATGCGTTCTTGAAAATAGATTCTAGCATAACCGTATCTTGGATGGGCGGCCAATTCGCGTGCAGCTACGGGATTTGCACCCATTCCGACGTATTAGTTGGCAAATACCCCAAACCAAAGACCCGTCATGTCGTAGGTCGGAGTCGCCTACTGTGTCTGGGGATGACTCGCATGACAATTCGAGGAACGACCGATCTGATATAAGTAATGTTACGGATGACTTGGACGGTCTCGGGCTTGGAAACTCCTCTTCAGAGGATGTTGCCCAATTCACTCCCGGTATCAACACTAGTATTCCGTTGCAAAATGTCGCCAGGGAGAGCCAACTACATAATTCGGGACACATCGAATCAGAGGATCCCAGCTGTCATACGTCTGGAAATGTAATTGCCAGGTCCAGCGAATCCCGAGAAACGAGCGCGGGTGTTAGCGCTCTTCCGAGAGTTTCGACTGCCTCCTCTCATGCCCCGCTCATTCCAGGTCCATTCATACCGACGCCTTACTCTGTACCCGCCATCGCATACTATCCTCCACAACGTGGGGTGCCTGGATGTGGAGCGCAGTTCCTTTACCAACAGCCATTCTTAACCCAACCATACATGGGTTATCCGTTGCCTCCACAACCAATGCCTCCATACATTCAGAGATCGAGTGCAGCAGCTGGTAGTATGCCTTCAAGCAATCCAACCCCGACTGGTGTGTTTGAAAGTGCACAGGGTGTAAGTCATTTGAATCTATCTACCCTCGAAGCTGGCGTTAAGGAAGGACCATAGCTTCCTATCGTTTATCCTGCTTGCGCGATCGGTCATCCCGCCACAGATGCTGATTTGGGTCAAACCGGGACATTTACACCATCCACAGACTCTTATTATGTACCTCGGTGGACCCGCTATGGATTCGATAGTAACCAAGGTGTATGGTTCCATCTCCCATGGGACTCGTTGGATGAACACATTCCAGATCAAGAAACGAACCCTTTTGGTACTGCCGACACATCGCTTGTTCCGACTTGCTTGCCTTATCCTCCCGCTGGTGCACCCCTACAACCACCCTCTGTCTTCGTCCAACCGTTCTCACACCCATTGCCATACCCAGGTCATGCAGTGGCACCTCATGGATGGGTCACTGGCCAGCCTGGTTGGCACGGGGTGATGCCCCAGCCTTCCCACACGCCACAGACGCTGCCAAGCGGAACTCAATTTAATCCTGCTTCCACTGCCAGGTTAGCGGAGACCACGCCTTTCAAATTTGAGCGCAACGTCCCAGCTCATCGGTATTCCCGCCGAGACAGCTACTTCCAGTACCACAAGAATAATAATAATGGGCGTGGTTCGGGTGGGCGTCAGAGCAGGCCTATGATTGCGCCCCAAGGTCCCGTCATCCAGGACCGTTAGAACATGGCGTGGATGATTCAGGGGGAGATGCTGGTAAAGTTAGGTGACACTTCCTTCCCTTTTCTTTTTATTAAGTTCCTATAATGGCTATGACTGTCCATTTGTTGTCTCATTTTAACTTGTCTGCGTAGATGTATAATGTTGTAGTGTCTGGTAGATGTTTCGGTTTGTCAATTGTTATCCACGTTCTTGTGAACAAGAAAAAAATCTTCCATTAGAAAGCTACGTAGTGGTTCGTCGTAACGGGTCATCAGAGACAGGAAGCATATATAACGCGACGTGGAAATGCTATGGACGATTGAATGTAATAATTAGGATTACCATGACTCGTCAAAATCAATATGGATATAAGCACTGGGGGGTATGAGGCGATGGATATGCCAAAATGCCATGAAATGACAGTTTACCATGTGTAAGAGGTGATTGCATGCATGTAGACAAAAAACCGGGGGGTGACGAAACGAAGACGTGAGCAAGTTCATGAAATACATTCCAATCCGTGGTTTCATGCCGCGTGGATTAGGGTCCCAAGAACGGACAGAAGATAGGTATCGAATTAGGTTATTTGCGTGGTGTAAAACGTCGCCCGGCGTTGCACTGACCGTGGACCTGAGTCATCGCGCCGTATCGTAAACATGCAACTTACTTTTACAAACAGGATGCGAATGGGATGGTGATATTATGATCTCTTGTTTCCGTAAATCCACGACAGTTGTACACTGCCGACTCCGGCAATATGGACTCGGGCGCGCACACGACAGACCTAACAGAGTGTTAGTACGATAGCAGGTTCAAAATAGCGTGCACATACTGTGTCCGCAACTTCGGCCCTGCGGAAGTTGACATGAAGGTCGCCGTTGGGCATCCTCGTGATCTGGTCTACCTCGCCAAACGACTAAAAATCGGGGACTAAGTTTCTCCAATAAGGAGAAACATGGGAGAGTGTGGGACGAACCTGACACCACTTCTGGACAGCTTCCAAACGCACGACGTCGTTGAGGGCAATTCCACTAATAACGAGCTTCTTTTTCCGCGAATGGCCATTAATAGAGGATAACGACATTCGTGGTCCGCTACCCCGGCCCGTATACAAAACATGAGGATGGGAGTCCCCTTGTTCCTCGACCACGATTTGATTGGGTGGAGTAGATTGAGTCGACCGAGACCTCGCGGTGAATGGCAGACGCAGAGTACTCGCTTTCCTTACAAGAGTGCGGGACAAACCAGGGGGTTGTGGAAGATGCGTCGAAGACCTGGGTTGTGTCCACACCGGTGGGGATGAGGAAGTGCGTATGTGGGGTGGCTGCGAGGCCGTTCTTGATCGATCCGTGCGTGAACGGAGGGACCCGAAGATGGATGACGCTTTTGATGGTGTTGAGGATGGGATGGGAGAGTCGCCGTCCTCGTACACGGTCGTGGACGTAGTAAAGGTATTGGTAGAGGACATGCTCGGTCGAGAACGATCAAGTAGGGCATCATTGGGGCTCAGGAGGGTATCGGGGACAGAAGCAGAAGGAAAATGCCCTAGAACAGACGGTCGCCACCGCCCGGGCAGATGAGGGAGTGCAGGTGACATCTGTGCGCTAGAACTTCGGGCATGCTGTGCAGCAAGGCTTGCGCGGGAGCCCGGATCTGCGGGGGATGACTTGTGAAACATGGAGAGTCTGGAAGGGCTGCGGGATGTTGAGGATGATACAGAAGGGGAAGATGGGCGTATAGATAAGTGAAAATTTGGTGATGGAGGAGCGTTCGCTCGGCGGACCGTTGATCGGGGACTTGCTGTGTCTGGGGGCGCCGAAGGATCCTGTGTTACCTGCCAAAATGCGTAAGGATGGCAATATATCAGCATTGAAAGTAGTGGCGTACTTTAACTTGGAAGGGTTGGTCAGCAAGGTGGTCGCGCGCTTCTTCGTTATCAACAAGGACGTAGTCATGGATGCTGTTGGTGTCATCGAGCGATTGACGAAAAGCAGAAGTATTCAAGTGGGGATACGCAAGGTAAGGGTTACACCGAGTACCGACGGGGTCAACATCAGAGAGGTCGGCGACATCTGATGGAGTTGATGGGTCGGATTGTGTCTGGAGTTCCGTTAGCCATCGCGAGACATGACCGGAACGTCCGTGGAGGGAAGTCGACAAGGGTAGGCAAGCGAAGGGATCATCGTCAAGTAAGTCTGCGCGCGTGGACGCGTCTCTTGTGCGTGCAGCAAGGCTGGAAGGAGAGTCATTATTGTGCGGGGTGTTGTTGTCACCTAAGGAGGTGTGAGGGATGTAAAAATGACAAGGACGAAAAAAAGCGTACGTGATATGCGTGGACGGTGCTTGGGGGTTTCGTTGCTAGTGCGTGAAGAGAGTGAGATGGCAGCGAGGGACGAGGAGAGCTGGGCGATGTCGATGGACATCGGCGATAGCGAGAGGACGGGGAGAATGGCGCACACACAAATGGTCCACTTCCAACATGTTCAAAGAGGGCCACTTTACAGTTGCCTATTCGGTTAAACAACGTGCCCACTATTACGTAACACCTCTGTGATCCCACCAAAAACCTTGGCCGAGGTCGTCTGCCGGTACTTTGCCATCACCTCAGACGAACCTCCCCCGTCTGCAGCATCCAGGACGGTGACCAGCTCTGGATCAAGCGGCATCCGACCCAAGAACGGTATCCCTTCCCGCTTCGCCATCTCCTCCCCTCCGCCAGTAGAGAAGACGTTGCTGACCTCCCCGCAGCACGGGCAAACATATCCGCTCATATTCTCAATCAATCCGAGCACCGGCAGATTGACCGCACGAGTAAACGAGAGGCACTTCATCGCATCCAGTAGAGCAACCGCTTGGGGTGTGGTCACAATAACAGCCGATAGCCGTGAATGTAATGGCGCCAGGTGTTCCATCAGTGATATATGTTCATCAGAAGTACCTATCCCTTGATTTGAGTATCGTAATGGAGTTGCAACCAATGAACGCTCACCCGGCGGTGTGTCTATCACAAGATAATCAAGTTCTCCCCACCTCACGTCACTCAGAAACTGTCGAATCATCGCATTCTTCTTTGGTCCTCTCCAGATCACGGAATCACCCTTCTTCTTCAACAGGAATCCAATGCTCATACATGCCAGTCTCGGCTCTCCCTCTCCACCAGCATCCGCATACACAGGAACCCAGCCATCGCTGCTCTGATGGACTGCATGTCCATCAAGGCCGATCATGCGTGGTAACGAGGGTCCAGTCAAATCGACATCGAGAAGTCCCACCCGGATGGTTGGCGACGATGCATGGAGACTGAGTGCAAGCTGCGTAGAAACGGACGATTTCCCGACTCCTCCTTTCCCTGAACAGACAATGATGATGTGTTTGACTGACTTTAGTCGTCGGGAGACGGGTGTTTCTTGCACTGTCATGGTTGTCGACAACAATGTGAAAATGACGCCGCCGCCACTATGGCGTACTCATTGATCAGCAGCCAAAGGTGGAATGCCCCTATAAAGCAACATTCCCCCCCAGTTCCAAGTCTTGAATCGCCTCCAAGAAACGTGTGGAAGTTCCCAATTGCGTCTGTTGGAAACCAAAGACGTGGCTACCCCGCCTTCGTCACTTCCTGCTCTTCCGCTTCGACATGGTCTAGTCAACAGTAAGGCTACGACTTCCTTAAGTGTCAGCTGCCGCTCCGTCAACAGTATATACGCAGCCATAAACCTGCCGTCATGAACAGGCACGAGGCTCATGGGCTGGCCTGTCGCAATGCCGACAAAGAGGGAAACTGTATGTTCGACACCGAGCAAGTTGAGTATGAAGAAGATAACATGGGAGCTCACTTTGGTGACGAACGCAGGAGCGACGTACCCGCATACTGTAGTCTACGAGATTCATATCCACCAATTAGGCTGGTGTACTGCCTCATGGGTGTCAACCACGAAGCCCAATGCCCCTAGACTCTGTGATGGAAGTCGACGAGGCTGAGTGAACGCAAGATCCGACTTTCCCGCTGGAAGAGCGCATGGCCAGTGCACGTACAAGTACACGTGCGTACCACCTGTCCCTTTGCCCGTCGCCATTCCATTACGAACACCAGCACGTACGACGGACAAGGGCACGTCGGTTGTACGTGGCATGTGCATTTAAAGCTCCGCTCTTCTGTTGGTCTGTTTATTCCCACGGCGCCATTTCTTCAAGTCCACCCTCCTCTCCCATCCTTGCTCGCTCCAAGCCAGCCCTTGTTCTTCCTCTCCCCCCACGGAACCAGCCTTTGTGGTCCACAAGAAATTACCACACACTTTTATACTTGGCATTTGGTGAGTCCCCCCACCATTCCCCGCTATTTTCCATCGACACCACGCACAACAATAAGCGCCTCACGGCAGCCACGCTTTGCCCTGTCTCTCATGGGCAAGGTGGAACCAGAGACGATACCCTTTCGCTAGGTGTCCACTATAAGTGATTGTGGAACTTGCGTGTTCCACTTCGTGGGTAATTCCGTAGACCGTCCAGCTCTGCACAGCAGGCTAGGTGTAGGCGACTAAAGAATTCAAGGCGCAACGCCCACGCTGCTCTCCACACCCCCTCCAGCCCTTTATTCCTATTTTAGCTCTGTGCTTGCGTGTCGGAACTCATCCTCTCTCTTCCTTGTCCAGTCCCCTCACCTTCTCGCACTACAACCATGGCAGAAAGTCCCGCTCACAGACTCGATCTCCGCGTCGGTGGCAAGTATAGGCTCGGAAAGAAAATCGGCTCTGGTTCTTTCGGTACGTGCGATCACTATCTCACAACATTTCCGCTCGCTCACACCCCGTCCAGGCGACATTTATCTTGGGATCAACATCATCTCAGGAGAGGAGGTCGCCATCAAACTCGAGTCGGTCAAGGCCAAGCATCCCCAACTGGAGTATGAGTCCAAGGTCTACAAGACGTTGGCCGGCGGCGTCGGCGTACCCTTTGTCCGATGGTTCGGCACTGAATGCGACTACAACGCAATGGTCCTCGATCTGTTGGGTCCGTCTCTTGAAGATCTTTTCAACTTCTGCAACAGGAAGTTCAGCCTCAAAACTGTCCTTTTACTCGCCGATCAATTAGTGAGTCCCATTACTTGCTGTCGTTCCCTGTTACTCATCGCTCCGAACACAGATATCACGTATAGAGTACATCCACTCCCGCAATTTTATTCACCGCGATATCAAGCCTGACAATTTCCTGATGGGCATTGGCAAGCGCGGCAATCAAGTCAACATCATCGACTTCGGTCTTGCTAAAAAGTTCCGTGACCCTAAGACCCACCTTCATATTCCATACAGGGAGAACAAGAACCTTACGGGTACTGCTCGTTATACCTCCATCAATACTCACTTGGGTGTCGAGCAGGCGCGCAGGGACGACCTCGAGTCCCTTGCTTATGTTCTGATGTACTTCCTTCGCGGTGCTCTCCCCTGGCAGGGCCTCAAAGCCGCCACCAAGAAACAAAAGTACGACCGAATAATGGAGAAGAAGATGACAACGCCCACTGATCTCTTATGTCGCGGTTTCCCGAATGAGTTTGGCATCTTCCTGAACTATACTCGTGCCCTGCGCTTCGATGACAAGCCAGATTACTCCTATCTTCGCAAGCTTTTCCGCGACCTCTTCGTTCGCGAGGGTTTCCAGTACGACTATGTCTTCGACTGGAGCGTGCAGCGTGGCGCTCCTGAGGAAGGTAGTGCCGGAACGAGTCAGAAGGCTAGCGCTGGCAGAAGAAAGGTAGTTCAAGAGGAAGAAGAACACCGTGCCAGTGACAGGATGTAGGTGCCGCAACCATTCCCTTCTTTTCGTCTCTTCACCGTCTAACTTGTTCTTAGGCTTCGCTCGCACACCCGCCAGCAACAGCAGGCGGCCGCTCCTGGGGCTGTGGGTCAACAACGTGGTACAACTCGTGGCAGGGAAGGTGACCTTTGGTAATCGACACATTCATACGTTCTGGTTTTCACGGAGCACGCCCGAGGTGCGACCGAGATTGGGGGCGGAGGGAAGTGGTACGAGTTGCTCGGTCGCGTTCGGGTTATCGTCGAAGGTTTGCAGTTGTTGATAGCGAACCCGGTGGCTGTTTGTGCAGTTCATGTGGGGGCATCGTACGTCATTTCAGCCCTTGCGGCTCACGCGATGCGTTCTTCTTTCAGCGACGATTCAATGCCTAGAATGTTGTCGAGCGTTGATCCAGTTCGGCGTCCGCTATGAATCGCCCTACTCGCTGCGACAATATCGCCGTCAATCCGATTTGCATCCCATCTTGTATAGTACGGACGCTTTTTTTCTTTTCACGTTGCTCTGAACTTCCTCGCACTTGTGTCGGGAATGATAAGGGTGGCCGCTTATTTCCTACTCGCTTCAAAGACTCCTTTCCTCGTAGCGCCGTCATCCTACAAGTTACATATTACTGTACTTGGTTTTCATATCTCCTCCATGACCGTATACGCTCCTCCCTTTCTCATGCGTTCCCCCCCTCTTATTATGTTTGGTCAACATTTCATGACATTTGTTGTCCTTCTGTCTTCCCCTTCCGCTGGATAGTATGTGGTTATCCGACGAAGGCGAGTGGGATAGAAGAGGGCGCCGAGTTGAGGAGAGGTTAGAAGGTCTAGTTAGCGTTGCAATAGCGTTGTGTTTCGGGACGAAGAATACACTCAGGTTGTGGTTACTCGTACGATATGTCCAAGCGCTCAACTCGATATTGTTAGTGTCCTCAGTTGGTCCTCACTGTCTGGACAAATGCATATATCACAAGGTGATGATTAGCTCTACGTGACGACACAATCGAAAACCTGACTGCGCTGCGTCCGAGGAAAGATGCCACTTGCGCACTACCCGCGGTCGGCGGGCTATGTGGGGCTCCGTGGTTCGGCTGGAACCTGGCACCCTCGATGAGAAGAGGGCCAAGGCGATACTTGGATTCGAAGTGCTTTCCAGGTTCTCTTTACCGGATCTACTGTGATCCGTTTCCGATTCCATGTCGCCGCAATGAATCTATCCAACTTTAGTCGTTGGTTCATGTTGTTAAGCCTCAAGTTTCATAGTTTGCCTCTGCTGCGTGTGTTTCTCCTTGGATGGTCCGTTCGAGGCGGAGGACCCAGATTCGGTAGCTAGGATATAATACGTACCAGGTGTGCGGGGCCAGAGTCCGTTGGGGCGTTCTTCATGTTGGCGGTCTGTCTTAGTTAACTATGGATCCGCAGCCTAGGATGGTACCGAGGTATATGGTGGCCCGGGGGGCACCTGCCTAGAGCAGATCTTTTTCGGATGCGGACCATAGCCTGTGTCCTGCCCGTCTTCAGTCTCTCGCGTTGTAGGAGGATCAATGGTCCAGGGATTCAGTGGGATCGTTGCATGGGTATGCCTGAAGGTTTCCTATACGTGGCGAGCCGTTCATGGTACTGAGAAAGCTTGGACAGGGCGCCTGATATATCAAGGCATAGACGGGGGCTTAGGATAAGGTACCTACATGGCTTCCGCCTTCAGTGTCTCACTATGAATCCGCCATAATTTACATGTAACGAAAACATCATTTGCGGTATGCTACACATTGACGAAGTAACATACAGGCTTGAGCTACAACGGCTTCAAGACTTAAGGCCTGGGATATTTGATTTTGATGCAAGTGCAGACAGCGTAGGGTGGGCCATTGCAAACGAAATGAGGACGGCAGGTTGGGGAAACACCCCAAGGCGGTAACCTCTTGTTTGATCAAGGATGCCAGTTACTAGCTGTGAGTGCACACTAATCCTGCAAGCACAAAACAAACATTGAACGACGAAATAGTTAAATGTTCAAGAGGACACACATGGCCGTCACTGGAGAAACAAAATCCGTCAATGAGAGTCTTTATATCCCAATCGAAAAATGTGTTACCTTCGTTTTTGAAGGACTAAACCACGTATTCTTCACCAGTCCCCACTCCACGTGGGGGTGTGACGAAGTTAAGCCAACATAAACTACAAAGCGGCAGTCTGTCAATGGACTAGTCCGATAAAAACTACATGGGGATGCTCACCACTGGACTTCCTGCATTCATGAAGGGGGTCACGGCGAGTTCCCAAGGAAAGAGGAGGCGGTGTTTGATTGCTTTATATACAGCTTACGCTTTAGGGGCGGTCATCTGGTTCGATTACTTAAACTGGCCCATAGTCTTCATCACTCGATTGTAATTCCTATTCAGCCCACACCCCTAGAATGGTTCTATTCCAACGTGATAGGAACTGTCAGACGGAAGGTGTCATTGTAGGCAGACTTCCTCCAGAGTCTAACTTTTGGAGATTAATGAACCGAGGTCACATCGCATTACACTTTTCTGTCACAAGGAAATGCACAGTGCATGACCTGTAAAAATGGCTCGCTTAGAACAGTATAATTGTCTTAATAGTGTGCACGATCAGCCCCAATTACGAATGACCTGGTGGTGAACCGTATACGAGAGGAAAATGAATCTTTTGTGATCGCTGAATTCCGCCATGGTTTGACATGACACCCACGAGGTTCGTGCAGGTATGTAGTGACTAGACTGCAGCTGGCGTTCTGCGAAAGCATTAAACCCATCGTAGGATGTTACTCGAGGGACCCAGCCAGAAAGGTTTCAGCGCAATCGGTAGATCAAGCCCAATAGGGTTTCCCCCTTCGTCAAATCTCACACCATTCTCCACCAGGGTCAGGATCAGTCGGGGATTAGCCGCAGCAGTCCCATTGAGTGTATGAGCAAATGCTATCGCGGACGGAGACCCATGACCCAAAGAGCCGTTATGTGGGTCCGGTGACGCGGCTCGGCGATAACGAATGTGTAAACGGCGAGACTGATAATCAGTGCAATTCGATGTCGAAGATATCTCTCCCCAGGTCCCGCGACCCGGCATCCAGGCTTCCATGTCATATTTTCTGAAGGCACTGGCGCCTAGCTCCTCGGTCGGCATGTCTAAGACGCTGGAAACAAGTCCATGAGAACCAAGACTGGTAAAAGCGTACTTATCTTACCGAAAAGATATTCCCAGCCCTTCGAATATCTCTGTTTGGACTTGACGGAACTCTTCCATGAGATGTTCGCTGGTATCCTCTTCGCAAACAGCAAAGAGTTCTACCTTACTGAATTGATGGACACGGTATAAGCCTCGGGTATCTGCACCACGAGAGCCTGCCTCTGCCCGGAAAGCGCGGCCAAGTCCAACGACCTTGACTGGTAGGGTATTTTCAGGAAAAATCCTGTTCGCAAACATCCCGCCTAGGGGTATTTCCGCGGTTCCTGAGAGAACAAGCTCGGGGTGCGAGTTCGCAATAAAGTAAGTCTGGGAAGCGGGGCTGTCCGACTGCTGGTCCCTGGGTTGGAAACCACACCGGAGGGCGATATCCTCCCTGACAACATCAGGTGTCGTGACGAACCGAAAGCCATGCTTGAGAGCGATGGATATGGCGTAGTTCGTTAAAGCATTCTCAAGCAACGCGGCTTCTGCTAGTAGATAGTACCAAGACGATCCTGTTACGACCGACGCGGACTCGAAGTCGAATAGACCTAAAGCCCGACCAACCTCTGTGTGGTCGCGCTCTGGGCTGGCGGGTATCGGAGAAGGGCCGTGAGTAGATAGCACTATCGCAGCATCCTCGGGACCAAGAGGAACATCTGGATGAGTATCGTTCGGGAGCTGCAGTGCAAGGTTCAGTAGTGCTTCCTCGGTGGTACCCAGTTTCTGTTCGAGCTGCGAGATTTCTGCTTTCAAGGTCTTCCCCTCTCCAACTAATTCTTGCTTCTCTGCTGGATCCTTAGTTGCACGGATACGATCACCCAGGGTGGATCTTAGGTGACGCTTCATGCTGAGCTGACTAGACAGCTCCTTTTGCTCGGAGTAAGTGCGAACGATGGACTGCAAAGCGCCGACTGGGAGTGGATACTTCCTGTTGAACGCATTGTGTGATTTGTATACTACGGACTCGGAGATGGCATTGTAATCCAGTCGAGGTTTTGGGAGGACTGCTGTGTCGGGGATATGCTTCGAAAATAACCTGAGGCCTTTGCTCATTCGTTAAAAAATGAGATGGGACACTTGATCAATGCGGAGAGTTACCTGGACGAATAACTGAGTGAAAGTAATGGCGGCGCCACTGGCAATCTATACAGCGCAACAGAGGAGTGGACATTCGACGAGGTAAAACGCGTGTCACATATTAGGGAGTCGAGGACAAACGCGTCTTCGACGTGTCTTGCTCACGTCTTTCAACTTCTCGCTGCACCCATGGCCTCTTCATCAAAGAAAGGCAAAGGTCCGGAAAACGGCACTGCAGCTGCAGCCTACGAACTTCCTTGGTGAGTTCTGAACCTCTGTCCGACCAGCAAATGATCAATGTATCCTAGGGTCGAAAAGTACCGGCCACAAACCCTAGACGACGTTGTAGGTAACACGGAAACAATCGAGCGTCTGAAAGTGATAGCAAGGGACGGGAATTGTCCACATTTTATTATATCTGTTCGTCCCTCTGTGCTCTCCCGTGAACCCTCGTGACGCTCTCCTCCAGGGGTTACCTGGTATCGGGAAAACAACTAGCATTCACTGCCTTGCCCATCAACTTCTTGGCGATGGATACAAAGAAGGCGTTCTTGAGCTAAACGCGTCTGACGAGAGGTAATTTATGCTAACTCCCCACCCCCCCTTCATTGGCTCAGTTACAATCTCAACAGAGGCATTGATGTAGTTCGAAACAAAATCAAGGCATTTGCTCAGAAAAAGGTCACTCTTCCTCCGGGCAGACACAAAATCGTCATACTAGACGAAGCAGACAGGTATGGCGGATCACCACGAATGATTGTGGTTGTCTCATCCATTGCAGTATGACACCAGGTGCACAACAAGCCCTCCGCAGAACCATGGAAATATACTCGAACAGTACACGGTTTTGTCTTGCCTGTAACATGTCAAACAAAATCATCGAGCCCATTCAAAGCCGATGTGCCATCCTTCGTTACTCAAAGCTGCGGGACAGTGAAATATTAAAGCGATTGCTAGAAATATGTGAGATGGAAAAGGTGCATTTACAGAGCCATGTCTTGACTAGTCGTTGACAGTGGCAGCGATAGGTTGAGTATAATGACGATGGGCTGACCGCACTGGTCTTCACTTCCGAAGGTGACATGCGTCAAGCAATTAACAACCTGCAATCGACCTATTCAGGCTTTGGTTTCGTGTCTGGGGAAAGTGTTTTCAAAGTCTGCGACCAGCCTCATCCTGTGATTGTTCAAGCCATCATCCGGTCTTGCATAAAAGGGGACATTGATTCTGCGATGGAAAAGCTGAATGAGCTTTGGGGACAAGGATATAGCGCTGCGGACATTGTCGTGACGATGTTCAGAGTAACAAAATCATTCGATGAGTGAGTTTGGATCTTGCAGGGGACCCGATGGAAGCTCAGGTGTAATTTCAGGTTGCCCGAGTACACTAAGCTGGAGTACATCAAAGTTAGGACTTTTTGTAGCAACCCTTCTTTGACTAATTGTCTCCAGGAAATTGGATTCACGCACATGCGGATACTTGAAGGGGTTGGTACCATTATTCAGCTTAGTGGGCTGTTGGCTCGACTGTGTAAATTGGTGAGCCCCGCTGGTTTCACAAGAGCCAACATTACTAATAGTACTGCAAGAACATCAAGCCCACGTTATTCCAGGTTTAGATGGACACCTTCCACTCCATACATGATACATACTCATGGTCGTCCAGTTAATTAGACAATGTTATTCTTTTGTCGACAATGCAAGAGCAGAAGTGGATACAGTACCTTACGCGCTCCTACACGCCACCCTGGGGAGGGCTCACATCCCTCGAAATTCCTGGTCTATTGGTGTTCGCCTTCAGAGTAATAAGGGTCCCTGGCGAAGACCTTTTAAAAAAAGATTCCATTGGAGCTCATGGTTGTACTTATAGATCAAACGATTCGGCATGCTTTTGTGTCATACTCGAACCTTTTCTTTTCTTCGGAAGCACACTGGCATTACTTTCCCGCAGGAGCATACATATCGAGTGATCAACCTGACAGTCTTGTCATTGAGGGAGACCTTCAAGATTGAATCCAGCAATGTCCCATTCAAGAGAAATGATCCGGGTCAAAATGATTAGCATAGTGGAGTTTTCACAGCTTGTGGTAAAATAGGGGCAATCTTGAGATGGTAAATGCATCATCACTCGGATCGACTGCGTTGTACACCTGACAAGTTCTGCCAACATTTACTCAAGACCTTCAAATCCATTACTTCAAGATGAAGATGGACGAGCTCGGAGATATAATACAAAAGATTCTCAACCCTGTTCAAAAAGATGCGGACGTACTTTTGGAAGAGACTGGCCTTGGCGTCATCCCGTCCTCCGAGGCAATCCATCAGGAAATTGAATCGAAGTTGCTCTCACCGCCAGATACATTACCGGAGCACTGGCTTTCCACATATCAAATGTGCGATTCTTCTTAGACCGGCTGTACCTCGTTGATCATGCTCGAGGCAGACATTGGAAGCATGACACCTCCATACCTTCTCTGCTCTCATTCGATCCTGCACCTCCACCAACTAGTTTGACATTTATTCGCACTGGTATTGATGGTCGTCCCATAGGTTATGCCGAGGTGTGTCACGACAGCCCATTTCGTTTTAGTCTATACAGCTCAGCACACAGGTCCCTAACCCCCGTATCGCAACGGCGCTGACATCGACCTCCATGGAAAGGGCCCCAGCGCCACCGTCGAGCTTTGTCCGAGGGAAATCAGGCTATGTACCTTTCAAGCCAGGTGGTTTAGACGATGTACTGTTGTCCTCCATCCAACCCGGATTCTTCGAAGAACCTGTGAAGGGATTGAGGTCCATTCCGCCAGGATTTTCGAGGGGTTTGCGGCGCCCTGGAGAAGAATTAGAGGACGAGTCTCTTGCTACGTTGGAGGAGTCATTATCCTCAAAGGCGATTGCAAACAGCGATCTCGTGATTACTTTCCCCCCGCCCTACGTACACTATCTAATGCTGTTATTTAAAGCACGAGGATTTTCCAACGGAAGATGACGAACGACTCGAATCAGGAATTGTTCGGGATGCTCGTCCAATTGAAGTGGATGAGCTTCTACCAGCGAATGTGAGACCAGCATTACTGCTCGATGGTTGTATTCCTTTATGTCCGACTTCAGCGATCACATCTCCGACCCCCAAAGGCACGCGGCATCAAGCGTGCCAAAGTCACAAAACGCGACTGGGCTCACGAGGTTGATATCAACAAACCAATGACTAACTTCCGCGAACTTGTACCAGAGATGGCACACAAGGTTAGTTCCCTGTGTCGAAATGTACATCCAAGGGATTTTCATGGCCTTCAGTATCCCTTTGAACTGGATACCTTCCAGAAGGAAGCGGTTTACCACCTCGAGATGGGGGACTCTGTTTTTGTCGCTGCTCACACATCCGCTGGCAAAACCGTTGTTGCTGAGTATGCTATTGCTCTGGCAGAGAAACATATGACCAGGTTTGTACTTTCCTCTATATTGAACTCGACCTTTGATACCTGCAATAAGGGCGATATACACCTCCCCCATCAAGGCGTTATCCAATCAAAAGTTCCGCGATTTCAAGCAAACCTTTGGTGCTTCATCCGTCGGTATCCTCACTGGCGATGTTCAAATCAATCCAGAGGCGAACTGTTTGGTTATGACGACTGAGATCCTACGTAGCATGCTTTACAAGGGGGCTGATCTCATCCGGGACGTAGAGTTCGTAATCTTTGATGAAGTGCACTATGTCAACGATGCGGAGGTGATGTCCTTCACTCAGCAGGTACGCTGCTATTAATTTCTACGTCATTTTCAGAGAGGTGTTGTCTGGGAGGAAGTAATTATTATGCTGCCAGATCATATCAGTATCATCCTTCTTTCCGCCACAGTGCCAAATACCAAGGAATTTGCAGATTGGGTTGGGTGGGTTATTCACCTGTATGGTCCACTCACTTCATTGACATGGAGTATCTCAGGCGCACCAAGAAGAAGGACATTTATGTCATCTCCACTGCCAAACGACCAGTGCCGTTAGAGCATTACATTTATGCAGGCAGAGATATCTTCAAGATTGTGGATTCTAAGCGTACATGGGTTCCGGAAGGGTACTGAGTGCTTTCTTCGAAAATACTGGATTGTATCCTAACGTCGCATGTCTAGATACAAAGAAGCATGCGAGGCCCTTAAAAGGAAGCAAGACAAGGAACGGGAAGCGGCGGGGCTACCCCAAATCCAACGGGGTGGTGCTCGCGGTGCAGCGCAGAAGGGACAGCGCGGTTCCGGTGGCCGCGGAAATCACGTCTTGTCAAGTGGATCTGGGTCCCGTGGTCGTGGTCGTGGCGGCCCATCACGCACTATCCACACAGGTGCAGACAAGAACTTGTACGTTCATTTGGTAAACAACCTGCAAAAGAAGGGACTACTCCCTGTTGTTGTATTTACTCTCTCGAAAAAGAAGTGCGAAGAGAACGCGGCAACGTTGTCGAACGTTGATCTATGTGTTTCTGCGGAGAAGAGTGAAGTTCATGTTACAATAGAGAAGGCTCTGTCTCGCCTGAAAGGTGGTTACTATGTTGCACCACAGTTCCAGGCTGACTTTGGCTCTCAGGCTCTGACAAAAAATTACCACAGATAGCTAAAATGCGGTCCCTTCTGTCCCGTGGCATTGGTGTGCACCATGGAGGGTTACTTCCGATTGTCAAAGAGGTCGGTTGCCTTATTTCATTTTTCACATTACTCACACAGTTCTCCAGGTGGTAGAGATCCTATTTGCTCGAGGTCTTGTTAAAGTGCTATTTGCTACCGAGACGTTTGCTATGGTGAGATATTCTTTTTTCCCCTCAAATGTTGTGCAATGATGTCGTTTTGGATAGGGTGTTAACATGCCTGCGAAATGTGTAGTCTTCTCTAGTATCCGGAAGCACGATGGACGGGCTTTTCGACACATTATGCCAGGAGAATACACGCAAATGGCCGGACGCGCAGGCCGTCGTGGTCTGGATACGACAGGGACAGTTATTATTGTTGCGGGCAATGAACTACCGGATGTAAGTGTTTTTTTTTTTTGGATGTTTCCGCTCACGTTTTTTTTGATATGTACATTAGCAAACAGACCTTAGGACCATGATTCTTGGAACGCCTGCGAAGTTACAGTCACAGTTCCGGCTAACGTATAATATGATTCTCAATCTCTTGCGTGTCGAGGCTTTGCGCGTGGAAGAGATGATTAAGCGCAGTTTCTCTGAGAATACGAGCCAGCGGCGCTTACCGGAGAATCAGAAGAAGGTCATGGAGGTGTGGACATGTCTTTGTTTTGCTAAACCAGCTAATTTGTGTCACAGCACGAACGAATGCTTTCGTCTCTACCCAAACTCGAATGTGACATTTGTTTGAACGATATCGAGAGACACTATGACGGAATGCGCATGATAATCGATCGCCATAATGAACTGTTGAGAATGGCGGCAACTAGCCCATCTAACCAACAAATATTGAGCCCCGGGAGAGTAGTGATTTTGAGAGATTCGGTATGTTCGTGTGGCTATTCAGTGCATATTGCTCGATGAAAGTTCCCTTTAGCACTTTTACCCGTTCAATGTCGCTATCATATTGAAACCCGATCTTCGTGACCGAGCAGTCGAAAGGAAGTTCTTCGTACTTGCTCTTGTGGAAAGAAAGGAAATAACTCGGAGTGTTGGTTAGTTGGATCAACACGGGAATGAGGATCATCTCATCCAAATACCATTTAGATGTGGAAGATGATATCCCTCCAAGGTGGCATCCTAATCCTACGTTGCTTAGGGTTGAAAGTGCAACCTACAAACTCGAGAGCATACCGCTAAGCAGCATTTCTCTTGTAACAAGCAAAACGTTTAAGGTACAATTTGTGTCCTCTTGGCCGGCTACCTCAACTGAGCTTTGGTTGTGAGGTTGACATTTCCGGAATTGTGGATAGTCACAAGAGATCTCTTATGCTTGATGCAATAAATTACCTCCAGACAACAATCCAAGAATGGGTATCTGCTGGGGCCATCCCGGAGCTTAGCTGGGGACGTATGCGCCAGCTGGAATTCCAAGAAAGCCTCCGAGAAAGAGACGAAATCTTTCAGAACATTAAGAGTTCGTTCTGCACACATTGTCCGCATTTTGATGATCATGTGCGTTATTCATTTCCCGCTCGTGAATACTGTGGCTTAGTACCGTAGTATGTCATATTCCACGGGGAGAAATCTTTGCGTGCGAGCATAGATGCTTTGAAAGCAGAGATTTCGGAACAGAATTTGGATCTCATACCCGACTATGAACAGAGGATTGCGGTGCTTAAAGAACTTCATTTTATCGATGAGAACTCCACTGTTCAACTAAAAGGGCGCGTGGCATGTGAGGTAATGACAGGACTTCAACCTATTGTGCAATGATGACTCTCGATTGCAGATCAATTCCGTCAATGAACTCATTCTCACTGAGCTCATTCTCGAAAACACCCTTGCAAATTATGATCCAGAAGAAGTGGTTGCTCTCCTATCGGGCTTTGTTTTTCAAGAGAAAGCCGATGCTGAACTTGCAATCCCCCCTAAGCTGTCGGAGGGTATCGAGGCGATTATTGATATAGCAGACAGAGTTCTGCGTGTCCAGGAACACCATCAAATCTCAGCAGAAGAATTCAGGTCTACCCTCAAGTTTGGCTTGGTTGAAGTGGTGTATGAATGGGCGCAGGGCATGGTATGGGTTATCCGATAAGTCGCCAGCAATTTGCTGAACCGGGATTTCACAGCCATTCGATCAAATCATGGCATTGACAGAAGTCCCTGAAGGTACCATTGTCAGAGTCATCACACGTTTGGATGAAACATGTCGCGAGGTCAGGGACGCAGCCCGCGTAATAGGGGATGCTGAGCTGTTTAAGAAGATGGAGGAGGCACAAGTCAAGATCAAGAGGGACAGTAAGTTTGCCAATCATAGCAGTTTTGTCTCGGATGCTTACGCAGGTCACTAAATAGTCGTATTTGCTGCGAGCTTGTATTTCTAGAACTTTACTCGGTCACATTTTAAGTTAATTGGTGATTTTGTGCACGTGATGTTGATTGAAGACGTGTCGATGTTGCCTGTTTGTTCAAGTTGATACCTACCAACCCCGTCTCTACTTCGACATTATGGACCTACCTAGAGCGCGCCTCTTGGACGTTTGTGATACGCTCGCACTGATACGAAGGTCGAGAAAGTCGGTGGGCGAGAAAACGACTATTATAACAAATCCCGATGACTTGGAACATCGCCCCACTGAAGGTGCAAATACAGGTGCTGTCAATGAAAGACAAAGGGTCAGCCTAACGCTTCGCCTTGCACCTGACCTTGTATGCGACATGGAAGCATTAATCCTCCCCGGGAACGTGGAGATGCCTTCGTTTGCCGTTCGATCAGAGCTCCAAAAGCGGTACAATGTCGACAGACGCCATATTTATAACTACTTCCACAACCGTGGTTTGCGAGTCCTCAGGGAAGGCAAGACCAACAATGCGTCACTGAACAGCAGCTCTCCGTGGGTATGTTCTGTTCCACACATCTCGGTGTCACCATTGATAAACTTGTTCAAATTTGCTAGCGTGATCGCTGTCCCCTCAAGCCAGCACCTCACGGAAAGAACCGCAAACGAGGAACATCAAATACCAAGGGCATCACTTTCAAGTCTCGTGGGATCACCAAAAATAAGCCCAGGTGCCCTCGGAAGGGAGTCATTAGCCTGGATTCGATAGAAACATCCAGCAATACTACACCCGAGCAGGCCTTCCCCGACCCAGCAGTCGCTCCCAAATACGTTGCTGTAAACCCTCTTCTTCCCTTTCAACCAAGTCGGTCCTCTATTTCGACCCCACCAGAAGAGGAAGTGTACACGCTCCACTCCACATATGCCATTGAGTGTGGTGTTGCATACTCGTATCAACCCAATCTTCTTTATGATCAGATATCTGATTCGGAACTTCCTACACTTACCATCACCGATTGGCAAGATACCACGACGTCACCGAGTATCAACGGGGTTTTCTCATATAGTGAAAACCCTCTTAGCAGCGAACGACAGGCGATTTATCAATCTTTTGCCGGCAGTCTGGGCCCGGCTTGTGGAATCCAGGAGTGTGTAGGAACTTACAAATGCCATATGCAGGATTACTCCAGGATCTACTACGAGACTCTGACAAATTACTATTCGGATGATCCTCCGGATAAGCACACCATCAACGCGGCTCAGATTCCTATATCTAGCGTCAACGAGTTCCAATCCTGGTTTCCTCCTGGCGAGATCCACGGGTGCGAACGACGATATCGTTGCTCTTGCGATAAACCTGACCTTCAAAGGCTCGTGTCCAAGGAAGAAATCAGATTACTGGATCATTCCGCTTGGCCTGGCCATGCATTCGGAGAAACTTTCCAGCTTTGTCCCAAGAGTCGCCCATCGACGCGTGTGATGTTACCGAGTCTCCAGTTGTTCGTTCACAGATGCGGCCCTCCGTCACTTTCCACTTCTCGTCTGAGGGCAGTTGCGATGGTACAAAGGAAGCTAAACAACATTGCCCACCTCAAGTTAGTTCCGAGCCTGGTATTTTCCCACAACCGCGTAAGATTCCGCGGTCCCGCAGTGTTTCCCGTGGACTTGTGGAAGTAGCACACCTCTTGGAGGCAGATCTTTCAGTAGGAGGGCCTTCCCCGACAACAGAGCAACGTTTCATTGTTTCATCCACCGATAGTATCGCATTTTCTGGCAGGGATCGTGATACGAGGCGCCCTCGGGGGGCCGGTGCGCGACCGCTGCTTTCTGCCTGCAGCCCATACAAGTCTCTACCCCGCGAATTGGACAGCACACAAACGAGGTCGACAGCATCTCGTGGCACGAGAAGATGGATGACTGCCGCAGGCGGTAACATTTGATGCATTTCTGTGCGTGCTATTCTCTCGGTCCATCGCAGACATGCTTCCTTGACCGCAAGTCGCTATTGTTGCAAGGGTACCATCTAGGCCTTTCCAGTCGCGTCTCATCTCGCGCACATACTATACAGCCTAATCATTTTGATCCTGGCTAGTTCACCCATCGTGGATACTTCAGGATCAGGAATTCGTCAGGGTCCGTCACTTCGATTGTATGTTGTAATTGTTACTATCTCGGGTATGTCACTTTTTATATACCTAATCGACCGATAATATTGTTATAATACACTGGGACCGCCAATATTGGAGGGTTTTGTAGTGAGTACATACTTGATGTGTATCGTAGAACGTGATGCATGAACAGTCCGAGTTACGTAGACTGTAGGTATATCATAGACGATGTTCCAATGGGGCAGAAAAAAGAGGGCTTGAAAGAGATCCAGAAACGTCCTCGTCTCGTCTCGAACACGGTAACGATTAACGCCAACTTAGCATACCCTGACATCCGCAAGAACACACCACCCCCTCCGCGGAACAAGTTCCGATGGCAGACGTCGGATGAACTTGGGCGGAGTGTAAGGCCTCACATCCAAATGGCTCAGTTGCATCTGTTATGATGGGATTTTGACATACCCCTTCTGATACGACATCATCATCGTAGTATTCAGGATCATCCACGGGTTGGTCCGATGATGAGTCCTGTAGCTGATATCTGACAGCATCGGAGACCGGCTGACATAGTAACGGAAGTGGCGATAACCTTTCCAGGCGGCCTGGAGATAAGACTTTGGCACAGGAGTCAGAATGACCGCAATCGTTGGTGGACGACATGAACTCGTCTATGGGGATAGGTGGTATAGGGCGGATGGGTTGTGGCTGCATGATGGGTATTGGTCCGGATGCATTGGACAGATTAGTGGAGGTGATTGCGCCGGTTGATGTGTACAGTTGTTGATGTAATGCTGCGAGTAGCGCTGGTGCAGATAGGGCTAGGGAGGGCGAGGACTCAATATGACTATACGGGTGCTGGGAGGCATATATCGCGGATGTTCCTGGAAACAATGCGGCGAGATCTGGGGGCTGTTCTCTTTGGAGCCACCTCCGTAGTTGCTCTTCATCGACAGCTAGCGAGTGATGTGGTGTACTTGGGTAGTAGCCGGGTGCAGATGAGGACATTTTGCGGTCGGATATGACATGCACGGATGGATGGTGGCCGCCGTCATGGAGGTCATTGAACGGTTCCACTACTTCTAATTGGTCTTCCCGTACAGCAGATTTAATGGCCTGCGGCGCAAACTGGTCATTAAGGGGTTTCTGGCTCTGATCTCCTTCGGACATCTCCGTGTCCCCGAGGAAGTCACAATCTATGTAGTCGTCGTCGTCGTCGTCGTCGTATTCGAATTCGTCATGACGTAATTCCTCCTCTCGAATATCAAGCTGCATGAACGGAGACAAAGGGGTGGAGATGGAATAGGATGAAGCGGACGATGGTGTGTCGATATCTGAGGTGCAGGGCGCCTGAAATGGCGGAATAATGGTCCTAGGATTCACCGTAGCCGCGAGTCGAGCTTTTGACGACGGACGAGACGGGCAAGGATACGTTGGCCAGGTGGCTGGGTTGTCCGTCTGCATCTTGGCATAGTATGGAATAGAATAAAAGCCCTCAGGCGACGACGGGGAACTCTCTGGGGAGTACGAGTACATGTGGCAGGGGCAAACGAGTTTCATCGGCCCTAGTACAAAGGGGCATTATATGGGACGGCTCACCATCGCTGTAAGTGGAAAGCCATCTACTGGAAGGATCGGTGATGGAAGGAGGCTGAACAGCAAAGGTCATAAGTGTCAAAAGGTGGAAGGGAGAACGCGAATTGGCAAGCGTTCAGTGGGTGAAATCATTAAAGGATTAGCTCACGCTGAGGGGTGAATATATACGTGTATTGCAATCAAACGCCTTCCACGGATTGATTGATCATGACAATAGCTTGGATGGTGGCTAAATAGTATGAAACACGTTCACACCATCGAATGGATACAAGAATGGACTGCCCTGGAACCGGATGTGATCTGGCTTGATGAAAGGCTGGAGCGCCAAGTGGTGATATATCAGGTAAATCAGCGGTCAGAAGAAGTTAACGTACGGCAAATTGACCACTACTGTTGCGAGGATGGGACCTTATTGCATGGGGTTGGACCAAGGAATCCAAAGACACACGTAGGCCGCATGTCGACGGTGACAACCCTTGACTAACGCGGCGCCTACAATCGCAACGCGACGAGATGCGGTGACCTTTGTTCGCCATTCAGTTCGCAAATTTAGTGTCCTTCGCCTGTAAAATGACCCTGCTCAATGAAGATGAGCCGAGGACAACCTCGTCATCGCGATTATGTAACTCATATCAAACAAAGTCATCGTGGACAACTCTCCAATCGCGACAAGCTGTGGTGATGGCTAGTCGCCAGTGTTCCCTTGAAATACTTAGGCTGGAGCGTTGCTGTGGTTGTCCGACCCTTATGTTTCCTGTGCTTGCCACTTGGTTCCGAGCAAGAGCCGCACAAACTACTATGTATTAAGCAGCATCACAACACCGCTACGTGGATGGTAACCGTATGCCCATGTAATGATTGACGGGCGAGGAAACGAATGGAGTGCAAAAAAAAAAAAAACACGCAAAGTGCTACACAAAGTATCACCCAAGGCACAAAGATATACTACACCTGACTAGAAATAAAGCCAAATGATGCTCATCGGCGACGAGGAAAACATTAATTACAAGGAGCACTCGCAGGCCCACAGCCATCTGGTAATTTCAAAATGAACATTGCCGAAATGTTCACTCCACGACTGCGAGGCCGTTCATTGCTTTCTGGACGTCTCTGATAGATGAGTCCAATGCGCTAGGGCCAGCCCTGGGGCTACCATGAACAGCAGAGTTGCCATTAACTGATCGTGGCCCCAGTGCGGGGTGCCTAACGCCAAGCGCAGCCCCCAGCATCCTTTTCCCTGGCTCACCAATCTTGGGGGGACCCTCCGCATGGACAATAGCAGGGTCATCATGTGACATGGAAGAACTGATGAGCTCATTGAGCGAAGGGTGGGAAGGAAGCGTTGGGAGTGTCGGTGAGGGCTCACGGCCGTTCATTCGCGGCGAATGTTCGGAGATGGTCGTGTTGATCATGTGACCATTTTGTGACGCATTGCGCAAGCCGAAGGGACCAGACTGACCATTGTTGGCACTGCGACTGGGGACGACAGAGATGGAGGCAGCGCGGATGTTGTGCCCACGAGAGACATTGCTATTGTGTTGGCCACGAGAGTTGACGGCCTGGATAATAAACTGCGCATCGGGACCATCGTAGGGTCTGATGCTAGCGGTGCAATTGGCCGTGAGGGCGGCAGGAGGGAATGCAAGTGTATGGAGGTAGGCACGTTTGGCTAAAAAGGAGAGTTGATGAGACCACGCGGATTGCTATTTTCACGTTGGCCACTTACCCACGGAGGCATCTTGGAAGACGATTAAGAGGCTGGTGTCGTCTCTCCACTTGATCTTAAACCCGCCTCCTATGTTTTCCCATTCGGAAAATGCGGTCTGAATATCCTTTGTTTTGAGTTCTTTTGGAAAGCCACTCAAAAAGAGGATGCGGGTGACGGAAGCAGAAAGTCCAGAAGTCGAGGCAGAAGCCATGATTGATTAGATGATTGCAAAGTACTTGAACGGTCGAGACAAAGGGGGGTTTTTTTTTTTGATGACTGTCACAATGTGGATATCCTCAAAATAAAGCAGAGCTGTAGCAAGTTTGATGGTGGCGAAGAGCGAAAAACGGTCAATGGAGAGGGAAATGTATTGGGACGAGCTTGTTGCACGGCGACGACGATGAGACAGAATACGAATGTATTGAATGCGAAGAGAAATCCTTGATTACCGTCGAAAAGCGAGTGTTGAGGTTTCGATGTTGTACAAAAAGAGGACGAGTAGACAAAAAGAAGAAAAAGAAAACGCGTTTACGCAAGTCCAATGTCAGTCCCACCAATTCCCACGATACCTCCTCATCGACGACAACGGCGGTGGGGGCGGCAATGGACAACGATGTTCTCGTCCGTGCATGGCTCATCATCCACGAGCTCAGCGACCTGCTCGCTCAGAACCACAAGGCCACCAATGCGCTCATCGCGCGCGCAGCCTTGCTCAAGGTCTGTCCCGATGATCCCTATCCTTCATAACTCAAAGTACTCACTCCCCACAGGAGGAAGCTGAACATTGCAATTCCGGGTTTGCGCTCAGGCGTGTCTCCGTCGACATATCCAAAGGTATGGTCCTCCTTGTTGCTAGGCGTACGTGTGGCACTCATTCTACCTCAGAGTCTTTCGAGTCTGAGCTGGAGCGCACAAACGCACAGCTCGTCATCGAGAACCAGACGCTCCTGCACGAAAACAAGCAACTTGGAACGCTCCTGAAAGAGCACGAAACAACCCTCGACACCATCATGGCCAAGTTCCGAAATCACGCTGTCCGTAAAAATCCGCTCCATACACCGTGTTATTATTTTTGCTAATGCGGTGTCCGTGCCGCTGGCGCAGTTGGCAGCACAAAAGCACGAACTCACATTAACGCACCATTACGATGGCCTACTCCTCGCTTGCGATTCGCAAGGCCAATACGCACCTCTTGCCAACCAAAACCACACCGCCCACAGCCTCCAGCGCCTCGCATTTGGTCTCCGTGCCCTCTATCGTACCCTGATTGGGGAAGACCCCGAAGCCTCCGGTGCCGAGCCCTTGGACCTGCACGAGCTGATACAGGTCCTGTCCGACGACGCATCTTCTCCCGGAGCACCAGAAGACTGGATATCGGAGCGCGAGTGCGAGATCGCGAAGCTCCAGCAGGAAAATGAGGAGCTCCGCAAGATGCTTGGAATCGACGCTGCAAGTATCGAGGAAAAAGGCATCGTACTCGACATGGACCGTGAGGGTTGTGGCACGGGGCGCGGCGCGACCCTCCACTCCGAGGCGGCACGGAGACGGAGCGAGTCAACGTCGTCCGCTGGGTTCAGATTCAGCGCATGGGGCTTGGACAACGAGTCGCCACGCGAGAACGCACCATGGGGGGGAGCATGGGACACCAGCGTGCCCCCGCAGCAGCAGCAGCAGCAACAACAACAACAGCAACAACAACATCCACAGTTGCCACAGCAATATCCAGCTGGAAACGGGCAGACATTTCAGCGTGGGTTGGACCTTCCAGGTTCCATGCGGCTGCAGCAACCACGGCGGCCGCCCCTGTTTGCTCGGGGTGCTGGGCCTGCACCACCTGTCAGCGTGGGTCCAAGCAGGAGTATTCCACCGTCGCAGTGGTCACAACAGGCGTGGCCGCATGCAGGCTCGACTTTGGATTTGAGTCGGTGACAGTTGTATTATTAGGACACGCATACCCACTTAATATTGGCAGTGTTCGCATCGGTTATCGAGGATCGATAACGCGTGTCTATTGAGTCTAGGTATCGCTAAACAGAAATCAAAAGGTAAATGGATTGAAAGTAAAAGCTATATACGGAGGGTTGCCCAGATGGGTATCACGGAATAAGAGTATAGATACAACAGATTGCTTGACCCTCGGGCAATGCAAGGGCGTATAAACAAACTACATGTACAACAGACGGACGAACGTAGGATTAGCATTAAACGAAGGCATGTAGGTCCATTATAATGGTCCGTTCAGTTGATGCTTTGGAACCCGAACGCACTATACCTGAGCATAACGATAATCCACATCTAACCACACCGAGCAAAGGGTCGGAGAGCTAAGCAACCGCAAGGCGCACTTCGCATCCGAGCCCACTCCGTCCCCTGCCTTCGAACGCAACGCCGAGCACGCGTTCCTTCGCGCAACCAAGACCACCTTCGCGGCCACGGCCCTCCCACTCCTTCCCCCTGGCACACATGATATTCTGAAGTGCCCGTAACCGCAGGAGGGCAGGGTTCGCGACGGGGCGCATGCGGTATGCAAGTACCGTAGGCGGTGTGCGGGGACGGAGCGGCGAGGGGATGATGACGACGTCGGTGGTCGTTAATCGATGTGCGGGAAGACCACCGGAATACAGGGGCTTTGGACCGAGATTGGCGAGCGGAATGAACAGGACAGGTTCGACATCTTCGGGGGTGTCCGGGTGCATGAACTTGCTTACGTCTCGGCTGTGCGCACGATAGCCCTCGGGTCGGGCCGGCCGTCGACAGGAGGCGATGCGCCGACGTCGTTGCGGGGAGGTGACATGGACAGGTGACGGGCCAACTGTCAGTACTGTGGCAGATATATAGGCCGATTGAATACCCCTTGCGGCCCCCACAATTCCGGAGACTGAGCGGCCAACCCGTTGGAGAAATGTCTTGCGTACAATATGTGGAGTGCTGTCAACATGAGTGGAGATGTCGCCATCATTATGATACTCATGGAGGGGTGCCTTGGGCAGGGTCAAGGGACTCTCGTCTAGGGAAATGCGGACGAAGGAGGAACGTGGATAGTGGTGGTCACGTTGACTCTCGTGGAGAGAGGGAAGGAGAACAGGGGCAGGGCAGTCGGGGGAGGAGGGCGTCTGTGAGTCCGGGATAGTGACGTCTGTACATGTGGACCTCCAGCTGCCAAAGGAGAACCACGAATTAGATCGCGAGGACAACGGGGAGGACAGGGAGGACAGGGAATCTGAGGACTGCGGGGTGGGTATCGGCGCTGGCTCGCCAACGATAGATTGCGCGAGGTGTGGAGTGCGTCTTCGCGGCACATTTCCACCAGGAGCTCTCCGTCTGTCGCCGGTGGACTCGATAGGTTGTAATAAATTGTCCAGTAGCTCCACACGGGTAGAGGCCTTGCGTCGATGGCGCGTGTTGGGGAGAGAGTCCAATCCAGCAATGCGCCTGGCATCCTCTACCTGCTCGGATACATCCGGGGGAAAGAGTCTGCCATTCATGGAAGTCATGACCTCTTTGAATGATACCGTGGAGTTCGGACTGGCAGATGACTTGGGGGCTGTCTGTTTACCGGAAGCTTTAGCGGAACGAACAGAATGCCGACTAAGCGCTAGACGAGGAGGTTTGGAGGGGGTCATGAAGCTGTACTGAAATGGTTCCTCGTCTCGCTTCGATTTAGGGAGAGAATAAATTTCGGGGCGAGTCTGTAACAATGTGCAATGAGATAAAGACTGAGGGGGTGAATGTTGAAGAACGTACTCTGGAGGAGCGCTGCTGGAGTTCGCGTTGTTGCCACTGTACAGCAAGTCTGCGTTCATCGTCTTGCTCTCGTCTTCGAATGGCAGCGAGCTTGTCGGAGGCAAGGCGCAGTTTCTCGTCCTCCCAGAGTTTCTCGCATACCTTTAGTCGCATAGTTCGTTGGGATTTCTCGTGCCACTCTCTTTGTCTCCGTTGAGTCTCCTCCATGGCTTGTCTATCGGCATCCTCGAGAGTGAGGGGACCGGAAGGGACAAAGTATACGTCGAAGTCCTCGTCGCGTACTTCGTCGATGCGTGGATCGGTGTCCGAGGTGATTTCGACGCCCTTGAGTTTAAGGAGGAGAGTCTTGGCGAGGCGTATGTCGTCCATGGCATACGCCACCTGGACCTGATCTTCGAGCGAGCTGGGAGGGGAAGGGGGTGAGTCGTAGGAGTCGGCCGACGCAGACATGGATGGGGAGGAGTCACACGAGTGGACGGGGCTGTTCGAGAGGGGTGCTGGGGGGGATATGGCAATGGGGTGGGACGAAGAGGGGGTGCCAGCGGCATCGGGCACGGAGGACGGGGAGGCCATGTCTGGGTGCAGAAGTAGGGAAGAGGAGAAGACGGGGATTGGGTGGGCGTGGTGATCCAGTTGGTCGATGAGACGAGCTCTTCGTTCTTGCGAGGCCACTCGAGCTTTGGCTGCGGCAGATATCTGGCGAGACCGACCTCTGTGTTGCATGTGCAGAGGGGGACGCACGTACCATCCACCAGACGGGGGACGGAAGGAAGCGGTGAGCATGGGTGGGCGGAGGAAAGACGAAGCTGGGACGGGAGGACGGATGGTTAAATGGCACAGCGAACAAACACGCGACATACGAAAATAATAATGACGGGCCAAGTTTTATGGGCGTCTTGATATGAACCCTGATGCCATCAACCGCACAGACCAGTCCACAGACACTGACGCTCGCCCCCTGGTGCCCCCAGCTCGCCGTCGTCGCTGTCCCCGTCGTCGTCGCAGCAGACAATGGCCAGATGCAAACAGTGGCCACCCGGGGAGCGGAAGATCCCGATCGATTATCATCCAATCAGGCCACGTCGATTTGTTTGCTAGTGGCTGTGGTAATATCGATGCGAGACGACGAAAAAAAAAAAGAAGAAAGCAAGGACATTCAGCTCGATAATCGATTATCGACCACCTCGAGGACCAACAGACACGTAAGAATAGAAAGAAAGAAAAAAACGAGGCCTCGCCTCGTCGTCCAGGCATTCGAAGATGGGCAGCCAACTGCTCCAGTTGAACTGCCTGCGAAATGTGCCAGCGCTCGCTCTCTGCAGGGTCACCATGTCGTGTCCCCGTACACTCGCTGTCATGAACCGACGGAGGAACCCACTTTCGATTTCATACCAGACTTGTTTACCTCCGACCATTCTCCACGGATGGAGAGACACCACCAGGGTTGTGGGCGATACGGACTGTTAAGATGGGCGTGACGTAGCCACCGGCCTGGCCCTCCTTGCCAAATCGATATCGGACTCTAACGTCCAATTGGTCGAGCATACACAGGTGTCCAGGGTGTGTCCGAGTGAACGCTGGTCCTATCAAACGTACCTAGTCCTGGTCAGGTCTGCTCTGCCGCAGAAGCTTGCCTCGAGTATCTCATTCAGCCTCGTGTATCATCGCAGCCGCACGACTCATCGGCCACAGCTATCCTCTGATTATCTTATGGCCGTGCAATCTGATGAGGCTTGGGTGACTTTGACTAGGCATTGTGCTGCAATCTCGCATTAGCCACTCACGACGCTGCCCTGATCGCTTCTCAGCGACAACACAACCTCGACAGCCCTCATAGTACGGTACAGCAAAGTTGGCCAGGCTGCTCTCGTCCAAGGTCCGATTGGTGGTTCGGAGAGTCTAAACTTCGTTTGGTTAACTGCCTTATCTCGTCGGAGCGCTCGTTTGCGTTTACTTTTGGCATTTCCTTGTCGTGACTGCCAAGCCGAGCTTAGGCAGTGGTGCCTACGTTGGACCTAAATAGCATAATGCCTCATCCTCGCATCACTGTTATTCATACTGATTCGTCAACTTGCCGCTCATTCTCGCCAACAGTCACAAGTACTCAACTACGGAACCGTGTACAGCTTTGAAGAAATTAACTGCACCCATGCGCGCATCAGCACCTGCTTAGTAAGTCGTTCATTTTTTTCACGTGAAAACTGCACGGTGACCGGTTTCACTCGGTATTCCCCTTTACCCCTTCATTTTCACTAATGCTCCCTCCGCACTTTGCCACATTGCATCTCTCTGCTGTGCACCATCATCGATTCTCCCCGTTCAGGTCATTGCGCCAAGTTCTTCTGAGGGACTTGGAGCTAGCGAGGGATAGTGCCTCAGGCCTCGATATGCTCGCCCGTCTCTCACGGCAGGGCAACCGATGGCTGAGTCTACATATAGAGCGCTGTCTTTCCTCTCAGGGAGATGGTGAAAGCTTCGTAGGTACCCCTGTAACAGTTTCTATGCCAATCTGACCTTTACAGTCTGTGGACCTCAATCTAGCATCCTTGGTCTCTCCGCCTGACCTATCATGGAGTCACATTGCTCGATTGTACCAACGTGGCATCGTACCAGTGTATAGGTGTCTAAAAGACACAGTAGAGGGGGAAATCGAATATGTGGCTAGGCTCCTTTCGGAGCTTGAGCCATTGGGAGCACAGGGATGTGAGCACGAAGGGGAACATCATTTCGCCGCCTTTGTCGGGGATGTAGTCGCGACAGATGCTCAGTCTCGTCCCCGCAGTCCACCCCCTAAAAGCTCAAAACGGAAGCACAGGCAGTCTTCTCATCTCGTGAGCATTTCATATATATTCTCTCATACTATCCCTAAACCATCACAGTCCGAGTCTCTGGTCGTCTCCCCCTCCGACCCATCTGCCCCTATAGTGGTTGTCAGCCCATGTCCAGACCAATGCCGAGAAACCTCGTCCTGGGTTCCGTACCAAGACGCCCTTTTTGGCATGCGTCTCACCGTACCCACGCATACCCCACTTAACAAAGACCACCCACCATTAATGACTGAATCTACGGGTCCTACACGAATTGAAAACTGGCAGTATGTCGACGGCCATTGGCACGCAGTCATTCCACTTCCGGAGGAGCAGTGCAGACGAGGGATGTACTCAAGGCCGACCAGTGCAAGAGCTCGATCGCGGTCGCGGTCGCGGTGTTTGCGGGCGGTGGATGTGGAGGATCCGATCTGAAGCCGTCGCTTTCTATCTCATACGTTCTGACTGGTTCTTGTATTGGGTCATTCATGCTTGTATCTCTATTGTCCGTGATGCATCATTATATAATTACTTGTGCTCGAATACACTCACAGAAGGCTATTTCTGGTGTGTATAGACTACTAGGACAAAGGCGTGAATATTGCACCTCTGGTAGTATCCAAATATGGACATGTTTTGGGAGTTGTGGCGCCTTTGACGCTTATATGTAATCCTACATAAAGCGCAAAAGTGAAGACAAAAAAGAAGGAATTGGGCGGGGATTCCAGTGCTGGGGGCTCTCCAAAGAGGGATGTAGTGAAGGGTATCTCTTATAAGATGGATTTCGTCGTACAAAGAAACCCCGCCTGAAGACCGTGGGAATACCTTAAAACTGCTGCTAGTGGCAAGACAATCCCGAGAACACATTGAAGCCACAACGTCCACTCCTTGAGCAATGTTCATTTGACATACATGAGGTGCACCAGCAGGCTCCCCCATTCACCAGTGCTTCTCCTCTGCCTCATAGCATCCAGATCTCTGTTGTGCACGGCATCGTTGATTCACTCTGTGCAGGTCATTTGTGCCAAGCTCTCTCGGGGCACTTGGAGTTAACGCGGGATAGTTCCTCGGACCTCGATATGCTTGCCCGGCGTCTCTCACCAGGGTCAATGGCCGAGCCCGCATACAGAGCGCCTCAGGGGGATGGCGAAGCCTTCGCAAGTACCCCTGTAACAGGAATCTGACATTTCACAGTCCATGCTTAGCATTCTTGGTGCCTCTGCCTGGCCTACCATGGAGTGACATTACTCGATTGTACCAACATGGCATCGTGCCAGTGTGCAAAGAGCCTAAGAGATACGGTAGAGGGTGGTATCGAACTAGACGGTGCTTGAGTGAAGGGGGGCATGTCAGGATCATGGGCACGAAAGGGAACATCATCTTACCGCCTCTGTTGGGGACATAGTCGCGACAGACGCTTGGTCTCGTCCATGCGGTCCGCACAGTTCAAAACGAAGGCATAGGCGATCTTCTCATATCGTATCCATTCTCATTGTACTATCCCTCAACCGCCACATCCACGGATTGAAAATGGGTACATGGTCATTCCACTTCCGGAGGTTCATTGCAGACGAGGGAACATTGTCCTCGAGGCTGGCCAGTGCAATAGTTTGATCACGGTGGTGATGACTCTACGGGTGGTGGATTCGTGCTGTGTACTATCTCTGTCGTACTTCACTTCTGCGATGCATTGTATAGCTTATTGGCAAGTCACCTTTGTGGTTCCAACGTGTCTTGTTTCCGTGAGGGTGGGAAAGTCGATCGTCCTGCCTGTTTTGGCGGTCCACGTCTTCCCCTCTCCTTCCTTGCACAGGCAAGCAGACTGGGTTTCGCACTTGTCACTAGAGCAAGTGCCACGCAACAGTACTACCTGGTATCCTCTCATGTCGCTCAGAGCACTCGTCTACGCTTATGTACTCGGAGGCCTAACATTCATCCCACTCGTCATATGCGTTCTCATCTTCATTACCATCTACACGTCCATCCCAGTCCAAGCACTAGACAAGGACGCCAAATCCGCGCAGTCGCAATCCCACCAGTCCAATCCCGACCCGTCCTCCGAAGAAGAGTCGACACCAGGCGACCGCAAAGATCATGCCGAGCCCCCTCGCGATATCAACGATCTCCCAAAGACCCGCAAAGCCTGGCTGACCATACGCCGCACCTTCGAAGAATCCGAATTTGATGGGTCCTACATGAATCTCGTCAAATCCTACCTGGACGCCCGGTCCAAGGACCCTAAACGCTCGCGACCCAAGGATATGTGGTACGTAGTGCTCAAGGGCAAGGTGCTCTACCTGTACGAGGACGAGAGTATGACAGAGTGCGAAGTAGCAATCGAGTTAGGCGGGCATGAGGTCAAGGTGTATCCGGAGGGACTGGCCGACGGGGAGTTGTTCACGCGGCGGAACGCTATTTGCTTGAAGCCAAGAATGCCAGTGCGTGCGCGGAGCATGTCCAGGCAGACTGTAGCGGAGAGCGGAAATGATGGGTCGCAGGAGAAGGTCGAGGCGGAAGAGGGGGTCGACGGGAGGAAACGTTCCAAGGAACGGAGTGAGGGGAGCCGCGAATCCGCTAGGCTACCCCCACCATGGTTTATCTTCGTGAGGTCCTGCGTTGAGATGGAGGACTGGTATCTGGCACTCGTACACGCTGCTGACCATCCAGCTGGCACGCCCATGCTAAACCCACTCCAGGCTGTGTTCTTACCGTCCGAGATGAACCATCTCGTAGCGACGTTGGATCAGCAACCGGACGTTATACCGATGCGTTGGCTCAACGCGCTCATCGGGCGCGTTTTCTTTAGCTTCTACAGAACCCAGGCGCTGGAAATTGCTATCATTGGTCGCTTGATGAAGAAGCTTTCTAAAGTCAAACGGCCTGCGTTCCTTACTGAGATCGTGGTCACCCGGTTCTCAATCGGGGACAAGGTTCCAACTTTGAGCAAGCCCATGCTCAAAGAACTCACGAAAGAGGGTGACGCATCACTCGAAGTGGGCCTCCTTTACAAGGGAGAGATTCGCGCCACTGTCGAGGCCACCGCTGTAATCAACCTCGGAGCACGCTTCAAATCGTATACCGTCAAACTCGTACTAGCTGTCGTACTGCGCGAGATGGAGGGAAATCTTCTCATCAAGTTGAAGCGACCACCGAGCAGTCGCTTATGGTACGCGTTCACGAAGCCGCCACGGATGGTGCTGAATGTAGAGCCCATTGTGAGCGATCGTCAGATTACTTGGAGCATGATTCTCAACACGATCGAGTCGAGGATCGAAGAGGTGGTAAGTCATGTTGATCATCCTATATTACTGTGTTCACGCCACAACAACAGATTGCTGACTCAGTGGTAATGCCCAATATGGATGACATCAGTTTCTGGGACAGTACGCCCTATGCTCACCGTGGTGGCCTATGGTCTGATGCGGCGCGGACGGAAAAACAGATGACAACTGTGGTAGAAGAGGAAAACGCACGTGTTTCAGTAACGACCGGTGTATCCAAGGAGCCTACATCGCCACCACCAATACTGCGAACTGACAGTCTTGCCACTGAAGTGTTATCTTCAGATGCTTTATCGATCTTACGACCCGAGCCGACTATTGATTCCTCGGATACCAGCCCACAGCCGAGGAGAACACAGTCGTGGTTGGGAATGGGGGAAGAATCGGATCATGAGGGCGCAACAGCCGGCGACGATAGCGGCAATTCTCGCGGTAGGAGAAGCAGGGCCACGAGCTCTGCGCTGAGGGAAGAGGGGAATGTAACTCCTTCGGCAAACGCTACCGCTTCTGCTTCGGACGTTTTGGATGACGAGCATGACATATTCAGATATTTATCTCCTCAATATTCGCCGCGATCTTCATCTGCACATTCACGTTCCTCTCGCACGCATTCTATTTCGTCGTCCACTGGCGACGAATGCAACCCACTTTCTGACTCGAGCGCGCCATCTACATCCCGCGGACCACGTCATTCATTTGGTGCAGTAACCACCACCGGTTCGTTACTGTCTACCCTGAAGTCGAAGGCTGGAGACAAGCAAACCTTGAGCACTGCTAGGGAGACGATACGGAAGTGGGGGGTCAATTGGGCAACGCTACGGAAAGATATGGGCCGGACCGGGATGCAGGAAGAGATGGCTGACTCTGGCCCCACATACCAGCGGACGCGGACCGAGAGTACCCACAATCGTGCGAGCTATGCGGATGTGCGGGCAGCTGTAACTGCGCGGCGAGAGCAACAAAACCATTTTGAAACAGAGCACAACGGTTCGTTGCCCATTCCAATTCCTCAGACAGGGTCACCATCCGCATTGGGACGTCCTGGGTCGTCTTCTGCGGGGTCGTCTTCAGGGAAGAATTCCGAGGGGGTGTCGAGGTCTCCCGGGATGACCCTGTCGCGTTCGGGAGGAGACCAGACTTGCGGTCCACTTTACGACCACGATTTCAGGGATGATTTGGACGATCACCCTGATTCTTCACCAATACATACACAGCCATCCCAGGCTCGTACTATGACCATCCCCGGTATCCACGCGAGTCATCGCGGAGAAATCATGTCGATGGGAAATATTGCAGCCTCGCCACCTTCTCCCGAGAACAAACTCAAGACGACGACAATTCAGAATATGTATCGACTATGGAAGAGCCCGACACTCTCTGGCCAACAGCAAGGAGCAGAGTCACAGACGAGCTCAGATATCGAGGGCAAGAAACATCACGACGAAGACGTTACTCCATTTGTGCTGTCGTCGGAGCCGACCCCGCCTCCGTCCAAGCCAGTTCCGCCTCCGCTCCCTCCGAGGACAGCGTCTGCAGTTCCAACCGCCCCCATCCGACCTGCGGCGGAAGTTGCAGAGACGCCAGATCCGGCTGATGAGGTGCCGATGAGGTCTGCACCGCCGATCTTGACGGGCAGTGGTGACGAGCAGGTGGACGGGTCGACTCCCTCCAGGATGCGCAATGCGGAAAGTAGAAAACCGCCCCTGCCGCCGCGAAGGATCCATGCATGATGTATTTTATCTCTGTCGATTTACTTCCACGTATATACGAGTTAGTACTTGATGAGAACGCTGGTGTGGCACTGCCACGTTCGGGTTCGCGTTGCCAAGGTGCTGTGCATTCCTCGGATGGCGACCCTGACATAGCTTACATTCCCAATTGTTGGCCGGGTAATAAAGTACTAATACACTCGTTTGTCGCCCTTGCGTCTCGCGCTGGAAGACTTCCTTCCAGACACCCCCACGACACCCACCGCGATGGCACAAACAGACTGCACCGTCTCCCCACAGGTCGTCGCCGGATCCTCGTTGCAGATAAGCCCGAACCTCGAAGCCCTCTTGCAGCACGACGAATTGACGCGTCGCAGCGCTGGCTCCCCTACCAGCCTGTCCTGCTCGACCTCGTCGTCCGAGTTTGCGGTCAGTCTGCCGCCCCCGCCCCCTCGCAACGCCCAGTCCTGCAAGAAGACTTCCTCCCAAGAGACCCGCACCAAGGACGTGCGACGGCGACGCAGCGTCAACTTCAGGTCTGATTCATGGCCTGATGCTTTGTCCATCCTGGCGTCAGACACTGGCGCCAGCCAAGTTATTCCCACTTTTCCAACAATCACACCAAACCCTTACATCAATCCCGCACCTGTTGTGGCTAGGTTCGATAGTCCTACGGATGGTATGCACAGCTTCCTACTCATCCGACCCATGATCTATCTCACTTGAGCTCATAGATGGTCCGCCAACTCCCAGGCAGCGCGACATGCATATACCGAAGCAGCGGTCTGTCCAGTCCCTAGCCGAGCATCGTGCTCGTGTGTCCAGTATACCCGGATCTGGTCCCCAGCTCACTCGGACATGTTCTAACCCTCGCTCCTCACCTGCTCTCCACAAGGTTGAGCGCCTTCTGAGCAAAGGGAAGGATATGCTTGCAACTGCAGCCGCCTCAGGCAGTCTGAAGCTCAGATCAGACTGCGTAGATGCAGACCGCAAGTGCTATCGCGTCGACAGCTTGGAATCTTTCTCCACAATCAAAGGCAAGTCCACTATTTTGGTTCACAGGGGCCAATTTTTAAACTATCGTTTGCCCACTGCCTACATAGATTCCCCGATACGACAGGATTCTGTGACCGGACCGCCAAGGCTGTTCAACACGTCAGTCTCATACGGTAATGATGATGCCGCTGCTGTGGAATCAGTGGGATTTCTTCCCATCAAAAACGTGTTGCCGCCTTCGCCATCGACTAGAAGATACCCAGCTTCCGATCAGCTTCTCACACACCCTACTCAGTCTGAACCCTCCCCAACTCGTTCCTTGTCCATATCCTCGACATCCTCTTCTTCATCTTCTGTTAATGGTTCTGCCAATCCGGTACATACATACCCGACGTGGTCACTCCCCAATTTAACATTTCCATCCATGACTTTCAACGAGTTGCCACGATCTCAAAGTACCCAAAGCGTTGCGGATAGCGACAGTCGAAAATCCTTCATTGATCTCCGCTCTCCAGATGGCACCTCTCCTCCCAGCAAACAAGGTACCTCGCGTCCCCACAGACAACAACCCAGTGCTCTTGTCATCCCTACTTCTAACATGTACCAGAACTTACCCGGCAATCTTTCGTCGCTTTCCCTTGCAACCATGGTCTTTGCTCCCCCCAGTCCCACTATCGACCTTTCACCGCTCAACCATAGACCGAGATCTCCTTCGGCCTCCTCCATCGCTCTCTCGACCATGGTTTTCGCCCCGCCAAGCCCCGCCACGGAGTTATCGCCCCTTGCAGTCCGACCACCCTCTTCTCCGGGCTCGGCTGATTCGCTGACTCCGATCGAGTTTGCGTCTCCTGCCAGTCCTCCATCTGGCCGGCGAAACAAGCTCGAGATCCCGACCACTCGTAAGCTGTCCTCTTTGCGTGTTCGTCGCAGGGCGGGAGAGAAGCGGTCTCTGTCGTTATCGCCTCGTCCAGCATTTCAGGAGCTGGCTCCTCTTCCCCCCACCACCAACTTTCTTAGACGAGACGAACGAGCTGACCTCATACGTCGGAACCGTAAGCTCGTCCAGGTCTTTGGCCAGACACCCGGCGCAGACCCGGCGCCGTTGGACGTTCCTGTACTCAGGAGGCTCAAAAAACCACCGGCTGCTCTGACTTCCTTGCTTGGTGCTGGGAAACAGCGGAACCACCGACAGGTCATGTCCCTCTCGAATGCTCCAAGCCCCTCCAATCCAAGGGCGGCACCGCTATCCCCTTGGCAAATAGATGATCTGTGGTCACCCAGTGGCCGCAGGCACTCCACTCCGCTGACGCCTACTAGTACATTTACTTTCTGTCCCGATGAGGCGCCACGAACAGCGTCAGCCAGCGATCATCGCGGGGTGCATAGCCTCGCGCGCACTCTGTCTCCACGTAATTCTTCGAGTTCTTTCATTGATCTTTCAGATGATGATGAGACCTCACGTGTTGACGATATTTCAGTCATCAGTTCCCTTGACGGGAACAGTGGTCGCCGGCTTATCCACCACTCTTCTTCCACGCCCTCACTGGTTGAAAGTCTGGATCCGGATAGAAGAGCTGAGGTTGAGCGCCGGCGTATGCGGGATAAGTTGGCGAAACTCCATCGTTTCCTTGGTTCTCGTGTACCACCAGACCTAGTACTCGGTCCTACTACCTTCCCTCCTCTGCCCTCCTCGAGCTCATCCACGATGGAAGGTTTACGCGATACTTGGCTATGGGGCCGCAAAGGAGGGGCATCGCCTTCCCAGGACGTTTTTGACCGCGGCAAGGAAGAGCTCGACCACAGAGAGAAGGCAGTGAACGTGCGACGTGCACAAAAGATGGAAAAGGTATGACAGATGAGTCCTTGGAATTGTGTTTTCTTTAATAGGGTTTTCCAGGTATTTGGAACGCCACCTCCGCAGACGCTTTTCCACACCCGCCAGGCCCCTTCGCCACTGCCACATTCCCAACCGTCGTCTCCCATTGTGTCCGCTCTTGCGTGTAATCTTAATCAGTCCGCCTACAAGGGGAAAAGCCCGCGGCGCCCGCAACCATCGGAGTCCATGAGATGTTTGCTACCCCACCCGAACACGGATGCTTCCTCCTTGCTTTCAGATTACCAGCAGACGCTTGCGCAAACCTCAGTTTACCTAAATTACCACCACTCTCTAAATTCCTTGGTTCATATCATTGACAGGGTTTGTATTATTTTTTTCCTAACAGATCGTACCATATTTGCTGACCTTCTTTCTTTAGGATGATCGGGAATCACTTCTTGAACTACATTGTTACCTTAACAGTGAGCTGTCGGAGTCGCCGGTCGAAGGGGATCAGCCGGTAAGCTCCAAGCGCAACTCTACGACGCCTTCCATCAGATCGGAGCGGCGCCGTTCGTTGCCTGTCAGCGTCTCTACATTCTCTTTGGCTTCTTCCTGTCCGCAAGAGGTATCCGAGTTCCAAGTCCGCCGCAGAAGGGCGGCAAAATTGACCCACTTTTTTGGTGTCAATTATCGGGAGCTAATTGACGATATCTTGGAGAGCATCGAGAGTGGCGTAGAGGAAGAGCATGGAAAGGGCACCTTGCAACCAGAGGAGGCCGAGGTGAGCATGATTTCCCTATTCTGAATTGCTTTTTACTGATGCGTATCCAGGTCCTGCTTCACAGAGTTCGATCCCTCAAGACGAAGCAGGACCAATATGACTAGTTATACCATTTCTCACCGCTTTTCCTTTGCATTTGACGGCCATCACTATGTAACATTCATACTTAATTAGAGCGACCATGGAAATACGGTTATAATGGGAAAAATTGGAATGTGGTATTATAGTATGACAAGGTCTCCGCGACAACAGTGGCACCAAAAGATATGCGACTCATCCATAAACTGCGGCCGCCGTGGGAGAACTGCACTAACTTCCTCGACAGCAGACAGGAACCGTTCATGACGCTGCATCGCGGGAGAGAGCACCCGTGGAGTGTGGCTATTGGCAGCAGCTTCGCTCTCAATTCTTGCTTTCAGCATGCTGAGGCTGACTTGACGCGAATGCCGAGTTTCCGGGGATAGACCGACATCGAAAACAGATCGAGTTGATGGCGGGACCAAGCCACTCTGTTTACCAAACGATGCACGTCGCAAGCCCGAACTTCCGCGACTCGATGGCCGTACAGATGTGCTTGGTGAGAATGGTCTAGGAGTTGCTCGCGAGGTTCGGGTTTGTACCAGTTGATCCTCTAGAATACCGACCTGTCGCTGCAGGCGGTGCGCCCTGTCCTGCGCCTCGAAGACGGCCGTCTCCAGTGCGCGAATTTGTGAATTGGCAGAAGAGAGCTCCAGTGCATGCTGCTGCTTCACTGCACTGAGCATCTCGCCATCCAATGAACTCGGCGCGTCATCTGTCACCGGGGTTTTCTGGAAGCCCTCTAGCTCTTCCTCCTTCGCCATCAGGTCGCTCCTAAGAGCTTCGATATCAGTTCGATACTGATCAATAAGATCGCGTTGCTCTCGTTCGATATTCCGGTGTGAGATTAGTTCGGTTCCCAGATGGGTGATTTCTTCTTCTTTGCGGCGTGTTTCAATCGATAACCTGTTGCTAAGGTCCGCTTGGCGCATTTCTGCCTGACGCATCTTTGTGCGCTCGGCTTCCAACACATGAACCGCGGCCTGGGATTCCTGTAGCTCGACTTCAAGGGTGGCATATCCTCGCTGCAGATCATTGACAGTCCTCTGCAGAGACGTTATATCCTTCTCCCATAACAGCTCCGACTCGCGTTTCAGCTTCGCAGCCTCAGCTTCCCGCTCTGTTCCTTCGTTCAGAGAGATTTCAAGTTTGGAGATCAGGGCATCGCGAGATTTCTTGTCGTGCTCTAAGCTCTCTATCTGTTCCAATAGCTCCACTTTGGCAGCAGTCAACTCCACAATCTTGGGTCGCATTTCCTCCAGAGACTGCACAAGGGTGGTGCCCTCGGTCTGCAGATCCCGTTGTGTCCTTTCGGACTCTTCAGCACGACGGACAGCAGCGCGGAGTTCGCCTTGCAGGTTGGTAAGACTGCGGTCTCTGGAGGATACCTCTGCAACGAGTTCTGCAAGCTTCTGTTGCAGTCCCCTTACTACATTCTGGTTGAATTGGACCTGGGACTGCAATGAGTCACGTTCCTCCAATAGTTCATCTTGGTAGTTATCTGCTGATTCCAGGCGAGCTTGAAGTGTAGAGTATTCTCCTTCCAGCGAGGAATGTTTGCTTTTCAATTCAGCCTCGCTGTCAGTTGACGAGCGGAGCCGCGAGACTAATTCATCTTTCTCGTTTTTGAGACTGTTGTGGACCTATGACATGTATCAGCTATTTGCATCCAGCTTGAAGCGACTTTCGCAAACCTGCTTAAGCTTACTCAGCTGAAACTCCAACTCGTCAGCTCGATCTTGAGTATTCTTCAGGGAAAGCTCTAGCCGGTCGGCGCGGTCGTCATTCTCAATCTGTTCCTCGAGCTCCCGAATGCGTTGCTGATGCTGCTCAGAAATTGCCTGTAGCTCGTCCAACTCCGCTTTCCGTAACTGAATTTCTCGCTCCTATTTAGGTGTCATAGGTGTCTGAAAGAAATATCGCTGTGCACATACCTGATCGCGACACTTCTCAGTTAACTCCTTCTCTCGCTGCAGTGCTTGTCGGAGTTCATCATTCTTCTGGGATGAGATTGCTTCGAGGTCATGAACCCGTTTTGAGAAATCCTGGAATCTCGCTTGTTCCAAAGTAAGGAGGTTCTCCTTTTCTTGCAGCTCTGTTGGCCGATTAGTAAAATGACTGCAAGTCATGGTCAGGAGACCGCACCCGTCTCAATAGCCTCCATGCGTTGCAGTGAGGATGTCAAGGAAGCCTTCTCGGAGACAAGCAATGAGATTGTTTGTTGCCTGTTCTGATCCTGCTCTTCCCAGCGCCGGGACTTCTCCGTAACATCAGCGAGTAGCCCGTTGATCCGAGCAAGAGCCTCGGAAAGCTCGTGCTCAGTTTTGGTGGACTGACACTTGAGCTTATCAGTTTCCTGTTGGAGGGAATACGACTCAGACACAGTTTGCTGCAAGTCTATACCACAAGGATGGTTTAGGCATCGCCCCGTTGAAACGTCTTCATTGCACTCACCAGCCTCGAGCGATTTGATTCGACTTAGTGACTCGCTGGATATTGAGTCCAATTCCTTACATCTGGACGTTAGGCGCTCGATTTCCGCAACACCCGCCTTCTGTATGGTTTCCAAGTCGAGTTTCTCCTGAGTGAGTACCTCAAGTTTGTGTGCAGTGGAAGCAGTAATCTCCTTGGCTTGCGAAAGCTCAGCTTCGAGTGATTTACAACGCGACCGCTCATCCTCCAGCAGCATCCCTTTCTGGTGGGCCTCTGATGCATGCATATTAAGATGCGAGTAACCAATGAAACTGAGCTGTGACTTGCCTGACTTGATGTCATTCAGCTTGCTCAGAGACGCCTGCAGTGCGTCCTTCTCTGTCAGAAGTGTTGCAATGGCAATCCTTTGTTCAGCAACCTGGTGGCTCAGGTCATCGACAGGAGGTATCGCAACCGACCGGCTCGACAAGGACACATCCGGAGTCGGGGAGGTCACGCGTTCTGGTGGGATGCGAGCTCTAGACGGAGTCGACTGTGGGCTCGAGGGTAATGAACCGGAATCTGTGACATTGGCTTTGGCCAGCGACTCGACCCAGTTAGCATCCGACTCGGATGGACTGAACCTAAGAGAAATCACTAGGGTTGAGTCTATGAGAGAGAAGAGCGCAAGAGGCACATACAAGTCCTGGATGTCGCGCTCAGCCTTTCCATCATCGATGGACGCCGCCGCGGGCTCTGCAAGAGCTGGAGTGTACGACCTTGATGGCGGGGGACTGGCTAAGGAGGTGCTACCACCGATCGTTTTCTTCTGCTGCCGCTTCTTGAGCTGGACATGAGATTAGTAGGTGACTGGACACATCGAGCTCCTTTGCAAACACGTACCATTAATGCCTTTCCCCTCGCCGCCTTTGCGGCTCTGTCGTCTTCAGACATGGTACTGGAACGTCGACGGCCGTCGCTTGAATACGAACTCAAAGAATAAGTTCCGTAGTGACGAGAACCAGCAGGTTAAATGCCAGTGCACTCCGTCGGTACGCGACGTGGCGAGCTGACATTTCATCCTACTTGCTACAAAGCACCACTGATTCTCAATTCACTCCAATGATTCGGATGAGTTTTTCGAATATATACGCTGATGTAGCAGGTAGGAAAACAATGAGAGAAGGAGGAAAATCTCGCAGTAGCAGATGACCGATGAGACGATATATGTACCAACGCACAGGAACCGAAACAGACTTCCAATGGTATAAGGAGCGACTCTGGGCAATGCTGCATTTGGTGCACCAAGTAGCAATTGCGGGTGAGCATAGGGCAACGATATAATCAACAAGTAGTGGATGGGAAGGTAAATAGAAGGAATGTTGCAATCGTTGAAGTCAAACTCTCAGAACGCGATTTTGGTCATGCCCACACCTGGAGTCATCGCTTGAGCTATCAGCTGCTATAGGGGAATATAGACACTCACTCGAAGTGTGCTGTCCCAACTACCTGTGCAAAGAGCCATACCGTCAGCTGATACGCCGAGGCAGCTAACTCGGTTCTCATGTCCAGTCAACACTCCTACGCGCTCCCCTCTCAACGTATCCCATACGTTGCACGTCCAGTCATCGTAACCACCGAAAAGAATACGGCCCGAGATTGAGAAAGCAACAGAGGTGATACCACAAAGGATGTTGTCGTGAGTAAAACTATTCAATTCCCGGTCTGCACGGATATCGAATAATCGACAAGAAGCATCGTCAGAGCCGGTTGCGAACGCATCGCCGTTGGGGAAGAATCTGTACAATGTATATTAAACCTTGAGTATAACGAGCAACGTTGAGTTTACATACTGGACTGCATTAATGTCGGACTCATGGCCCGTGAAGGTTTGGGTAGCGCGGCCACTACGAATGTCCCAGAGTTTCGCAGTAGCATCACATGCGCCTGAGACGAAAACGTTCTGGTTTGGACCCAGTGATAGACTGGTAAAAGGTCAAATGCAAGGCAGCCAGTGATTCCAAAATCAATACCTCATGACGTCTCCGGTATGGTCGCTGAACTCAACAACGCGCACACCCGCTTCGATGTCCCAAAGCATGCAGGTCATGTCACCTGAACTGGTTACAATTTGCCTGTCGCTAATAAACCGGCAGCAGCTCAGATAGCCGGAGTGAGCGCTGAGTTCGCGGCCACCTCTGGCACCGTTGGCATCCCTGCTATTCAGGTTGTATATAGAGCAGATGTTGTCGAGACCACCGCAAGCGACAAAGTTTCCAGATGGTGAATAAGCGCATGTCATGACCCAGCTGGACCGTAGGGGAATGGCGTGGACCTTGTTGGTGGTATAGGCGTCCCAGACGATTAGTTTGCCATCCTGTGACGCTGAAACAAGGTGTCGTCGATCTGCAGACCAATGCATGGCATATATTTTTGCGAGGTGACCCTTCAATGCGCGCCGAGGCCGCATGACGATACGTGGGAGAGTATCGACCTCTGCAGCCATTGCGCGCACTAGAAGTAGGAAAGGACTCAACAGCGCCGAAAATGATAGTGGGGTGAAACACATACGACTCGTGTCAGCTGAAGCCTCTCTACTTGCACGAATCTTCTCTTTCAGTATCTCAGCCTCACGACGCGCTGCCGCGATCCGCTCTTGTATGTCGCCTTGGGGTTGGGACATGATGAATCTTGATGTTGCGCGTTGTAGTGAGTAAAATGGGTTCGAGTGGTGAACACACTGAGACGTGGAGTGAGAAAGAAGGGCCCACCTGGAATACTTGTGAACCAAGGAAAGATGAGGAATAGAAGAAGAGCGTGTGAACCAAGGCCGTAAAATATGTCGGATAGTAAGCCTTGAAATGGAACCGGCGCTGTGGTGTACGAACAGCGCCTCGGACGACGGCGACGACGACGACGACGACGATGGCGGAGATTCTGGTGAAGCTAGGAAACGTTTGAGCTCACAACGGAAGCAGCGCTTTCTTTGTTCTTGTTCTTGCATGGACACGCATCACCGGCAATTTCCGCAACTCCGACTGTGGCGCAGACAAAAGTGGTTTCATTCCAGAAAAAAAAGGCTACGAAATACTACAGATTCGAAGTAACATAGAAAGGCTGTTGGTAGTTCTCAGACAGGGATTGACTGAGGTGATCCCGGATGGGGAGAGTAGTGTGGTTGGGTCTGTGGAGAAAGGGGCGAAGGATACTGAGGCTGTACTGGTGCTATGTATTGAGGCTGAGCTACCGGATATTGACCCGTGGACTGTGTCGGAGGAGCCGCAGAGGCAGGGGCCAAGAAGATGGTTTCCCTGACAGACGAAAACCACGGCGAATTCCCACGCGAAGCAGCGATGCAAGCAAACACAAGCAATACAATAGTGTAGCCCAATACTGCGCAATTGGCTTGATGAGCACAGTTGAAATTGACGGCAAAACTAGAAGACGCACAAAGGAAGAAACCCAGGAAAGAGAACGCCTCGACGCCTTGGATCTCGTGGCAGGTTTGGTTATAGGTTGGATCTGGCATAGACTCATCAGCATCATGAGCACCCACGTGTAGCGAGGACTACAGTCACCATAAATACATCCTTGCGGGAAGTAATAGTTGCCAGCGGCAACTGCTTCCCCAGCGGTCGCCACCCACAAGATCCACAAAATGACTACATGCCAAAATTCAGCATCCAGACGCATCTCCAACGAATATTATTCGACTTACAGAACCAGATTAACTCAACTAAGATCATCGACGTGAAAGCTCCACGACGAATGAAATCGACCAAAAGCCTGTGCAGGAGGCTCGCATCAGCACTGAATGATGGATGAACGACGGGGAAGTGGTTCACATGACTGGGATGGTAAACATTGTTAACAAAGCAGTAGCAACTCCTAGGGCGGCAAATTTGAAGTATACATTGTAATACTGCGATGTAAGTGAAATGAGGTGGGCAGAGAGACCGAGGACGATGACAGAGAATGTCACCGACAGGGCTGTCGACAATATTAGACATGGGGCCAGCTGGAACTTTCACGAGAGTAACCTACCCATGGTGACGATGCGGAAGATGTTGAGGAAACCCATCGTTGACAATTGCTGGAAAGAGGGGAAAAGGGTGGAATTGATCTGTCAATATCTGTTCCTTTTTATCTTCAGCATTTCTTTTTCAGGAGATATATTGGCCAAAGACCAATGTGGTCAGGTGCTCCGACCGTGTGATTTTCTGTTTGATATAGATCCGTCGTGAGGCAATTTACATAACAGCCCAGAACCTGAGGCCTGAACACGGCATGCAGTGTCACTGATTGAATGTGAGTGCACTCTGCAAAATCGGCTCAGTAAAGTGGTTACCTGCAAGGAACACTGCAACCACAGTATGTACACACTCTTGGCATGGGCTTGTATGTACTCAGAATGGAGTAGGTCCAAGCCCAAACCCGAATTAACTCCAGGAACCGCACCAACCCCAGGGGCAAGATCAATTCCTGAACACGGCAGCTATACTTAGCTGTATACAATTGGCAGTATCATAGCCTTTCGGTAGGCTGTGCATATTCAAGTCAGGTCCCCAATTCGTTCCAGGGACTCCGAAGACGGCAGATTCCTGCGGTAGTCACCGTATCGGTGTTTGATCATTGATGCCTGTGGCTGAGGAGAACTGACCCGACCAGTTCATTGATACTCATGCGTGAGTTCATTATGTCAGGACACCATTGACTTCGGGTTCCCGCTGGGGTTTCGGTGAGCAGAATGCTGGTAACCCGGACGGTCAGGCTCGAGGCGATTCACCTCAGAGGACGCTGAACCCATGAAACATTCGTAGTTTGGGGGGTTTGATGGATGTCTGCCTAGTACGTAAAGTAGAATGTGTAATTAATCGCATCTGGGCCTCTTGAGGTCGATAACTTACCACTGGAGCACTGGCCAAGAAGTAGATAAATCACTTGACGCCCAATTTCATCTTCTCACCTTTGTCTTCGTCTAATCGTTAGGGTCCAACATCACTGAAACGTAATTTTTTTGGGGAGGCTTTACATGCACATTATAAAATGAGTAAAGGCCAGAATTTCATCAAATATGACAACCCACCAGATAGAGATATACATAACTTTTTAAAGGTCTCCTGGTCTGCTAATGAATACATTTATTCTCCGAGTTTCCAATCAACGTATTCTTGCAATTTGTGACGAAGTCAGACCATGAAGAATGTACCTTACAATCTATGTCCCATTTCATACCATCAGAGTCCTTTAGTAACATTGAAGTAATGTTGCCATGGGTGGTCCAACTTCACGCCTGATTGCAGAAGTGGCCCAAAAATCGGGCTGGTTTGCAAATGACCCTAAAAATGTGATGTGTTAGGCAGCACCTGCGGGTATCCGACCACTGACCCTGACCTGACCCACGACCACGGTCACTCAGTGTTAACAACAACAATATGCCTATGTTCTATACTACAAGAGGTTGCTATAGGTACTATAGTAGCCTATGGCATCTTTCGACATACATAGTACAAGGGCAATGCCATGAGCGTTGCGAACATCATTGGCATTGCGGGCATCGTGCCTCTGCATGCTGCAGGCGGACATTGTCGTTGTCGATGTTCTATGGAGGCAGTGTCAGTACTACATGGGCGGCAGCAGTGTCGTCATGCCTCTGTGCAGCAGGTCCTAGCCATTGTCGTCACATCGAACCTCTGGCCTGTAGATGGGTGTCACCATGTCGTTGCCATTGTTGTCGATGTGGACTGCAATGGTACATGGCATCGACACAAGGTGGGGGCCGATAACCACGCGCTGATCTGCATCTTATGGTCGTCACTTGCACAAGTGGGCCGTTGTTGTTGTGATTGTGTGCCTCTGTGGCTGTAGGCGAGCGTTGTCACCATCGTTGTTGCGCCTCTGCGGTCACCGCGTCCTCATTGTTGATTAGTAGAGCTAGACTGTCAGACGTGTGGATGAAAGTTGGAGATACCTTTGATTTCACGGCTGTATAAATCCCTCTTCGTTATGGGCAGATAATGATCCGGAGCCGTGAAGATGAAGATCACATGGGCTGAGGCTTAACCAAAACAAGCATAGTAACACACGACTTACTTACTTGAACTCAAACTTTAACCCGCACGAACTGAACTGATATTACGGCCGACTACGCTACTCGAGATGCCGCCTGCGTCGGCAGAACCCTTGCTCACGAATGGAAATCCAAATTGTAACTACTGAAATGTATCGAAAGGTTCACAACTTGCAAAGTAAGTCAACTGAATCACACGGTTCCAAAGAAGGCAAAAAGTTCTGTCGTGATATGTTCCCACGATTTAACGAAATCCCAGAACCCTTTGCTCTGCGAGCAAGGGAACATACGACAAAGTTCGGGTTACGGGTACAGGTCGCGGGTCACCAGTCACATTCCAGAACCCGCAGTGACCCGTGTGACGCGACTTCTAAATCAGGCAACGATGCAGTACACTCTGGACCTTCGACGCTTTGCGTCTTCAACATTGATGCCTGCCAGCCTGGGTCCAACGACCCTAATACAAGAGTATGTTTATTTATTTTATCCATTTCATTGACTATTTCTTCTTACAGGTCCTCTGCACGCACACCTCAACCGCCTACACATGTGCAACTTATTACTCGCACAGTGCGAATCGATTGCGTCCCTAGGTATGTTTTCTTTTCATTTAGTTTGCAACGACCC
>Ga0307518_10000154_pt1 | contig 50652 bp, 46 predicted proteins | sample 25_EM_MG_FD_203889 | JGI IMG/M metagenome (GOLD analysis project Ga0307518, IMG submission 203889) | Populus trichocarpa ectomycorrhiza microbial communities from riparian zone in the Pacific Northwest, United States - 25_EM | ecosystem: Host-associated > Plants > Roots > Unclassified | place... | reverse complement strand
AACGACACGTCGGTCACCAGGTCGCGGATCACCGGGAACGTCCGCATCGGCGTCACGGTGATGACCTCGTCCTCGGTGAAGGTCGACATCCGCGTCATGCACAGCAGCCGCGGTTTGCCGTTGATCTCCGCCGAGCACGAACCGCATTTGCCCGCCTTGCAGTTCCACCGCACCGCCAGATCCGAGGCCTGGGTGGCCTGCAACCGGTGGATGATGTCGAGGACGACCTCGCCCTCGTTGACCTCGACGCTGTAGTCCTGCAGCTCACCCGAATCGGCGTCGCCGCGCCAGACCCGGAAACTCGCCTTGTAGCTCATGCCGGACTCCCGGGGTGCGAAGCCAGTTCTTCGTCGGTGTAGTACTTCCCCAGCTCGGACAGTTCGAACAGCTCCAGCAGATCCTGCCGCAACGGCGTCTGCGCCTTGACCTCGACGCCGATGTCCGGCACCACCGGGTTGTCGCCCGGCGTGGCCGAGCAGACCAGGAGCTTGTTGCGCCACTGGGCGTCCATGCCCGGATGGTCGTCCCGCGTGTGCCCGCCCCGGCTTTCGGTCCTGGTGAGCGCGGCCCTGGCGACGCATTCGCTGACCATCAGCATGTTCCGCAGGTCGACGGCGAGATGCCAGCCGGGGTTGAACTGCCGGTGCCCTTCGACGGTGACCCGCTTGATCCGCTCGCGCAGTTCCCCGAGCTTCTCCAGCGCCCGCTCGATCTCCTCCGCCTTGCGGATGATGCCGACCAGGTCGTTCATCGACTGCTGCAGTTCGGTGTGCAGGCTGTACGGGTTCTCCTCGACGCCGTCACCCGGCGGGTCGAACGGCGCGAGCGCCATCGCCGCGGCGGCGTCCACATCGGACTGACTGACCTTCGGGCGATCCTTCAGGTCCGCGACGTAGGACGCGGCGCCGAGGCCCGCACGACGGCCGAAGACGAGCAGATCCGACAGGGAGTTGCCGCCGAGCCGGTTCGAGCCGTGCATCCCGCCCGAGCATTCACCGGCGGCGAACAGCCCCGGCACGCTCGACGACGCGGTGTCCGGGTCGACCTCGATCCCGCCCATCACGTAATGACAGGTGGGGCCGACCTCCATCGGTTCCTTCGTGATGTCGACGTCGGCGAGTTCCTTGAACTGGTGGTACATCGACGGCAGCCGCTTGCGGATCTCCTCCGCGGGCAGCCTGCTGGCGATGTCGAGGAAGACCCCGCCGTGCGGCGATCCCCGGCCCGCCTTGACCTCGGAGTTGATCGCGCGCGCCACCTCGTCGCGCGGCAGCAGATCCGGCGTGCGGCGGTTCTTCTCCTGGTCGGTGTACCAGCGGTCGGCTTCCTCTTCGCTGTCCGCGTACTGCCCCTTGAACACGTCGGGGACGTACTCGAACATGAAGCGCTTGTCCTCGGTGTTCTTGAGGACCCCGCCGTCGCCTCGGACGCCTTCGGTGACCAGGATTCCCTTCACACTCGGCGGCCAGACCATGCCCGTCGGGTGGAACTGGACGAACTCCATGTTGATGAGCGTCGCCCCGGCCCGCAGCGCCAGGGCGTGCCCGTCGCCGGTGTACTCCCACGAGTTCGAGGTGACCTTGAAGGATTTCCCGATGCCGCCGGTCGCCAGCACCACCGCCGGCGCCTCGAACAGGATGAACCGGCCGCTCTCGCGCCAATACCCGAAGGCGCCCGAGATCCGGCCGTCGTCAGTCAGCAGTTCCGTGATCGTGCATTCGGCGAAGACCTTGATCCTCGCCTCGTAGTCGCCGGTCTCCTTGAAGTCCTCTTGTTGCAGCGAAACGATTTTCTGCTGCATCGTGCGGATCAGTTCGAGCCCGGTCCGGTCGCCGACGTGCGCCAGCCGCGGATACGTGTGCCCGCCGAAGTTGCGCTGGCTGATCCGGCCGTCGGCGGTGCGGTCGAACAGCGCGCCGTAGGTCTCCAGTTCCCAGACCCGGTCCGGCGCCTCCCTGGCGTGGAGTTCGGCCATCCGCCAGTTGTTGAGGAACTTCCCGCCACGCATGGTGTCGCGGAAGTGCACCTGCCAGTTGTCGTTCGAGTTCGCGTTGCCCATCGACGCCGCGCAACCGCCTTCGGCCATCACCGTATGCGCCTTGCCGAAGAGCGATTTGCACACCACCGCGACGCTGAAGCCACGTTCACGGGCTTCGATGACCGCGCGGAGACCGGCACCGCCGGCACCGATCACCACCACGTCGTAGCTGAGCCGTTCGACCTCGGTCATGAAAAGAGCCACCTCAAAGCTTGTCGCCGGGGACGGGAGATTCCCGCGCCGCTAGTTGATGAACCGCAGATCCGAAATCGCGCCGCTCGCCACGAGCATCACGTAGAGGTCGGTCAGCACGAGCGTGCCGAGCGTCGTCCACGCCAGCGCCATGTGGCGGGTGTTGAGTTTCGTCACCTGGGTCCAGATCCAGTAGCGGACCGGATGTTTGGAGAAGTGCTTGAGCCTGCCGCCGGTCACGTGACGGCACGAGTGGCACGACAACGTGTACGCCCACAACAGGATCACGTTGCCGGTCAGCACGATGTTGCCGAGCCCGAAGCCGAACCCGCCGTCGATGCCGTGGAACGCGGTGATCGCGTCGTAGGTGTTGACCAGCGAGACGACCACGGCCACGTAGAAGAAGTAGCGGTGGGCGTTCTGGATGATCAGCGGCAGCCGGGTCTCCCCGGTGTACTTCGCGTGCGGTTCGGCGACCGCGCAGGCGGGCGGCGAGAACCAGACGGCCCGGTAGTAGGCCTTGCGGTAGTAGTAGCAGGTCAGCCGGAAGCCCAGCAGGAACGGCAGGACCAGGAAACCGAGCGGGACGAAGCCCGGCAGTTCGCCGAACCAGGCCCCGAAATGCCGGGAGCCTTCGACGCAGGATTCCGAGACACAGGGCGAATAGAACGGCGTCAGGTAGTGGTACTCGGGCACCCAGTACGCGGTGCGCACGAAGGACCTGATCGTCGCGTAGACGATGAAGGCGGAGAGGCCGAGGACGGTGAGCAGCGGGGACAGCCACCATCGGTCGGTGCGCAGCGTTTTCTCGACGATGAGGGCCCGCGACGGCGCGCGGACCCCCGTACCCCGTCCGGCCTCCTTGCCGGCGGGGGCGCTCACCGCTGGTCGCGCTTGTAGCCGCCGACGCCTTCGTCATCGGCGCCTTGCCACAGCGCCGGGTCGTAGGGCGTGTCGGGAACTTGGACCCGATCGGCGGCCTTCGCCTGGGCGGGCACCGCGTTCGGGGTCGTGTCGAGGTCGGTCGCGTCGATGTCGAGGCGTTCGACGTCGTTCGCCAGGCGCCGTACCGCCGAGGCGTCGCCGTATCGGGACCGCAGCGCGCCGACGCACTGCCTCAACTGACCGATGGCTCGCCGAAGCTCGGCGATCTCTGTGGTGGACATCGGTACCTCCCGATGGTCGGTTCGGTTGGCCGCTTGAGCCTTCGAGGGCAAGCGATTCCTCGCCATGCCGACTCTGCCGCGCGTTGTGCAATGTGACAAGTAGCACAGTAGAACCTAGGGGCGTGACGGAGGTCACGCGAGTCGATCTTCTGTATCGATTTTGATTCGGGCTTTCCCCTGGGTTACTGTGGCCACTGTCACGACCCAGCGACGTCAGCGTTGCCGTCCCGCGGACCACCACGACCAGTGATCCGGAGCCGGACAATGAGCACCGCCCCGAACGTCCACCCCATCATCGCCGAAGTCACCGACCGCGTCGCCGCCCGCAGCGCCGAAACCCGCGCCGCGTACCTCGAGCGCGTCGCCGCCGCCCACGAGGAAGGGCCGGTGCGGCGCGGCCTCGACTGCAGCAACCTCGCCCACGGCTTCGCCGCGATGGAAGGTGTCGACAAAGCGGCACTGCGCGCCGCGCGGGCGCCGGGCGTCGCGATCGTCTCCTCCTACAACGACATGCTCTCGGCGCACCAGCCGATGCAGGAGTACCCCGCGATGTTGAAGGGCTCGGTCCGCCAGGCGGGCGGCGTCGCCCAGTTCGCCGGCGGCGTGCCCGCGATGTGCGACGGCGTCACCCAGGGCCGCCCGGGCATGGAGCTGTCGCTGTTCAGCCGCGAGGTGATCGCGATGTCGACCGCGATCGCGCTGTCCCACGACATGTTCGACGCGGCGCTGCTGCTCGGCGTCTGCGACAAGATCGTGCCCGGCCTGCTGATCGGGGCGCTGTCCTTCGGGCATCTCCCGGCGATCCTCGTGCCCGCCGGGCCGATGAACTCGGGCCTGCCGAACAAGGAGAAGGCGCGCGTGCGCCAGCTCTACGCCGAGGGCAAGGCGACCCGCGAAGACCTCCTGGACGCCGAAGCGGCTTCGTACCACTCGGCGGGGACGTGCACCTTCTACGGCACGGCCAACTCGAACCAGATGGTCGTCGAGGTGATGGGCCTGCACCTGCCGGGCGCCAGCTTCGTGCAGCCGAACTCGCCGCTGCGGAAGGCGCTCACCGAGGAGGCCGGACGCCGTGTGGTGAAGCTTTCGCGCGGTGAGGAGTACACCCCGGTCTCGCGGGTGATCGACGAGAAGGCCGTCGTCAACGGGGTCATCGCACTGCTCGCCACGGGCGGTTCGACCAACCACACGATGCACCTGGTCGCCATCGCCGCCGCCGCGGGCATCCAACTGACCTGGGACGACTTCTCCGATCTGTCGTCGGTGATCCCGCTGCTGGCCCGCGTGTACCCGAACGGCAGCGCGGACATCAACCACTTCCACGCCGCCGGCGGCATCCAGTTCCTGGTCGGGACGCTGCTCGACGCGGGCCTGCTGCACGAGGACGTCCAGACCGTCGCCGGTCCTGGCCTGCACCGCTACCGGCAGGAGCCGATCCTTTCCGAGGGCGAACTGGTCTGGCGCGACGTCCCGACGCGCAGCCTCGACGAGGACGTGCTGCGTCCCGCGTGGCGGCCGTTCGCCGCCGACGGCGGGCTGCGGATGGTCGCGGGCAACCTCGGCCGCGCGGTGATCAAGGTGTCCGCGGTGGCGCCGGAGCACCGGATCGTGCAGGCCCCGGCGCGGGTGTTCACCGACCAGAAGTCCTTCAAGGACGCTTTCGAGGCCGGCGAGCTGGACCGCGACGTCGTCGTGGTCATCCGGCAGCAGGGCCCGCAGGCCAACGGCATGCCGGAACTGCACGGGCTCACCCCGGCGCTGGGCGTGCTCATGGACCGCGGGCACCAGGTGGCGTTGCTCACCGACGGCCGGATGTCGGGCGCGTCCGGCAAGATCCCCGCGGCGATCCAGGTGACCCCGGAAGCCGCCGCGGGCGGCCCGATCGCGCGGATCGCCGACGGCGACGTCGTCCGCCTGGACGCCAAGGCCGGGACGCTCGACGTCCTCGTGGGTGACGAAGAACTCGCCCGTCGTGAACTGGTGGACTCCCCGCCTTCGGAGGCATCCTGGACCGGCACCGGCCGGGAGCTGTTCGCGGCGCTGCGCCGCGCGGTCGGCCCCGCCGATCAGGGCGCGAGCGTGTTCGGACCGCTCACGCCGGAACACTTCGGCGCTCCGGCGCACACGTTGACCCCTGTGGAGGTAACCCAGTGACCACCGGCGCCGACCTGCTCGGCCTGTCCCCCGTGATGCCCGTCGTCGTGCTCGACGACGCCGCCGACGCCGTGCCCACCGCGCGGGCCCTGCTCGCGGGCGGGATCGGCGTGATCGAGCTGACCCTGCGCACCCCGGCGGCACTCGCCTCGATCGAGCGGATCGCCGCGGAGGTCCCGGAGATCGTCATCGGCGCCGGGACCGTCACCGCGCCCGAGCACGCCAAGCAGGCGGCCGACGCCGGTGCGAAGTTCCTGGTGACCCCGGGCTGCACGGACGCCGTGCTGGACGCCGCGTTCGACACCGGCCTGCCGTTCCTGCCGGGCGCGAGCACGGTTTCGGAGGCGATGCGGCTGGCCGAACGCGGGCTGACCGCGCTGAAGTTCTTCCCCGCCGAGGCCAGCGGCGGCGTGGCGTACCTCAAGTCGATCGGCGGGCCGCTGCCCGGGCTGAAGTTCTGCCCGACCGGCGGGATCACCGTGAAGACCGCGCCGGACTATCTCGCACTGTCCAATGTGGGCTGTATCGGCGGTTCGTGGCTGACGCCGAAGGATGCCTTGGCCGCCAAGGACTTCGGGAAGATCGAAGCGTTCGCGGCGGAGGCTTCGAAACTCTGATCTCTTGGTGAGGGCCACTCGGGTGACGGATGGCCCTCACTGTTTTCACAGTGGCAACTGGTACTGGATGAAGCCCCGGTTGACCGCGACCCGGTCGTACAGGCGGCGCGCGGTCGCGTTGGATTCCTTGGTGTGCCAGTAGACCCTGCCGCACTCGCGGGTGCGCGCCCAGTCCGCGACGGCCTCGATCAGCGCCCGCGCGGCCCCCTTGCCGCGGGCTTCCGGCGCGGTGAACAGATCTTGCAGATAACAGACGTCGGTGAGCGCGGAAGTGCTGGGGTGCACCAGGAAATGCGTGATCCCGACGAGCTCGCCGCCCACCCGGGCACCGAGCGCGTGCATCCGCTCCCCCGTTCGGAACTCACGCCAAGCTCGGTCGTAGACCTCTTGCGGCGCAACACGTTCGTAGAAGGCGATGTACGCGCGGAACAGGCCTTCCCAGGCTTCGCGGTCTTCGGGTTTCAAGGGCTCGATGGTGATCATGTGTTCGTCCTCCCAGTGATCACCCGAGCCTAGGGTTTCTCCGCCGTCCCGCGTGTGGCCACTCACGCGGTAAAGCGGGCTGCCACTCCGGTCAGCTGACGGCTTGCTCCACCAAGGCGGCGACGCGCTTCTTCACCGCCGGGGTGGCCCCGGTCAGCGCGAAGGCGGTCGCCCACATCGCGCCGTCGTCGAGCTGGGCCGCCTCGTTGAAGCCGAGCGTCGCGTACCGCGTCTTGAATTTGGCCGCCGCCTGGAAGAAGCAGACGATCTTGCCGTCCAGCGCGTAGGCGGGCTGGCCGTACCAGAGCTTCGGCGCGAGCATCGGGGCGTTCGCCTTCACGACGTCGTGGACCAGCTCGGCCAGCACCCGGTCCTCATCGGACATCTCGGCGATCTTCGCGATCACGTCCTGCTCCGCCGCCGCGGCCTTGTCGGCGGCCGAGCCACGGCGCGCGGCCTTCTTCATGTCCTGGGCGTGTTCCTTCATCGCGGCCTTCTCTTCGGCCGTGAATCCTTCGTAGGTCGTGGTCATGGCGTTTTCTCCTTGGTAAGCGGCGAGCGGGGGCATCCGGAAGTGGCACATCAGGACTGGGCGGCGAGCGCCGAGGTCTCCCAGGCGAACCCGTCCGGGTCGGTGAACGGGGCGGCGCCGCAGATCGCGATGCGGTGCGAGCCGGTGCCCTCGGGGGACACGCCGGCGTCCTTGGCCAAGGCCTTGCGCTTGTACAGCGCCAGCTTCACGGGGCTCGAGCCGGCTTCGAACTCGACGTACACGCGGCCGAAGCTCTTCCCGACGGTGAGGCCGTGCTCGACGTAGAACTTCTTGCTCGCGGCCACGTCGGCGACGCCCAGGAGCAGCACGATGTCGTCGAACTCGCGGGCGGCCGGCGCGGTGTTCTTCTTCGCCGAGGTGGCGATCTTCCAGATCGCGCCGTCCGGGGCCTGGACGGTTCCGCCGTAGCCCCACATCGACTTCGCGGCGGGCTTGATCACGGTCGCCCCGGCGGCGACCGCGGCGTCGATGAGCGCGTCCGCGTTGGCGGGCTGGGAAACCGTGAGGGAAAGGGTGTAGCCGCGGAAGCCGGTGGACGGCTCCTGCGACGCCCGCAGGCGAAGCTCGGGGCCGAGCCCGAAGGCGGTGGTGTAGAAGCGTTCGGCGGCCTCGGTGTCGGCCACTTCGAGGGTGATGGCGTCGATGAAGTTCATGCCGGTAACGCTATTTCGCGGCGGCCTTCCGGCGCTTCTCGATTCCTGATCGGTCGTATCGGCGCTGTTCAGGGGCTTGCCGGAACGCTCGCGGGCCGAGCGGGGTTCCCGTGGCGGCAGGCGCGGCCTGTGGTCACCGGGCGGCACTTTCGCGTGATTGAGCGGACGGCGCGTGTGATCAGGTGGCCGACACACGTGATTGGACGGACGACACGCGCGAGCACCGCCCGGGAACGCAAAACACCGGCCGCGCGGGCAGGCGTGCCCGCACGGCCGGTGAGCGGCTCGGGTGAGGAAGCTCAGTCGAGGGTGGCGTCGTCCAGCAGTGCCGACTCGGCGCCGAACTCGCGGAGTTCGTCGCGGATCACGGTGTAGGCCAGCCCTTGGGGATAGCCCTTGCGGGCGAGGAAGCCCAGCAGGCGGCGGATCGCCGTCTGCTCGTCGACGTTGCCCAAGGAGCGCATGCGCTTCCGTACCAGCTCTCGGGCGCGCTGCTCCTCTGCCTCTCGATCCACCTCTTCGGCGGCCTGGACGGCGATATCCCCATCGATTCCTTTGCGTTTGAGTTCGGCTACGAGGGCGTTCCGTGCCAGGCCCATGTTGGCACGGCGGGAACGCACCCACATCTCGGCGAACTCGGCGTCGTTGATGAGCCCTGCCTGGTCCAGCTTACCGAGCAGGGTCTCCGTCGTCTCCTCGTCGAAGCCCTTGCGCTTGAGGGCCTGACGCAGTTCCTCCGTGGAACGCGGGCGCGCGGCCAGGAGATCGAAGCAGATCTCCTTGGCCTTCTTCCTCCGCTCGTCCGGCGGCAGCTCCGCCGGATCCACTTTGGGCGCACGCATTCAGCTCTCACTCCAGTCGAAACGATCGATCGGTGACTTCACCCCTGGCGGGGCTTGGAGGAACTCAGAAGTCGACCGGCGCGGGGGCGGCTTCGGCGTCGACGACGGCGCCGATGCCGAGCTTCTCCTTGATGCGCTTCTCGATCTCGTTCGCGATGTCCGGGTTGTCCAGCAGGAACTTGCGGGCATTCTCCTTGCCCTGGCCCAGCTGGTCGCCCTCGTAGGTGTACCAGGCACCGGACTTGCGCAGGATGCCCTGGTCGACACCCATGTCGATCAGCGAGCCCTCGCGGGAGACACCCTTGCCGTAGAGGATGTCGAACTCGGCCTGCTTGAAGGGCGGCGCGACCTTGTTCTTCACGACCTTGACGCGGGTGCGGTTACCGACGGGCTCGCCGCCGTCCTTCAGCGTCTCGATCCGGCGGACGTCCAGGCGGACCGACGCGTAGAACTTCAGCGCCTTGCCACCGGTCGTGGTCTCCGGGGAGCCGAACATGACGCCGATCTTCTCGCGCAGCTGGTTGATGAAGATCGCGGTGGTGCCGGAGTTGTTCATCGCGCCGGTCATCTTCCGCAGCGCCTGGCTCATCAGCCGGGCCTGCAGGCCGACGTGGTTGTCGCCCATCTCGCCCTCGATCTCGGCGCGCGGCACGAGCGCGGCGACCGAGTCGATGACCAGGATGTCGAGCGCGCCGGAGCGGATCAGCATGTCCGCGATCTCGAGCGCCTGCTCACCGGTGTCCGGCTGGGAGACCAGCAGCGCGTCGGTGTCGACGCCGAGCTTCTTGGCGTACTCCGGGTCCAGCGCGTGCTCCGCGTCGATGAACGCGGCGATGCCGCCGTTCTTCTGCGCGTTGGCGACCGCGTGCAGCGCGACGGTGGTCTTACCGGAGGATTCCGGACCGTAGATCTCGATGACCCGGCCGCGAGGCAGGCCGCCGATCCCGAGCGCGACGTCGAGCGCGATGGCACCGGTGGGAATGACGGCGATCGGGGCACGGCCCTCTTCGCCCAGGCGCATGACCGAGCCCTTGCCGTACTGCTTGTCGATCTGGGCGAGGGCCAGTTCGAGCGCCTTGTCCTTGTCGGGTGCTGCTGGTGCCATGGAGTCCACCTCGTTGGTTGAGCCGGGTAGGGCTTGTTCTGTTCTGAGCTGTCGGGTCCGACGCTACGGGCGACCACCGACAATTCCAGGCCTCGCGCCCAAGCTGTGGATCGCTGACCCCGTTGTGGACAACACCATAGACGAACGTGTGTTCGAGGCCGTCGCCGACACGCCGTCGCGCTAGGATTCTTGCCCGTTCTTCGAGGTCAGCGCCGCTCGGGCGGGATCTCGAAGGCGTCGCAGACCGCCCGCCAGACGTCCTTGGCCGAGGTTCCCGCGTCGAGGGCCTGTTCGACGGTCCGGCCCCCGAGTTCGCCGAAGACGTGATCCCTGGAGAGGGTTTCCGCACGTCCGGGACCGAATTCGTCGGCCATCAGCCGTCGGAAGACCGTGATACGCATCGGGCTGAGTTTAGCCCGGCACCTGGCCGAGTCCGTGAAGGCCTCGAGGATCGTGAAAACAGCGGCTACTCGCCCGGCTGGACGCTCTTCTCGAAGTAATCGGCCAGCTCACCCGGCGTCGGGGTCTGTCCTTCGGCGGGCACCTGGTAGATGAAACCGACCAGCGGCCGGTCGGTCACGGTGAACACCAGCACGGCGGCGTTCCGCCCGGCGGCCGAGGAGTACTGGCCTTCCAGCGCGTTGCCGACCCACTTCGCCTCGGTGCGGTCCCCACCGGCCGCTTTGAGCAGTCCGTCGGTGTAGGCCTTGAGCTTCTCCGCCGAGTCGCTCTGCAGATAGGTCACCTGGGTCCCGGCGCGGCCAGGGGCGGAACAGGTCGACGTCACGCCGAGGTCTTCCGCCGGTTTCGCCGGCCCGTTGCCCATCCCGGGTTTGCAGTCCCCCGTGTCGGCGATCTTCCCCGCGAGCTGGCGAAGGCACCCGGTGAGGCCCTTGTCGTCGGCCGCGCCGGGCACCTTGCACTCGTCGGCCGTGTAGGTCGTCGACGAAGAGGACGTCAGGAAGAACGTGAGCCCGGCGGCGAGCAGCACGACGACGGCCACGATGGCGCCGATGACGAGCGGCTTCTTCTTGCTCGCGGGCGCCTTCTCGGCGGTGGTCTGCCCGGCGAGGGAGTACGTCGGGAAATTCGTCGGCGCGGGCTGCTGCGCCTGCTGCGGGCCGCTGTTCGGATAACCCGACTGAGGGAAACCGCCGGACTGGCCGGGGCCCCCGCCCGAGTAGCCGGGGATCGCCGCGACCTGCTGCGGCGGCGTGTACGGACCCGAAACGCCGGGGTGCGCCCCGGTTCCCGCCGCGACCTGCCCTTCGACACCCTGCGTACGGGAGCTGATGCCGTCGGAAGCGACGTGCTGGGCCCCGAGCGCGACCGCGGTCTCGGGCTGGTCGAGGCTGCCGGGGACGACGCCGAGCTTCTCCGCGATCAGGCTGCCGACCAGCGGGAGACGGCTCGAACCGCCGACGAGGTAGATACCGGCGAGCCGGTCCGGGGTCATCCCGGCCGAGCGGACCACCCGCGACATCAGCTCGACACTGCGCAGCATCGACGGCCGCACCAGCGCTTCGAGTTCGCCTCGCGTGACGAGGACGTCCTCGAACGGCTCCGGCATCGGGACCTCGGTCTGCGGGTGCCGTGAGAGGGCTTCCTTCGCCGCCTTCACGTCCTCCTGCAGCGCACGCCGCGTACGACGGTCCGGAGTGGACTCGGGCCGCAGGACCCGCTGCCAGCGCTGGGGATCCCTGTGCGAGACCTCGCGTCCGACGTGCACCAGCAGCGCCTGGTCGACGTCGAGACCACCGAGGTCGGGAAGGCCGTCTTCGGCGACGACGGCGAAGCCGCCGTTCTGGGTCGCGCCGACGATCGCGACGTCGAAGGTGCCGGCGCCGAGGTCGTACACGGCGAGCGCCTGGCCCGGCGCGAGCGTCTTGCCGGGGAACGACGCGAAGTGCGCGGCCGCGGCGACCGGTTCGGGGACGAGCACCAGGTTGCCGCCCATCCCGGCGAGCCGGGCGGCCGACAGCAGCACGTTGCGGCGGGTCTGCCCCCACTGCGCGGGGTGGGTGAGCCGGACCTCGTCGGGCAGTTCGCCGCCGAGCTGGCGGGTGGTCTCGTCGAGGACGCGGCGCAGGATCGCGGCCAGCACCTCGGTGACCGGGATGACGTCCGTGCCCAGCAGGAGCGTCTGCTCGTCGATCCGGCGTTTGGGGTTGGGCTCGAAGCGGGTCGGGTCGAGGCGGGCACGGCGTTCGGCGTCGCGGCCGACCATGATCGTGCCGTCCTCGGTGGCGAACACCGCGGACGGCATGTTGGCCGAACCGTCGACCTCGACCACCCGCGGCGGCCTCCCGTGCGCCGATAGGACGGCCACGGTGTTGGACGTCCCGAGGTCCACCGACAGGATCCGCACAGCTCATACCCCTTCAACAGACGAACGGCGACCGCCCCAGCACTGATCCGGTCGCGCTGGCGGTGATGCTCCCATGAGCGAGGTCACCGCACGTGCGGAACCCGCCGATCTCGTCCCGACCGGGTGCCTCGTCACAGCCCTCGGAACGAAACTGTCGGTGGTCCGGCGCAGTATGGAGGGCGTGGCAGACGTACTCGACCTCTTCTCCCCCGCGACCAGGGACTGGTTCACCGGGGCCTTCGCCGCGCCCACCCGCGCGCAGGAAGGGGCGTGGCGTGCCGCGCACGCCGGGGAACACGCGCTGGTCGTGGCCCCGACAGGCTCCGGTAAGACGCTGTCGGCCTTCCTCTGGGCACTGGACAGGCTGTCGGTCGAGCCGCCGCCGTCCGAGCCGCGGAAACGCTGCCGCGTCCTCTACGTCTCGCCGCTGAAGGCGCTGGCGGTCGACGTCCAGCGCAACCTGCGGGCGCCGCTGGCGGGCATCTCGCAGGCGTCGCGGCGGCTGGGGCTGCCGGTGCCGGACATCGGCGTCGGCATGCGCACGGGCGACACCACGGCCGCCGAGCGGCGCTCGTTCGGCAAGACCCCGCCGGACGTGCTGGTCACCACACCGGAGTCGTTGTTCCTCATCCTCACCTCCTCCGCCCGCGATTCGCTGCGCGGCGTGGAGACGGTGATCATCGACGAGGTGCACGCGGTCGCGGGCGGCAAACGCGGCGCGCATCTGGCCTTGTCCCTGGAGCGGCTCGACGCTCTCTTGGAGAAACCGGCCCAGCGGATCGGGCTGTCGGCGACGGTCCGGCCGATCGACGAGGTCTCCTCGTTCCTGGCGGGCGGCAGGCCGGTCACCGTCGTCCAGCCGAAGCTCGCGAAGACGATCGAGGTCCGTGTCGAGGTCCCGGTCGAGGACATGTCCAATCTCGACGGTCCACAGGGGCCGAAGCAGAACGAAGACCTCGACGCGGGCCTCGCGCGTTTGCCCGGCTCGCTGGAGGACATCGACGGCGTGCCACGGCGGCCGTCGATCTGGCCCGCGGTGGAAGAACGGGTCCTCGAACTGATCCAGGCGCACCGGTCGACGATCGTGTTCGCCAACTCGCGGCGGCTCACCGAGCGGATGACGGCCCGCCTCAACGAACTCGTGGCGGAACAGAGCGAGCTGGAGCCGGATCAGCGGTATCCGGCCGAGGCGATCGGCCAGTCGGGGCTCACCACCGGCGCGGCGCCGGTGATCGCGCGGGCGCACCACGGCTCGATGTCGCGTGAGCAGCGCACGCATGTGGAAGAGGAGCTCAAGTCCGGGCGGCTGGCGTGTGTCGTGGCGACGTCCTCGTTGGAACTGGGCATCGACATGGGCGCGGTCGATCTCGTCGTGCAGATCGAGGCGCCGCCGACGGTCGCTTCGGGACTGCAGCGGGTCGGCCGGGCCGGGCACCAGGTCGGCGCGGTGTCGAGCGGGGTGATGTTCCCGAAGTTCCGGGGCGACCTCGTCTCCTGCGCGGTGGTGGCGGAGCGGATGGCGTCCGGGGCGATCGAGGCGGTGCGGTACCCGCGGAATCCGCTGGACGTGCTCGCGCAGCAGGTCGTGGCGATGGTCGCGCTCGAATCGTGGACGGTCGACGAACTCGCCGCGCTGGCCCGTCGCGCGGCACCGTTCGCGTCCCTGCCGGACGACGCGTTGCTGGCCGTGCTCGACATGCTCGCCGGCCGGTACCCCAGCGAGGAGTTCGGCGAGCTGCGCGCCCGGATCACCTGGGACAGGGTCAGCGGTGAGCTGCACGGCCGCCCGGGTTCGCAGCGGCTGGCGGTGACCTCCGGCGGCACGATCCCCGACCGCGGCCTGTTCACCGTGATGACGCCGGGCGGCGACGACAAACCCGGGTCGCGGGTGGGCGAGCTCGACGAGGAGATGGTCTACGAGTCCCGCGTCGGGGACACGATCCTGCTCGGCACCTCCTCCTGGAGGGTCACTGACATCACCCACGACCGGGTGATCGTGGTCCCCGCGCCGGGTGAGCCCGCCCGGATGCCGTTCTGGAAGGGCGACGCCCCCGGCCGTCCACTGGAACTGGGGCGGGCGCTGGGCGCGTTCGTCCGTGAACTGTCCACTTCGGAGCCCTCGGCGGCCAGGGAACGCGCCGCCGTCGCCGGGCTGGACGAGTACGCGTGCGACAACCTGCTGGCGTATCTGGAAGAGCAGAAATCGGCCACCCGCCACGTGCCGAACGACAAAACCGTGCTCCTGGAACGGTTCCGCGACGAGCTGGGCGATTGGCGCGTCATCCTGCACTCGCCGTTCGGCGCGCAGGTCAACGCGCCGTGGGCGCTCGCGATCGCGGCCCGGCTGCGGGAGAACCGCGGGGTCGACGCCCAGGTGGCCCATTCCGACGACGGCATCGTGCTGCGGCTGCCCGAGGCACTGGACATGGACGGCGCCGAGGTCACCATCGGGGTCGAAGACGTGTTGCTCGACCCGGAAGAGGTCGAGCAACTGATCGTCGCCGAGGTCGGTGGCTCGGCGCTGTTCGCCGCGCGGTTCCGGGAATGTGCGGCCCGGTCGCTGCTGCTCCCCCGCCGGGATCCGCGCCGTCGCACCCCGCTGTGGCAGCAACGGCAGCGCGCGTCCCAGCTGCTTTCGGTCGCGGCCAAGTACGAGCGGTTCCCCGTGGTGCTGGAGGCGATGCGGGAAGTCCTGCAGGACGTGTACGACGTCGGCGGGCTGCGCGAACTGATGACCGACGTCCGGTCCCGGAAGGTCAAGCTGGTCGAAGTCGAGACGCCGTCCGCGTCCCCGTTCGCGCGGAGCCTGCTCTTCGGCTACGTCGGGATGTTCCTGTACGAGACGGACGCCCCGCTCGCGGAACGGCGCGCGGCGGCGCTGGCACTGGATTCGACACTGCTGGCCGAACTGCTCGGCACCGAGGCCATCCGGGAGCTGCTGGACGCCGAGGTCGTCGCCGAAGTCGAGCGCTCCCTGCAACGCCTCGACCCGGACAGGCATGCCCGCAACGCCGAGGACGCCGCGGATCTGTTGCGCTTCCTCGGCGATCTCTCGATCGAGGAGGCCGCCGCGCGCGGGATCCAGCGGGAATGGCTGGAGGAGCTGGAGGCCGCGCGACGGGTGATCCGGGTGCGCATCGGTGGCGGCGAGCGTTTCATCGCCATCGAGGACGCGGGCCGGGTACGGGACGCGCTGGGCACCGCGCTGCCGGTCGGGGTACCGGAGGCGTTCACCGAACCGGTCGAGGATCCGGTCGGAGACCTGCTTTCCCGCTATGCGCGAAGCCGTGGCCCGTTCAGCGCCCGCCAGGCGGCCGAGCGGTTCGGGCTCGGGACGGCCGTGGTCACCGGCGTGCTGGACCGGCTGACCACGCAGGGCAGGCTGGTCCGGGGTGAGCTGAGCCCGGTCGGCCATCCGGAGACCCACGGCGTCGGCATCGAGTTCTGCGACGCGTCGGTGCTGCGCAGGCTCCGGCGGGCGTCGCTGGCCCGGCTGCGGGCCGAGGTCGAGCCGGTCGAACCGGCGGCGCTGGGCCGGTTCCTGCCGTCGTGGCACGGAATCGGCGCGCGGGTGCGGTCGGCGCCGACGGCGGACGACGTGCTGTCCGTGGTCGAGCAGCTGGCAGGCGCCCCGCTCCCGGCGAGCGCGGTCGAGTCCCTGATCCTGCCGAGCAGGCTGCCCGGCTACACCCCTTCGCTACTGGACGAACTCACCACGGCGGGCGAAGTCACCTGGTGTGGTTGCGGTTCCCTGTCCGGCGGGGACGGCTGGCTCGCGCTCGCGCCCACGGACGTCGCCGATCTGCTGTTGCCGGATCTCGACGACGATCTGCCGTCCGGTCCGCTCCACGAGGCCATTCTGTCCACTTTGGAGGGTGGGGCGCAGTTCTTCCGCCAGCTCGTGGATCGCGCGTCGCCGCTGGTCGAGACCCCGCCCAACGACGGCGAAGTCGTGGCGGCGCTGTGGGATCTCGTGTGGGCCGGACTGGTCACCGGGGACACGCTGGGCCCGCTGCGGGCGCAGGTCTCCGGCTCCGGCGCGGCGCACAAACCACGGCGGCAGCCTCCTCGCGGCCGGTACGCGCGGCTTCGGGCCGGCCGTCCGGCGATGCCTTCGCGCACCGGGCCGCCGACGGTCGCGGGACGCTGGGCCCTGACCCCCGATCGCGAACCCGATCCGACCAGGCGCGCGCACGCGCGGACCGAGGCCTTCCTGGAGCGGCACGGCGTCCTCACCCGCGGAGCTCTCGACACCGAGCGTGTGACGGGCGGTTTTTCCGGGATCTACAAGGTTTTGCGTGGCATGGAGGATTCGGGCCAGGTCGTCCGGGGGTACGTGGTCGAAGGGCTCGGCGCGGCGCAGTTCGCGGCGAAGGGCGCCGTCGACAGGCTGCGCGCGCGATCCGGGAATCAGCGCACGACCACCGAAGGCGCCGTCGTGCTCGCCGCCGCCGACCCGGCCCAGCCCTATGGTGCGGCGTTGCCGTGGCCGGCCGCGACGGGTGACACGAAGCACCGTCCGGCAAGGAAAGCGGGCGCGCTGGCGGTCCTCGTCGACGGTGTCCCGGCGATGTACGTCGAACGCGGCGGCCGGTCGCTGCTGAGTTTCACCGAGGATCAGGAAACGTTGCGGTCGGCGGCGCGGGCGCTGTCCACGGCGGTGCGGGAGGGCTGGCTCGGTCAGCTCGCGGTGCAGAAGGCCGACGGCGAAGTGGCGCTCACCTCGGAGCTTTCGACCGTCCTCCAGGAGGCGGGTTTCCGGGCGACTCCCAAGGGACTGCGCCTGCGGGCCTAGAATCACCGCCAGACCTGCGGAGAAGGACGTTCGAACATGGTGATGCGCGACCTGCGCTATTTCGGGGATCCCGTGCTCAAGACCGTATGCGACCCGGTCACGACATTCGACAAGAAGATCGAGTCGCTGGTGACCGATCTGATGGACGGGGTGAAACCGGCCGGGCGCGCGGGGCTCGCGGCGCCGCAGATCGGGGTCGGGCTGCGGGTGTTCAGCTACGACGTCGGCGGGCTGAGCGGGTACGTGATCAACCCGGAGATCGTCGAACTGTCCGAAGAGACACACGAGATCGGCGAGGGCTGCCTGTCAGTGCCGGAGCTGTGGTTCCCGGTGGTGCGCGCGAAGCACGCCGTGGTGCGCGGTGTCGACCTGCGCAACGAGCCCGTCGAGGTCGAAGGTGTCGACGTGCTCGCCCAGTGCCTGCAGCACGAGACCGATCACCTCGACGGCAAGCTGTACCTGGAGCGGCTCACTCCCGAGCGCAAGAAGCGCGCACTCGGCGAGGCCCGGGGCAAAGACTGGTTCTGGAACCGCTGACCTTCTCCCGCATTTCGTCCTCTGAATGCGGTGGTTGGCAACGCGAACTACCGCATTCAGAGGACTAAACGCGGGGGTCGGGGAGCGTGAAGCGCAGGGTGCCGGAGTCTCCTGCGACGCGTTCGGGGCGGAGCCCCACGCGGACGGCGGTGCGGAACAGGGAATCGTCGCCGGGCAGGCAGACGGCGGTGAGCTCGCGCTCCCCCTTGGCCAGGGCGAGAGTGGCGAGCCGGGCCAGCAAAGCCGTGCCGATGCCTTGGCGCTGCCAGGAATCCTCGACCAGGAGCGAGACTTCGGCCGCGCCGCCGTCGGCCGACGGGATCAGCTGACCGAGGCCGATCACGTCGCGGCCGCAGACCGCGAGCAGGCTGATCCCGCGCGGCGGCATCAGGAGCCGGTGCAGCCAGCGACGCGGGATGGCACGCATTCCCGTGTGATATCGGTGGAAGAGCGTCGTCATCGAGCATCTCTGGTGCAGCGCGGACACCGCTTCCGCGTCACCGGGGACGCCCTTGCGCAGGACGATCGCGGCGCCGTCGGTCCGGTCGAGCACGATCGGGCCGGTCACGTTGTCGCGGACGGCGGCGACCAGGCCGGTCAGCGCGACGGCGCGGCTCAGTTCCAGTTCGACGAACGGCGACCACTGGCGGCGTGCGACGAACGCGGCGCCGTCCCCCGCCGGGAACACCGCCCGGTGCCCTCCTTCCGTGCGGGCCGGGTTCGACTCGATCGACGGGACCTTCGTGACGACGTCGGCCGCCAAGACGCCGCGGAGCACCTCCGCGAGGCCACTGGGTTCCTCGACGGCTCGTTTGGCCGCGGTGAGCGTCGCGGTGGCCGGATCGACCAGCTCCGCCAGATCCGCGTCGACGACGGCGGAGCATTCGCATCCTTCGTCGCGGATCGCGTCGATGAGCAGCTGCCGCGGCAGCCCGGTGGCCGGCCGCAGGACGATCTCGTCGAGCACGCCGCCGGGCACCGGCAGCACCGACAGCCCGAGGATGTTGCACTCGAGGTCGGCCAGCCGGATCGCGATCCTGGCCAGCGTGCCGGGCCGGTCGTCCACGCGGATCCGGACACGCCAGGCCGAAGCGGCCGCCGTCTCTTCGCCGGGATGGACCAGGGTGGGCCGGACTCGATAGGTCTCCATGACCTCAACGGTCCCGGCCGGTTGTTGCCTGCCCACGGCGCGGGTGTTTCGCTCAGGTCAGCGTTCGACGCCGCCGCGCAACCCCGGCGAAACACTCAGCGGGGTGTGAGCACGCTGAACTCGTTGCCCTCCGGATCCACCATCGCGTCGCCGTTCCGCCCGGTCGCGCCCAGCTCCCGCAGGCGCCGGACTTCGGCCGCCCGGCTCCCGCCACGCCGGGGCGCGATCTCGAACCGCAGCCGGTTCCGGTGGTGCTTCTCCTCCTTCGTGAGGAGGAACTCCACCCACGGGCCGCGACCGTCCGGTGGCCGCAGACCGACGATCGCCTCCTCCCGGACGCCGATCTCCCAGCCCAGCGCGGCCGCCCAGAACCGCGCGAGCCGCTCCGGGTCGAGGGCGTCGGTGACGACCGAGGCGATCGCACCCGTGCCCTGGTACTGCTCGCGGGGCTCGAGGACGCAGAACTCGTTGCCCTCGGGGTCCGCGAGCACCACCCACGGCACCCGTTTCTCCTCCGGCGGCCCCTGGCCGATGTCGGTGTGCCGTGCGCCGAGGGAGAGCGCACGGTCCACCAGCTCGGCCTGGTGCTCGGGCGAACGGCTCGCCAGATCCAGGTGCAGCCGGTTCTTGCCCCGTTTCGGGCCCGCCTCGGAACGGAACGCCGGCTCGAACGGGGCGTCCCAGCTGAACAGCCCTTCCCAGAAACCCGCCAGATCCCTGGGAAGGGCCGAGTCGAAGACCAGGTTCACCAGGCGCGTTGTCACCCTGATGAATCTAGACGGCACCACCGACACTTTCCTTCTAGTAGGTGAACCCGCTCGCTCTACAGGCACATCTTCAGCTTCGTCGACCGCTCTGACCGGTTTGGCTTCCCCACCGACCGGTCATCGGGTCGCGAGCCGCAGAAGGGCCCAGAGTTGTCCCGCCATGTCCTGGTCTCCGCTGACCGTCACCGCCGTCGGACCCGCCCGGCCCCAGAGCCAGCGGTAGATCTTGTCCGGTTTCCCGGTGACCAGATCGTCCGCGCGCCGGGCTTCCTCGGCCGAGCACCGCCAGGCGACCGTCTCCGTGGGCCCGGCCCTGGCGATCCAGGTGTGGCCCGCGGTGCGCACGCCGACCGATCCGGTCTTGGTGCCGGACAGCCCCAGCAACGGCAGCCGCTGGCCGAACCAGAGCACCAGGGCCTCGTCGATCCCGTCGACCGCCACGTCCTCGGGGATCTCCGACACCTCACGGCCGGCCGCGCTCTCCGCGTCGATCCGGTGGATCGTCGTCTCGTGCGCCATCCGGCGCCGCCAGAACCCGTAACTGCGGTCCGCGGGCCACCAGGTCGGCGCCAGTTCGTCCGGGTCGTGCGCGGACAGCTCGGCGACGAGCCGGTCCCGGCCCTCGCGGAAGTACTCCTCCAGGGTCTGCCCCGGCCCCGGTTTGCGCTGCCAGTGCTCGGGACGCCGCCCGTCGGTGATCCAGCGGCGGGTGACCCGGTACACGCTGCCCACGTGCCGGAGGACCTCGCCGAGTGTCCAGCCGGGGCAGGTCGGGACCGGCGCGTCGGCGGACGCGGTGTGCGCCACCTGAGCCATCAGCTCGGTTTCGGCGCCGATCACCTCCAGGAACCTGCCCTGGTCGATCATGGCCTGCCCGGCCATCGGGCACCCCCTCTCCGTCTACGGGCGGCTCAGGCCACATACGCCGAATCACCCATCGGCAGCCCGTGCACCACCCGTCGCACCAGTTCCAGGAACACCGTGGCGGCCCGCGTCAGCTCGTCCGCCAGCTCGACGGTGACCTTGCCGGTGATGCCCGCCTGCGCGGCGGCCCGCGTCGCCGAGTTGGCCGCGAAGAACGCCGCCCACTCCTTCAGCTCGGGTGCGACGGAGTCGAGCAGCACCCAGCCGCTCGCCGGCCGGGCACGGCCCCGGTGCGGACGGCCACGGGCCTCCAGCACCGCCGCGGCACCCCGCAACGCGGCGAGATAAGCCCCGATGAACCGCTCCGCGGGATCGCTTTCCCGCTCTGCTTCGGCGAGCCCCCGCCTCGCCTGCGCGTACAAGGAGACCGCCGCGGGTGGTGCCGGCGGGCGCAACGACATCGGCAGGGCGGGCTGCGCGGTGCCCCCCGGCCTCTCGGCTTCGTCAGGGGACACGACCGAAACGGACATGACGACCCTCCTCCTGTACGTGAGCGCCGGCCGGTGCCCGGCGCCGAGGCGCTTCCCCCGCCCCCGCGCCGGACACCTACCGGTGCGCGCTCACCGAATGTCGAACGTCTGTTCGAACAAGTCCAATGTAACCCCGAGTGCCCCATTCCTCAACCCCGTAGCGGGGTGATCGCCGCATGTGGTGCGGGACACGGCATCGGCCACGTGATCTCATAGGCGTATGAGCACCATCGACCATCCCTCGGTGGCCAAGGTCGCGGCCGCGCTCGCCGAGGCGGGCCAGCAGGCCGCCGCGGACGGGATCCGGATCCTCCCCGCCGAAGTCCGCACGGCCGCCCAGGCCGCCGAAGCGCTCGGGGTCGAGGTCGGCGCGATCGCGAACAGCCTCGTCTTCCGAAGCCGCACCGGCGACACCGAAACGGCCCTGCTCGCCCTGACCTCTGGCGCGCACCGGGCCGACACCGGTCTCCTCGCTTCGCTGACCGGCGCCGACGAGATCGGGAAGGCGGACGCGGAGTTCGTCCGCGCGCACACCGGGCAGCCGATCGGCGGCGTCGCCCCGGTCGGTCACCCGAAGGCGTTGACCACCCTCGTCGACACCGCGTTACGCGCCCACGAAGTCGTCTGGGCGGCCGCCGGGCATCCGAAGTCGGTGTACCCCACGACGTTCGACGGACTCGTCACACTGACCGGGGGCACTCCCGCGGACGTCGCGGGCGACGGGCAGGATGGGCGCCCGTGACCGCGATGTCCTCGGAATGCACCCGCTACGTCCAGCTGTCCGCGGACGAGTTCCGCGCCCGGCTCCCCGAGGCGCTGACCATCTACGTCAACGCCATGCGCTACCCCGAAGGCACGGCGGAGCAACGCGCGCCGATGTGGCTCACGCACGCGCTGCGCGAAGGCTGGCGGTGCATGGCCGCGCTCGACGCGGACGGCGTCCTGCTCGGGCTCGCCTACGGCTACAAGGGCCGCGGCGGCCAGTGGTGGCACGAGCAGGTCCGCCACGGCCTGACCCGTCGTGAGGGCCAGGCCGCCGCCGAGCACTGGATGTCCGACTACTTCGAGCTCACCGAGATCCACGTCAGCCCCGAAAGCCAGGGGAAACGGATCGGCGAGGACCTCCTGCGACGGCTGCTCGACGGCGTGCCCAGCGCCCACGTCCTCCTTTCCACGCCGGAAGGCACCAGCCGGGCCTGGAACCTGTACCGGCGCGTCGGATTCGTCGATGTGCTGCGGGACTACCACTTCGCCGGGGATCCGCGGCCGTTCGCGATCCTCGGCCGGACGCTGCCGCTCTAGGGCCTGGAATACGCCACGGCGAGCGCGGCGATGAGCACCACCGCGCCGCACCAGCCGACGGCGCCGAGCCGTTCCCCGAGCAGCACCATGGACAGCAGCGCGGCGGTCAGGGGTTCGAGCAGGGCGGACAACGCGGCCAGTACGGGATGCGCGCTTTCGAGGCCGCGGAAGTACGCGGCGTACGCCAAGGCCGTGGGCACGACACCGAAGTAGACGACGAGGGCGAGCACGTCGGCCTGAAGCGGCACGGCCATCCCGAACCACAACGCGGCGGGAGTGAGCGCGGCGCCGCCGATCAGGCAGCCGAAAGCCGTGGTGGGCAAGGGATCCAGCCCCTCGACGCGGGTCGCGGTCACGAGCGTCAGCGCGGCGAACCCGGCCGCGGCGAGCAGGGCGAACAGCACCCCGGCGACGTCGACCTCCTGCCCTGGCGTCCATTGCAGCAGCCCGAGCCCGACGAGCGACCCGGCCAGGGACACCACCGTCCACGCCCCGGGCAGGCGGCGGGTCTTGACGACCGTCGCGACGGCGAGCAGGACCGGCGCGCTGCCGATGGTGGTCATCGTCGCGACACTCACGGAACTCAGCGAGACCGAAGCGAAGTAGCTGGTCTGGAAGAGGGCGAACAACCCGCCGACCGCCAGGAGGCGACGGCGGACCTGGGGCGTGCGGGGGAAGCCGCGAAGGCCTCCGCTGAGCCAGAGATAGCCGGTGGCGATCAAGCCGCCGATGAGCAGCCGGTACGCGGCGACGCTCAGCGGATGGAGCCCCGCGCGGGTGGCGAGCAGGGATCCGGCGAGGCCGCCGGTCCCCCAGAGGACCCCGGCGAGGACGAGCGCGGCCGACGATCGGGCGCGCGTGGGTACGGCAACGGACATGGGGAAACGCTCCTGCGTCTGTGTCGGTCGGAAAGGACGTCGACGACGCGGGGTGCTTCAGTGCAGCACGGATCGGCCGGGCGGCTGGAACGCCGCGCGGCCGGAGACACCCCGCTCAGGAAGCGGGGGGTGGGGTGACGAGAAAGATCCGGTGCACGAGGGGAACGTATCAAGGCGGGCAAGTGAATAAAGCTGAAGGACGCTTTCCCCGCGTGTGATGCGGGGAAAGCGCCGTTCGGCTCAGTCCAGGGCGGCCAGCATCTCCCGCAGCGTGTCCAGCCCCATCCCGCCGAGCGCCAGCGCCCGCGTGTGGAACTGCTTGATGTCGAACGCGTCGCCCTGCCGCGCGCGGGCCTCCTCGCGGGCGGTGAGCCAGAGCCGTTCGCCGAGCTTGTACGACGGCGCCTGCCCCGGCCAGCCCAGGTAGCGGTCGATCTCGTCGTGCACGTGGGCCGGGTCGGTGACGGTCCGGGTGAGCATGAACTCCAGGCCCAGCTCGGGCGTCCACCGCTCGCCCTCGTGGAACCCGGTGCCCGCCGGGATCTCCAGTTCCAGGTGCATGCCGATGTCGACGATCACGCGTGCGGCGCGGAACAGCTGCTCGGACAGCATGCCGAACAGTTCGCCGTCGTCGGCGAGGAACCCGAGGTCCTCCATCAGCCGCTCGGAGTACAGCGCCCAGCCCTCGGCGTGCCCGGAGGTGAACGCGAGCAGCCGCTGGTACTTGTTCAGCGACTCCGACTGGTCGACCGCGGTCGCGATCTGCAGGTGGTGCCCCGGCGCGCCCTCGTGGTAGACGGTGCTGACCTCACGCCAGGTGGTGAACTCGTCCCGGCCCTGCGGCAGCGACCACCACATGCGGCCGGGGCGGGAGAAGTCCTCGCTCGGGCCGGTGTAGTACGCGCCGACGGTGCCGCCGGGCGGGGCGATCTTGCACTCCAGCGCCATCACCCGGTCGGAGATGTCGAAGTGCTTGCCGCGCAACGACTTCAGCGCGTTGTCGGACAGGTTCTGCATCCAGGCCTGGAATTCCGCCCGGCCCCGCACGGTGTACTTGGGGTCGGCGTCGAGGGCGGCGGCCGCCTCGGCGAGGGTGGCGCCGGGCTTGATCCGGCCGGCGACCTCGCGCATCTCCGTTTCGAGGCGGGTGAACTCGGCCCAGCCCCAGGCATAGGCCTCGTCCAGGTCGAGGGTGGCGCCGGTGAACACCCGGGACCACAGCTGGTAGACCTCGGCGCCGACGGCGTCCTTGACCGGCGCCAGCGGCGCGAGTTCGGCGCGGAGGAACCCGGCGAACTCCGCGTACGCCTCCTGAGCGGCGTGCGCGGCCTGGCCGAGTTCGGCGCGGAGCTTCTCGTCGACGTCCTTCGCGCCAGAGACGAGGGTCTCGAAGAACCCGGTCTCGTCCTTCAGCCCCGCCCACGTTTCGGCCTGCTCGGCGACCTTGCCGACCTGCCGCAACGCCGACACCCGGCCCGCGTCCGCGGCCGCCAGCAACGAGGTACGGAGACCGTCGAGCGCTTCGGGCACCCTCGCCATCCGGGCGGCGATCGTCGCCCAGTCCTCCGCGGTCTCGGTGGGCATGAAGTCGAAGACCATGCGCACTTCCTGAACGGGGCTTTCGATCACGTTCAGCACCGCGAGGTCGAGACCGGCGTCGTGGATTTCGAGGTTCAGCGCGATCCGCTCGCTGAACACCGCCTTGGCCGCGCGTTCACCGTCGTCGACCGGTTCGGCCGCGGCGATCTCGGCCAGTGCGCGCCTGGCGATCGCGGCCCTGGCCGCGTGCCCGGCGGGCGAATAGTCGGTCAGCTGGTCGTCGTATCCGGAGATTCCGAACGTCGTCGCGGCGACCGGGTCGGCCGCGGCGTAGTCGTCGACGTACCGGTCACAGATCTGGTGCACACTTTGCGCGGTCGAAGCCATGACCGGCACGCTACCGGGATCGCGGGCGACTTCGGTACGGAGTTACGCCCGGGCCGGGACCAGCCCGAGCCTGCTGACCACCTCACGCGTGGCTTTGGACCGGTTGAACGTGTAGAAGTGCAGGTCGGGGACGCCCTCGGCGATGAGCCGCTCACCCAGTTCGGTCACCGCGTCGATCCCCGCGGCGCGGAAGGCCTTCGGGTCGTCCGCCAGCGGCTCGAGCCGGTCCAGCAGCCGCCGCGGCGCGGGAGCGCCGGACAGCTTGATGGACGTGTGCAGCGTCCTCGGCGTGGTCAGCGGCATGATGCCGGGGATGACCAGTGCCTCGCAGCCGGTGGCCGCCACCCGGTCACGCAGGCGGAGGAAGTCCTCCGGCTCGAAGAACAGCTGCGCGATCGCGAAATCGGCGCCCGCGCGCAGCTTGCGCACGAGGTATTCGGTGTCGGCTTCGAGGTTCGCCGAGCGCGGGTGGCCGTACGGGAAGGCCGAGACGCCGACGCAGAAGTCGCCGAGCGAACGCACCAGTTCGACGAGTTCCTCGGCGTAGTTCAGCCCGTCCGGATGCGGGACCCAGTCGCCGTAGACGTCGCCCGGCGGGTCGCCCCGCAGCGCGAGGATGTTCCGCACGCCGACGGCGGCGTACCAGCCGATGACGTTGCGCAGTTCCGCGACCGAGTGGTTCACGGCGGTGAGGTGCGCCATCGGCACCAGCGTGGTTTCGGTCGCGACGCGGGCGATGCTGCGGATCGTGCCGTCCCGGCTGGAGCCTCCGGCGCCATAGGTGATCGACATGTACGCCGGGTCCAGCGGCTCGAGTTCCCGGATCGACTTCCACAGCACCGCCTCGTCGGCCGCGTCCCGGGGCGGGAAGAACTCGATGGAGAACACGGGTCCATCACCCTGCAACCGCTCGACCACCGACGTCATACGGCCATGTTAAGGGGGAATGTCCGCTGGCTGGGAGCCCCCTCTCAGGCTATGGACGTGCGACTTCAGCCACGTACGAGCGGTTGCCGACCGGGGCCGACCTGGGGAGACTCGGTGACGAGCACAGGGAGCCGCCATGAGCGCCGAAACCGACACCAGCTGGGATGAGGACGTCCGCGTCGCGGTCTACCGCGCGTTCGCCGAGCACGGGAGGCCGCCGACGGCCCCCGAGCTGGCCGACGCCGCCCACGGATCACTCGCGGTGGCGAAACAGGCACTGCACCGGCTCGCGGAGCGGCGCCATCTCGTGCTCGACGAGTGCGAGCACGTCGTGCTGGCGCATCCGTTCGCGGCGATCCCGCTCGGGTTCTCCGTGATGGGCGAGCGCACGTTGTGGTGGGGCGGCTGCGCGTGGGACGCGTTCGCGATCCCGCATCTGGTCAAGGGCGAGCCCGAGGTGCTGGTGTCCACCCGTTGCCGCGGCTGCGGCGAACCGCAGGCGCTGATGGTGAACGACCGGACCCCGCCGAAGGGTGATCTGGTCGCGCATTTCCTCGTCCCGGTGGCGCGGATGTGGGACGACGTCGTGCACACCTGCGCCAACCAGCGGCTGTTCTGCGGCGAGTCCTGTGTGGACGAATGGCTGGCGGAAACGGGGCAGGACAAGGGTTACGTCATGGATCTGGCGACCTTGTGGCGGCTCGCGGCCGGCTGGTACGACGGCAGGCTCGACCACGGCTACACCCGCCGGGACCCGGCCGCCGCGGCCGCCTATTTCGCCCAGGCCGGGCTGAGCGGACCGTTCTGGCGCTAGAGGAGGAACCGCAGCGCGGCCGTGACGACGACCCCGCAGAGGATCGCGGCGAGCACCGGCACGCGCAGCGCGTACGTCACCGCGATCGCGGCCAGGCCGGCGCAGAGCGTCCAGTCGAGCCCGGACCAGGCCGGACCGGTCACGTCCGTGAGCACGAGCCCGGCCAGCAGCGCGGGCGCGAGCAACGCGATCACCCCCGCGAGCCGCGGCGGCAGCGTCCGGTCGCCGAGCAGGACCGGCCCCGCCGCCTTGAACCCGATGCTGACCAGTGCGACGGCGACGATGGCGAGCCAGAGCGTCATCGCCGCACCCCCAGCCCGACCAGCGCGGCGGCCGAAGCGCCGATCAACGCGAGCCCGACGGGCACGAACAGCACCAGGATCCCGGCGAGGCAGGCGGCGAGCGCCGCGGTCAGCACGGCCTGGCGCGACCGGCGCAGTTCGTCGATGAGCAGGACCAGGAAGAAGCCGGGGAACACGACGTCGAGCCCGAACCGGGCGACGACGTCCGGCGGCGGCGCGGCCAGGACGCCGAGCACCGTCCCCAGCACCCACGCGGGCAGCTGGACGAGCGTGCAGCCGATGAGTTTCTCGCGATCGAACCGCCCTTCGCCCAGATGGGCGGCGACCCATGAACCGTCGACGACGGCCTGGCCTTCCCACGCGCGCCGCAGCCGCCCTCCGCGCAGGTCGGCGGCGACGGCTGCGCCCATCGGCAGGAACCGGGCGTTGATGAGGGCCGCCGCGCCGACCGCGACCGCGAGATTTCCGCCGCCCGCGAGCGCGGTCGCCATCGCGAACTGGGCCGAGCCGGAGAACACCACGAGCGAAGCGACGATCGGGGCGGCGATCCCCCAGCCGAGGGTCTGGCTGTACGCGCCGAAGGTGACACCGAGGACGAAGGTCGCGACACCCAGCCCGAGCCCGACACGGGCGCCGGCCAGATAGCTGCGCCGGAGCGTTGTCATAGTCGGACTCTAACAAGCTAAACTACTTTTGACCATTAGGAGGTTTCGTGGACGGCCACTGGGACGGGTACGACAGCATCGGCGGGAGCGTGCCGTTGGACCTGGTCAACACCGTTTCCTGGCGGCGCGATCCGGCCCGGCGGGAAGACCGGCTTTCGGCTCCGGAACGGCTGTCCGAATGGGTCGTCCTGGTCGGTGCGGGCGCCGAGCGGCTGGAGATCTCCGAAGCCGTCCTGGAAGCGGTGAAGGACTTCCGCGAGACGCTGTATCGCGTACTGGTGTCCGATCCGCCGGACGTCACGGCGTTGCGCAAGCCGCTGCTGGCGGCGTACCGGCACGCCGAGCTCACGCCGTCCCTGCCGCTGCGGTGGACGGTGCCGCTGGTGGACGACACCGCGTTGCCGCACTTCCTCGCCCTGGCGGCCGAAGACCTGCTCCGGTCCGGGGAGCTGGACCGGATCCGGGAGTGCGAAGGGCCGGGATGCGGCTGGGTCTTCACCGACCACACGCGCAACCGGTCGCGGCGCTGGTGCAGTTCGTCGGACTGCGGGAACCGGGCGCGGGCTAAGCGGCACTACGACAGGACCCGCGGCTGACGTCTCTTTCGCCACATTCGAAGGCACCCGACTGGGTCACGACGACGTCCTTCCCGGAGGATGTGCTCATGGACACGTCCGCCTACGACGCCGATCTGCCCGCCCACGTCGAGCGGGCGCTGGCCGGATTCCTCGAGCGCGCCGGTGCCGAAATCCGCCGCACCGAGCCGACGGTCGGGGCCGGGATCGACGCGCTCGCCGGATTCGTGCTGGGCGGCGGCAAACGCCTGCGCCCCACGTTCGCCTGGTGGGGCTGGCGCGGCGCGGGCGGCGACCCGGCGGGGCCGGACGTCGAAGGCGTGCTGCAGGCGGTGGCGAGCCTGGAGCTGATCCAGGCGTGCGCGCTGATCCACGACGACCTCATCGACTCCTCCGATTCGCGCCGCGGCTCGCCGACGGTGCACATCGCTGGCGCCAAACTGCACGCCGACAGCGGCTGGCTGGGTTCGCCGAGCACGTTCGGGCTCGCGACCGCCGTCCTGGTCGGCGACCTCGCGCTGGCCTGGGCCGACGACATGTTCGGCGAGGCCCCGCTCCCGCCCGCGGCCCTCGCGGCGGCGCGGCCGGCGTGGCGTGCGATGCGCACCGAGGTGCTCGCCGGGCAGTACCTCGACGTCCGCACCCAGGCCACCGGCGACGCCTCCCCCGAGGCGGCGCTGCACATCTGCAAGCTCAAGACGGCCGCGTACACCGTCCAGCGCCCGCTGCACCTCGGTGCCGCGCTCGGCGGTGCCGACGACGCCCTGATCGCGACCCTGCGCGAGTTCGGCGACGAGGTCGGCGTGGCGTTCCAGCTGCGGGACGATCTGCTCGGCGTGTTCGGCGACCCGTCGGTCACCGGCAAACCCGCGGGCGACGACCTGCGCGAGGGCAAGCGGACGCTGCTGGTCGCGCTGGGCCTCCAGCGCGCGGCCGAACAGGGCAAGGACGCGGCGGCGAAGGTCATCTCCGACGCGATCGGCGACGCGCACCTGTCCGAAGACGCCGTCGAGACCGTGCGCGAGGCGCTGCAGGACGTCGGCGCCGTGGACGCGGTGGAACGCCGTATCGACGAGCTCACCGACTCCGCGATGGCGGCGCTGGACCGCGCCCACCTGGCCGAGCCCGCTCCCGCCGCGCTGACCGGGCTGGTCGTCAAGGCGACCCAGCGGACGTACTGATGCGCACTGTCACCGGTCCGAGTGACCACGTGGTGGTGATCGGTGGCGGGCTCGCCGGGCTGTCGGCGACGCTGCACCTGCTCGGCGCCGGACGCCGGGTGACCCTGCTGGAGCAGGACAAGAGCCCCGGCGGGCGGGCCGGGCAGGCGGATTTCGGCGGTAACACCGTCGACACCGGCGCCAGCGTGCTGACCATGCCGGAGCTGCTCGACGAGGCCTTCTCCGCCGTCGGCGAATCCTTGGCGGACAACCTGACGCTGACCCGGCTCGATCCGGCGTATCGCGCGCGGTTCGCCGACGGCAGCACGATCGCCGTGCACACCGAGGCGGCGGCGATGGAGGCCGAGATCCGCGCGGCCGCCGGTCCGGCCGAGGCCGAGGGCTATCGGCGGCTGCGCCGCTGGCTGACCGAGCTGTACGCGGCGCAGAAGGACCACTTCATCGGCGCGAACTTCGATTCGCCGCTCGATCTCGTGCGCCCGGAGCTGGCGAAACTGGCCGCGCTGGGCGGTTTCGGACGGCTCGGCCCGAAGATCGGCGGCTTCCTGCGCGACGACCGGGTGCGCCGCCTGTTCTCCTTCCAGGCGCTCTACGCGGGACTCGATCCGGCGCGCGCGATCGGCGCGTACGGCGTCATCTCCTACATGGACACCGTCGGCGGGGTCTACTACCCGTCGGGCGGGATGGGCGAGATCGCGCGGGCGATGGCGAACGCGGCCGAACGCGCCGGCGCGGAGCTGCGCTTCGGCACCGAAGCCGCTTGGCTGGAAAGGGTTTCTTCGCGGGTGCGCGCGGTGCGGACTCGCACGGGTGAGCGGATCCCTTGCGACACGGTGGTTCTCGCGACCGAGCTCGGCACCGCGTACCGGCTGCTCGGCGCCCGTCCCCGGCGCCCGCTCCCGCTGCGGTACTCGCCGTCGGCCGTCGTGCTGCACGGGCACGCGCCGAAAACGTGGCCGGATCTGGGCCACCACACCATCTTCTTCGGCGACGCCTGGGAGAAGACGTTCTCGGAGATCATCCGCGAAGGCAAGCTGATGAGCGATCCTTCGCTGCTGGTGACCCGGCCGACCGCGACCGAACCAGGGCTCGCTCCCGGCGGCGACCAGGTGATCTCGGTACTGGCCCCGGCGCCGAACCTGCGCCGCGGCAAGATCGACTGGGGCCGCGTCGGGCCCGCGTATCGCGCGGAACTCCTGCGCACGCTGGAAAAACGCGGTCTCACCGGCTTCGCCGACGACTTCTCCGTCGACGAGACGATCACCCCCGCGGGCTGGGCGGAACGCGGTCTCACCGCGGGCACCCCGTTCTCGCTCGCGCACACGTTCGCGCAAACCGGCCCGTTCCGGCCGGGGAACCTCATGCGCGCGATGGACAACGTCGTACTCGCGGGCTGCGGGACCACGCCGGGCGTCGGCATCCCGCCGGTGGTGATCTCCGGCAGGCTCGCGGCGGGAAGGGTCACCGGCCGATGAGCGAACTCGACGCCGCGGGCATCACCGAGCCGGCGCTTCGGGCCGCGTACACCGAATGCCGCCGCATCAACGCGCATTACGGTCGCACCTTCTTCCTCGCGACCCGGTTGCTGCCACCGCGGACGCGGCCGTTCGCGCACGCGCTGTACGGCTTCGCGCGGATGGCGGACGAAGTGGTCGACAATCCCGCGCCCGGCACCGATCCAGCGGTCGCGCTGGACGAGGTCGCGGTCATGGTCGCGCGGGTCTTCGACGGCGGCGCGCCCGCCGATCCGGTGCTGACGGCGCTCGCCGACACCGTGCGGCGGCACGACCTCGACCGCGACCTGTTCGACGCGTTCCTGCGGTCCATGGCGATGGACCTCAAGGTCACCGAGTACGCGACCTACGCCGATCTCCGCGAGTACATCCACGGTTCGGCCGAGGTGATCGGCCTGCAGATGCTGCCGGTCTTCGGCACCGTCGTCCCGATCGCGGAAGCCGTGCCCGGCGCCACCGCGCTGGGTGAGGCGTTCCAGCTGACCAACTTCCTGCGCGACGTCGGCGAGGATCTCGACCGGGGAAGGCTTTATCTGCCGACCGAGGAGCTGGCCGCGTTCGGCGTCGACCGCGAGCTGCTCGAATTCTCCCGAGCCCGCGGGCTGCCCGACCGGCGGGTGCGGCGCGCGCTCGCCGTCGCGGTGGCGCGCAACCGGGCCGTGTACCGCCGCGCCGAAGCGGGCATTCCGTTGCTGCGTGAGGAATCCCGCGACTGCGTGCGGACCGCGCTCGCGCTCTACGAAGGAATCCTCGACGAGATCGAGGCCCTCGGGTACGACGTGCTGAACACCCGCGCGGTCGTCCCCCGCCGCCGTCGGCTGGGCGTCGCTCTACCGAGACTGCTGGCGAGCACGTGGAGCAACTCCAGGCTTAGGCTGCGATCATGACCTCTGCTTCGAACAGGAAGATCCGGATCGGCGTCCAGCTTCAGCCCCAGCACGCCGAGTACAAAGCGATCCGCCGGGCGGCTTCGGAGGCCGAAGACCTCGGTGTGGACATCGTCTTCAACTGGGACCACTTCTACCCGCTCTACGGTGAGCCCGAGGGGCTGCACTACGAGTGCTGGACGATGCTGGGCGCTTGGGCGGAGTCGACGTCGCGGGTCGAGATCGGCGCGCTGGTGACGTGCAACAGCTACCGCAACCCCGAACTGCTCGCCGACATGGCCCGCACCGTCGACCACATCTCCGACGGACGGCTGATCCTCGGCATCGGCTCCGGCTGGTTCGAGAAGGACTACGATGAGTACGGCTACGAGTTCGGCACCGCGGGCGGGCGGCTCGACGACCTGGCCGAGGCGCTCCCGCGGATCGAGAGCCGGTTCGGCAAGCTGAACCCGGCGCCGACCCGCAAGATCCCGGTGCTGATCGGTGGCGGCGGCGAGAAGAAGACGCTGCGCCTGGTCGCGAAGCACGCCGACATCTGGCACGGCTTCGGCGACCCGGAAGTGGTGGAGCGCAAGGTCAAGATCCTCGACCAGCACTGCGCCGACGTCGGCCGGGACCCGAAGGAGATCGAGCGTTCGGTCGCCGTCGACGGGGAGCCCGAGGAGCTGGGCCCGAAGCTGCTGGAGCTGGGTGTCTCGCTGTTCACCGTGGCGACCGGCGGCCCCGACTACAACCTCGACAAGCTGCGGTCCTGGATCCAGTGGCGGGACAAGCAGCAGTCCTGACCCGCTTTGCGTCTCGTGAGTGGTAAGGACGGTTAGAACCGTCCTTACCACTCACGAGCGCTACCGCTTACGAGCGCTGCCGACGGTGAGCCGCGACCCGCTCCCGGGTCGCGCATCGCGTCGAGCAGTACCGCCGCGGGCTCCCCCCACCCAAGTGCGCGAAGGGCTTCCCGCAGCCCGAAGCAGCGCACAGCCCACCCGGCGGCGCCTGACGGTCCGACAGCAGCACGGCCAGCGCCAGCGCGGACGACGTCACCAGCCACGCACCCCACGGCCCGTCGTCGTCGGCGTCCACGTGGAGATGCCAGCCGAACCCGTCCGAGTGATCGGTCAGCCGCGGCGGATGCGCGTAGCGGGCCAGCAGCCGGTTGAGCACCTCGGCCGCCTCCGCGACATCCCGGGCCGCGAACACCTCCCGCAGCTGCGAGGCCGCCTCGCGCAACGACGCGACGTCCGGCGGCGCCAGCTCGACCGAGGTCTCGCCGTGCGCTTCCAGCACCGCACGAACCGCCGCGACCGAGGGCTCCGGCGCGAGCAGGACCTCCAGCAGATCGACCGCCCGCTGTGCCGCCGCCCGCGCCGACCGGCCGGGCAGGAAATCCCGCTGCGCTGAAGTCATACCCCACTGTAACGTCTTTTCCATGAGAGGCCGTTACAGTCTCGCCGTCTACCTGACCGGCGCGACGATCGCCAGGACCGGCGACGAGCTGTCCGGGCCCGCGTTGCTCTTGCTGGGATTCGGCGTCGACGGCTCGGCCGCCACCGGGTCCGCACTGCTCGCGGGCCTGACGATCTCTGCAGCGGCGGGCGGACCGCTGCTCGGGGCCCTGCTCGACCGCAGTCCCCGGCCAGGACGGCTGCTGGCGTGGGCGCTGCTCGCGTACGCGGGCGGGCTCGGCGCGGTGCTCGCGCTGGTCGAACTCCCCGCGGCGATCGTGGTGGCCGTCGCGGCCGGACTGCTCAACCCCGCGTCGGCGGGCGGCTGGACGGCGCAGCTGCCGAACGTCCGCGGCGCGACGCCGCTGGAACGGGCGAGCACGCTGGACGCGATGACGTTCACCGCCGCGAGCCTCGCCGGGCCGGGACTCGCCGGGCTCGTGGCCGCGTACGCCGGCGCCCCGACCGCGGTGGCGCTCGCGATCACGCTGGTCGCGGCGGCCTTCCCCGCCGCGTGGTCGCTACCCGCCGCCGAAGCGAAGCCCCCGAGGCCGATCCGCCGTCAGCTCGCCGAGGGGTTCGCGGTCCTCTTCCGCAACCGCGCGCTGCTGCGGGCCACCGCGACGTCCACCGTGTCCTTCGTCGGCATCGGGATCGCCGTGGTCTGCTATCCGCTGCTCGGTGCCCAACGGCTGGGGAATCCAGGCTTCGGCGCGCTGCTGCTCACCGTGCTGGCCGCCGCGTCGCTGATCGCGAACGCTGTGCTGGCCCGCAGGCCACCGCCGCCGGACCGCACCGTGCTCGCCAGCACGGTCCTGCTGGGCGTGAGTTTCCTGCTCGCGGCGATCGGACAGGACGTCGTGCCCCTGCTTGCCGCCGCCGTGCTCGCCGGATTCGCCGAAGGACCCCAGCTTTCGGCGCTGTTCGCCATCCGGCATCGCGAAGCACCCACGGCGGTACGGGCTCAGGTCTTCACTACGGCGGCGAGCGTGAAGATCACCGGGCTCGCGGCCGGAGCCGCCGCCGCGGGACCGTTGAGCGCACTCTCAGTAACCGCCGCACTGGGTGCCGCGGCGGGATGCCAGCTTCTCGCGGCTGCGACGTATGTACTGGTCAGAACGTCCGGGCGGACTAGAACGCCATCGCCTGCGCGCGCCGCTTGACCTCGGTGCCGTGGCTGGTGCGGAGCGCGTTGACCGGGGTGGTCCCGGGCAGGGTCTCGTCCTCGGCGAAGAGCCAGCGCAGCATCTCCGTCCGGCTGAACCCGGAGTCCGCGAGCACGGTGATGGTGCCCGCCAGGCCCTTGACCACGCCGTCCTTCACCAGGAACGCGGCCGGGACGTACAGCTCGCCCTTGCGCCGGACGGCGATCAGATGGCCGTCGCGCAGCATCTGGCGAACCTTGTTGGCCGAAACGTTCAGCGCGGTCGCGACCTCTGGAAGCGGAAGGACGGCCACATCGGCATCGAGAACGTCGTCGGAGACGGGAATACCACTCACAGGTGACACTGTGCCACATTCCGTCTCCCCCTCCGTTAGTGCGCATGGGTGACGGCTCGGGCCATGACGGAGCGTGTCGGCTCGGTCACGGATACCGCCGATTCGACGAAATGACGAGAATCGTGATCCCCGGCGACCCAGGTCCCGTACACCAGAACATGGGTACTTCCGTACGATCCATAGCCGTGACACGCACGGACCCCACGCTGGTGGGCACTCTGCTCGAGGGCCGCTACCGGGTGGACAAGCTGCTCGCACGCGGTGGGATGTCGTCGGTGTACCGCGGCGTCGACACCCGCCTGGACCGCCAGGTCGCCATCAAGATCATGGACCCGCGGTTCGCCGACGACAGGTCCTTCGTCGAACGCTTCGAACGGGAAGCCCGTTCGGCGGCCCGGCTGCACCACCCGCACGTGGTGGCGGTGCACGACCAGGGCTTCGACACCCCCGGCGGCGAGGAGTCCGGCCGCGCGTTCCTGGTCATGGAACTCGTTGACGGCGGGACCCTGCGCGAGCTGCTCGCCGAACGCGGCCCGCTGGACGTCGCGCTCGCGCTGAGCATCACCGAACCGGTCCTCTCCGCGCTGGCCGCCGCGCACGCCGCCGGTCTGGTGCACCGCGACGTCAAACCGGAGAACGTCCTCATCGGCCGCGGCGGGACCGCGCTTTCGGGCGGCGTGGTCAAGGTCGGCGACTTCGGGCTGGTCCGCGCGGTCGCGAGCGCGGGCACCACGAGTTCGAGTGTCATCCTCGGCACCGTCGCCTACGTCTCGCCCGAGCAGGTCGCGACCGGCGCGACCACCTCGCGCGGCGACGTCTACTCGGCCGGGATCCTGCTCTACGAAATGCTCACCGGACGCCCGCCGTACACCGGCGACACCGCGCTCTCGGTGGCGTACCGGCACGTCAACGACGACGTCCCGCGGCCGAGCGAGCTCCGGCCGGGTATCCCGCCGCAGCTGGACGAGCTGATCCTGCGCGCCACGCGCCGCGACCCCGAGCAGCGGCCTGCCGACGCCGCGGCGTTCCTCGCCGAGCTGAACCACCTGCGCACCGTCCTCGGTGTCCCAGCGGTCCCGGTGCCCGTCCCGCTGCCCGCCGACGCCGACCGCGAGACCGACGCCGAGCGCACCACCCCCGGCATCCCCGCCGTCCCCGCGGTGGCTCCGGCCGCCGCCGCGACGACCGTGCTGCCCCCGGTCGCCGAGGCGACCCTGCCGGTCACCGGGCCGCGCGGAACGCAGGCGCTGCACCGCGAGCCGCAGATCCCCGCCGCGCAGCCGCCCCGCACGCCTCCCCCGCGGCCCAAACCGGCCGCGGACGACGAGCAGCCGGCGTCGCGCAAACGTCTCTACCTGATGATCGCGGCCGCCGTACTGGTCCTCGGCGGCCTGATCGGCGCGTTCGCCTTCATCCTCAACGACTCCGGCCCGACGTCGTCGTCGGTGCCGAAGCTGGCCGGGATGAACCAGGCCGCCGCCGGCGACGCGCTGCGGTCGGCGAAGCTGACCCCGGCCTACACCGAGGAGTACAGCGACACCGCCGCGCAGCACACGGTGATCCGGTCCGACCCCGCGGAGGGCACGTCGCTCGCGCCGGGGGCCACGGTCAACGTCGTGCTGTCGAAGGGCCGCCCGATCGTGCCGGACATCCAGGCCGGGACGAGCCAGCAGGACGCGGAGACGGCGATCAAGGCCGCGCAGCTGACCCCGGTCCAGGGCGAGCAGGAGTACAGCGACGTCGCCAAGAACAAGGTGGTCCGCGTCGACCCGGGCCCCGGTTCGCAGCTGAACATCGGCGGGCAGGTCACGATCATCCTGTCGAAGGGCCCCGAGCCGCTGCCTCCGGTCCCGGACGTCACGGGCCAGAGCAAGGACGCGGCGTTCCAGATCCTGCAGCAGGCGGGCTTCCAGCCGTTCCAGGCAGGTGAGGAGTTCTCCGACCAGTTCGCCGCCGGTCAGGTGATCCGCACCGACCCGAAGGGCGGCGGCAAGGCGAGCAACCGCCGGATCGGCGTGTTCGTTTCGAACGCCGTCGAAGTACCGAACGTGACCTTCAAGCGGATGGAGGAGGCGATCCAGATCCTGAAACAGGCGGGTCTGGAGCCGGACCGTCAGGGTCGCGGAAACGGCAACGGTCACGGCGGCGGAAACGGTGGTTTCGACTTCGTCCTGGAGCAGGATCCGCAGCCGGGCACCAAGGTGCCGAAGGGCACGAAAGTGAAGATCAAGGGCTTCGGGTGACGCGAAAGGTGCTTTGAAACCGTTCAGTACCGGCATGGTCATCGGCTACCGTGAGCGCATGGTGGTCGTCGACGGCGTGAACGGCAGGTCGGACAGCTTCACCCCGCGTTCCGCCGCGCCGCGATGAGCTTCTTCACGGACGGTCCGCGCAGCCGCCCCCTGTTCCCGGTGCCGGAACAGGAACTGTTCGGCTACAACGGCCGTCCCTGGGTGGAGACACCGCACGAGTACATCGTCCCGGCGATCCTGCCCTGGTCGATGCCGCTGGGCCGCGCCGAACGGACCATCGTGGCGCTGCGCGGTATCGAGGTGTGGCCGGAGTCGGTGTCGTTCCAGCTGTCGGTGTACTCGCGGGATCTCCTGCTCGACGAACCCGGCGAAGGCCTGATCGACCACCGCCGGGTCCCGGATTACAACGCGCTGCTGGTCGGGGTGCTGTTCCCCGACGGCAGGCGGGCCAGCTCGGAGACGATCTCCGTGCCGTCGGCCACCAAACCGGATCAGCCGGTGCTGCGCGCGCAGGGGCTGGGCGGTTCGGCGTTCCACGTCGACCACGAGATCTTCCTGTGGCCGCTGCCGCCCGACGGGCCGATGGAGTTCATCGTCCAGTGGCTCGACCGCGACATCGAGGAGTCGCGCACCTCGCTCGACGGCACCGCGATCCGCGACGCCGCCAAGGAGGCGGGCGAGATCTGGCCCGGCCTGCCCGCGCGGAAGTCGCACGGGCTGCCCGTCCGCCGGGTCGGAGCCCAAGCGATGATCACCCCCGCCTGGCCCGCCCAGGCCCCGCCTTTGCCGCAACCGCAGCCGCAGCCGCAGCGATCCTCGCCGCCCGCCGAGGCCGCGGACCAGCCGCGCAAGGGCGCACCCCTGCCGACCCGCCTCCCCCGCCGGGCCCGCTGAACTCCTCGTGAGTGGTAAGGACGGTTAGAACCGTCCTCGCCACTCACGAGACTTGCCCCCCCACGCCACCGCCGCCCTTGCTCGCCCCTGAAGTACGTGAAGGCCCCCTTCACGTAGTTGGGAAGGTGTGAAGGTCGAGTTTCCTCGGCTGAGCCGAGGGAAGGGGGCCTTCATGTACTTCAGGGGCGAGCGAAGGGGCGGCGGTGGGGCGTGGGTCGGGTCTCGTGAGTGGTAAGGACGGTTAGAACCGTCCTTACCACTCACGAGGCCGAAAGATCAGCGGAAGGCTTCGACGTTCGCTGCCGCCCACTCCGCGTAGGTGACGCCTGGCCGCCCGGTGAGTTCCTGGACGACGCCCGTCGGCTTGTCGGGGTTCTCGGTGAAGTACGCGAAGCCGTCGAGCAGCCACTCCGCGATCTCGGCCGGGATCCCGGCGGCGGCCCACTGCTTGTTCGCCTCTTCCCGGGTCAGTTCCTGGAAGACGACCTCTTCGCCGAGCGCGGCCGAGATGGCGGCGACCTGTTCGCGCTGGCTGATCGCCGTCGGCCCGCTGAGCGTGTGCTTCTTGCCGACGTGCCCCTCGGTCAGGATGACGTGTGCCGCGACGGCGGCGATGTCCGCGAGGTCGATCAGCGTCATCCGCGATTCGGGGTAGGCCTCGCGGACCACCCGCTCGGCCTTGATCGCCTCCGCCCAGCCGAGGGTGTTGTTCATGAACGCGCCCGGCCGCAGGAACGTCCAGTCGAACTCCGCCTCCCGGACGGCCTTCTCGATGATCGCGTAGTCCACGCCGCTCGAGTTCTCCGCCGGGTCGTCGGCGTTGCTGCCCGACAGCGCCACCACGCGGCGCACCCCGGCCTCCTTCGCCAGCTTCACGAAGTCGTCCACTTTGGCCGCGAGCGGCGCCAGGTACACGGTCTCGATGCCTTCGAGGGCTTCCGGCAACGTCTCGGGTTTGCCCAGGTAGCCCTTGGCGACCTCCACCTGCTCGGGCAGCGCCGCCTTCGCCGGGTTGACGGTCAGTGCCCGCACCGGCGCGCCGGCCTCCACCAGTTCGTCGACGAGCAGCCTGCCGACGCTTCCGGTCGCACCGGTCACCAGGATCGTCACGATTCCCCACTCCTTTTCGTACGCCCTACGGGATAAATTTAACCGTACAGCATACGAGAATGTAGAATCCAGCTTCACGGCCGAGTGGAGTGTGGATGGACTTCGAGCGCAGCCTCGAACTGTTGTGGCGTGACCGCGGCGAAGCCCGGCAGCCGACCAGGGGACGCAAACCCAAACTGACCCTCGACCAGGTGATCGCCACCGCCGTCGCACTCGCCGACCGGGCGGGCGAGGCGACCGTGTCGATGAGCCAGATCGCCAAGGAACTCGGCGCCGGCACGATGACGCTCTACACCTACGTCCCCGGCAAGACGGAACTGCTCGATCTCATGGTCGACTCCGTGCTCGCCGAACGAAACCTCCCCAGCCCCGGCGATCCGCAGCCGGACGGCTGGCGCGAGCAGGTGCGGCTCTACGCCGAGCGCACGCTGGCCGTGTTCCGGGCGCACCCGTGGCTGCGTTCGACGTCGATGGTGCGACCGGTGCTCGGGCCCGGGCTGATGGCGGGCCAGGAGTACGTGATCGCGGCGGTGTCGGACATCGGGCTGGAGCCGCGGAAGGCGGCCGCGGCCGCGAACAGCATCGAGATCTACGTGCAGGCCAACGCGACACTCTTCGCCGAGACGGCACAGGTCGAGCAGGAGACCGGGCAGTCGACCGACGCCTGGTGGGGGCAGCGGTCGGTGTTCTGGGAGAAGTACTTCGACGTGACGCGGCATCCGGCGATGACGCGGATCTGGGAGAGCGGCGGCTACGACGCGGACACCTGCGAAGCCGCCGACGAGACCTTCGCGTTCGGCCTGGAACGCCTGCTGGACGGTATCGAAGCCCTCGTCACCCGCTGAGCGCCCCCGCGTTTCGTCCTCTGAATGCGGTAGTTGGCGTCGCCAACTACCGCATTCAGAGGACGAAACGCGTCAGGAGACGGTGGGCAGATCGGGGGCCGAGACGTCGAAGACCTTGCCCTCGCGGGTGAGCAGCGCGGCCAGGACCTTCGCCTTGCGTTCGGTGTCGGCCGACGTCCCCCACCGCACGGTCTTCCCGTCGGCCAGCGCGAACTCGACGCTGCCGGGGGTCTTCGCCGACGCGGTCGTGACCTGCTTGAGCAGCTGCTGCGGGATCACGCCGAGGACGCCGGTCACCGCGCGGGTCACCGGGTCGTCGGCCGAGACCAGCGGAAGTTTGAGTTCGGGCAGCCCGGCGGGCCGTTCCTTGACGGTCTTGAACACCACTCCCCCGCCGTCGACGAGGTGCACGCCGTCGCCGCCGGGCCCGCTGTCGAAGAACGCGATCGCGGTCCGTTCGGTCACGGTGATCTCGAGGGTGCTCGGCCACGACCGGGAAACGTCGACGGTCGCGATGCCGGGCATCTGCGCCACCTTGTCCCGGATCTCGTCGGTGTCCAGGCGCAGCATCGGCTTCTGGTCCGGCACCGCCGCCGCGGCACGGATCTGGTCCGCGGGCACGGAGCTCGCCCCGACGACGTCGACCTGCCGCACCCCCAGCATCGAGCTGAACCACAGCAGGTAGACGAGCGCGACGGCGGTCAGCACCGAAAGCAGCGCGACCCAGCGCCGCCGCATCTCCTTGCGCCGGACGGGCCGCGCGGTGCGGCGGCGGTCGTACACCGACCGCCTGCCACGCCGTTCCTTCAAACGCTGAGTGCGTTCGGTGCGCGGACGCCGACCGGGTTCGGCCGGGCGGCGGCGTTCCCCGGTCTGCGTCATCACTACCCCGCCCGCCGGTCCAGTTCGGCCAGGATCTCCGGGCCGAGCTGCGTGACGTCGCCGGCGCCCATGGTCACCAGCAGGTCGCCGGGTTCGACCAGATCCGCCGCGAGCTTCGCCGCGACGTCGAACGCGGGCTGGTAGTGCACCGGGACACCGGAGATCTGGTCGGCGATGAGCGCGCCGCTCACCCCGGGCTCCGGCTTCTCGCGCGCCCCGAAGACGTCCAGCACGACGACCTCGTCGGCCAGCGACAACGCGGCCGCGAACTCCTTCGAGAACGCCTTCGTACGCGAATACAGATGCGGCTGGAACACCACGACGACCCGGCCCGAACCCGCGGCCGTCCGCACCGCGCGCAGCTGCGCGTCGACCTCGGTCGGGTGGTGCGCGTAGTCGTCGTACACGCGGACGTCGCCCGAGCGGCCCTTGAACTCGAACCGCCGCCGGACCCCGCCGAACGCGGCGAGCCCTTCGGCCAGTCCTTCGACCGGCGCGCCGAGCTCGATCCCGGCCAGCAGCGAGGCGATCGCGTTCAGCGCCATGTGCTCGCCCGGCACGGCGACCCGCAGGACGATTTCCTCGCCCCGCACCGAGATCCGGACGACGCCGCCGTCGGGCGCGGGCGCGTAGTCGAGCACCTTCGCGTCGTCGGCGCCGGTGACCGAACGCCCGTAGCGGCGGACGCGGATGCCCCGCTCCGAAGCCAGCGCGCCCAGTTTCTCGGCGCCTTCGTCGTCACCGCAGACGATGAGCAGCCCGCCCGGCACGATCCGGCCGAGGAAGTCGGCGAACACCGACACGTACGCCTCGGCCGTGCCGTGGTGGTCCAGGTGGTCCGGCTCGACGTTGGTCACCACGGCGACCGACGGCGAGTACGCCAGGAACGATCCGTCGCTCTCGTCGGCCTCGGCGACGAAGATCCCGCCCTCGCCGTGGTGCGCGTTGGCGCCGGACTCGTTGAGGTCGCCGCCGATGGCGAACGACGGGTCGAGACGGCACTGCTGCAGCGCGACGGTCAGCATCGACGTCGTCGACGTCTTGCCATGCGTTCCGGCGATGCAGGCGACGCGGTGCCCCTCCATCAGCCCGGCCAGCGCCTCGGCGCGGTGCAGCACGGTGATCCCGCGTTCCCGCGCGGCCGCCAGTTCCGGGTTGTCGTCCTTGATCGCGGTCGACACGATCACCGAGGACGGACCTTCGGGGAACGCGTCGAGGTTCTCGGCGCGCTGGCCGACGGCGATCTCGGCGCCCTGGGCACGCAGCGAAAGGAACGCGCGCGACTCCTTGGCGTCGGAGCCGGACACCTGGACACCACGGGCCAGCAGGATGCGGGCGATACCGCTCATCCCGGCGCCGCCGATCCCGATCAGATGGGCACGCGTCAGCGTGTCGGGGAGTTGATCAGGCACCTGCGGCCTCCAGCACGATCTTGGCAAGGGTCTCGTCGGCCTCACGATGACCGAGGCCGACCGCGGCCGCGCTCATCTTCGCGATCCGGTCGGCGTCGGACACCAGCGGGATCACCAGCTCCGCGACCTTGGCGGGGGTGAGGTCGGCGTCGTCGACCATCAGCCCGGCACCGGCGTCGACCGCGGGCCGGGCGTTGACCGCCTGTTCGCCGTTGCCGTAGGGCAGCGGGACGAACACCGCGGGCAGGCCGACCGCGGACACCTCGGCGACGGTCATCGCGCCGGAGCGGCACAGCACCGCGTCGGCGGCGGCGTACGCGAGGTCCATACGCTCCAGGTACGGCACCGGGACGTACGCGGGACGGCCGGGGAACTCCTGGACGACCAGCGTGTTCTTCGGTCCGTGGGCGTGCAGGACACCGACACCGGCGTCCGCGAACTCCTTGGCGGCGCCCGAAACGGCACCGTTGATCGACACCGCGCCCTGCGAACCGCCGAAGACCAGCAGGGTCGGGGCGTCGGGGTCGAGCCCGAAGTGCTCGCGGGCTTCGGCGCGCAGCGCGGCCCGGTCGAGCGAGGTGATGGAGCGGCGCAGCGGGATGCCGATGACCTCGGCCTTCGCCAGCGGCGTCCCCGGGACGGCGACGGCGACGCGGACGGCGAACCGCGCGCCGACCTTGTTCGCCAGGCCCGGCTTCTCGTTGGCCTCGTGCACCACGATCGGCGTGCGGCCGCGCGCGGCGAGGTACGCCGGAAGCGCGACGTAGCCACCGAAGCCGACCACGACGTCCGCGCCTACGCGGTCCAGGACCTCGCGGGTGCGCTTGACCGCGTCGCGGACCTTCAGCGGCATCTTCAGCAGCTCGGGGGTCGGTTTGCGCGGCATCGGCACCGGCGGGATCAGCTCCAGCTGGTAGCCCCGCGCCGGGACGAGCTTGTTCTCCAGCCCGCGCTCGGTCCCGAGCGCGATCACCTTCGCGTCGGGACGCAGGCGCATCACCGCGTCGGCGAGGGCGAGTGCCGGTTCGATATGCCCGGCGGTACCACCGCCGGCGACCACGACCACCGGCGCCTTGCCGGCGACCTCACCTGAAGCGCCACCTCTGACGGGGTTGTTCACCTATGACCTCTCCGGTTTGCGGTACCCCGTTTCGCGGTACCGCGGTTCACCGCCGTTCGCGCGGCCGTCCTCCTGCCGGGCTCCCGTACCGAACGGCGCCGCTCCTGTGCGGGCGACGGCCTCGCCGTCCTCGGCGCGGGCCTCGCCGCCTTGGCGGCGCCTCCCCTGGCCGCGCCGCCCTTGCGTTTGGCGGGCGGGCGGTACGGCTCGGGCGCGGGAAGCCTCAGCAGGCGTCCGAATTTACCTGGCCCCTGCGAGCGCAGTGCGGCCACCGCCTCCGGTTCGTGCCGGGCGGCGTTGGCCAGGATCCCCATGATGAGCATGGTGATCACCAGCGACGTCCCGCCGTAGGAGATCAACGGCAGCGTGACCCCGGTGACCGGCAGCAGGCCGACGACGTAGCCGATGTTGATACCGGCCTGCGCGACCAGGAAGACGGTCAGCGTGCCGGCCACGATACGGATCCACGGGTCGAGGTTGCGGGTGGCGATCCGCAGGCCGACGACGGCGACCCCGGCGAACAGCCCGAGCACCACCGCGCAGCCGATGAAGCCGAGTTCCTCGCCGATCAGGGCGAAGATGAAGTCGTTCTGCACGTTGGGCAGGTAGCCCCAGTTGGACTGGCCCTGGCCGAGTCCCTTGCCGAGGAAGCCGCCGTCGGCGAGCGCGAGTTTCGCCTGGTTGGCCTGGAAGCCGTCCGCGCTGGTGTCCGGGTCGCCGGAGACGAACGACATGACCCGCGCCAGCCGGTACGGGGCGATGATCGCCAGCACCAGGACGCCGGCCAGGCCACCGGCGAGGATGACCCCGAACAGTCGTTTCGGCGCGCCCGCGAACCACAGCAGGGCCATCAGCACGACCGCGAGGGTGATCGTGCCGCCGAGGTCGGGCTGCATCATGACCAGCGCGAACATCAGCAGCGCGATCGGCACGACCGGGACGAGCAGATGCCGCCACTGGTTGATGATGTTGTACTTGATCACCAGGATGTGCGCGCCCCAGAAGGCCAGCGCGACCTTCGCCGCCTCGACCGGCTGGAAGGCGAACCCGCCGAGCCGGAACCAGCCCTGCGAGCCGTTGACCTCGGAGCCGAGCGGGGTCAGCACCAGCACGAGCAGCCCGAGGCACACCACCGTCGCCGTCGCCGACAACCGGCGGACGCGTTCCAGCGGCACCCGCAGCCCGATCCAGAACACGACGGCGCCGATCGCGACGAACATGAGGTGCTTGCTGAACTGGGCGTACACGCCGGTGCCGGTCTTGGGGTTGTACGAAGCGACCGAAGACGCGGACAGCACCATCACGATGCCGATCACGGTCAGCACGCCGGTGAGCGCCAAAACCAGGTGGAACGAAGCGAGCGGCCGCGAAAGCCAGGCCGTCAGCGCGGTCCGGAAGGCGACGAACGGGCTTTCCTTGCGCTCACGGCCCTCACGAGACCTACGCTGCCGTGGCGCTGTTTCTCTCTTTTTCTCCTCAACCGCCGTCACTGGTCTCCCCCGCACCGTCGCGCAGGACACGGACCGCGTTGGCGAACGCGTCGCCGCGCGCGCCATAGCTCGAGTACATGTCCAACGACGCCGCGGCGGGGGCCAGCAGCACCACGTCTCCAGGGCGCGCCAGGGCGCGGGCCGCCTTCACCGCCGCAGTCATGGTGTCATCGTCACCCGAAGGGAGGCTGTTCACCGGGACATCCGGCGCGTGTCGCGCGACAGCGGCGGCGATCACGGGTGAATCCACGCCGAACAACACGACTCCGCGCAGCCTTCCGGCGATCGAGCCGACGAGCTCGTCCACGGAAGCGCCCTTGAGCTGGCCACCGGCGATCCAGACGACGTTCAGATGGGCGCGCAGCGAACCGCTCGCCGCGTGCGGGTTGGTCGCCTTGGAGTCGTTGATGTAGCGGACACCGTCGATCTCGCCGATCTCCTCGGCGCGGTGCGGGGCGGGCCGGTACTCGCGCAGGCCCTTGGCGACGTCCTCACCGGTGACGCCGTACGCGCGGGCCAGCGCCGCCGCGGCGAGCGCGTTGGAGACGTTGTGCGGACCGGCGGGACGCACGTCGGCCAGCGTGCCGAGTTCGTCGGCACTGGTCGCCGGGTCGGCCACGAAAGCGCGGTCGACCAGCAGATCTTCGACGATCCCGAGTTCACCCGGGCGCGGGGTGTCCATCCCGAACGCGACGCGGCGGGCGTCGGCGGGCGCGTGTTCGTCGGCGAGGCGGACCGACCACTCTTCGTGGAGGTTGTGCACCACGGTGCGGGAGTGGGTGTGGACCCGCCCCTTCGCGGCCGCGTACTCCTCCATCGAGCCGTGCCAGTCGAGGTGGTCCTCGGCCAGGTTCAGCACCACCGACGCGAGCGGCGCCAGCGTCGACGACCAGTGCAGCTGGAAGCTCGACAGCTCCACGGCGAGCACCTCGTGCCCGGCGCGCACCGCGTCGAGCACCGCGAAACCGACGTTCCCGCAGGCCACCGCGTCGACCCCGGCGGTACGCAGGATCGACTCCAGCATCCCGACCGTGGTGGTCTTGCCGTTGGTGCCGGTGATCGCGAGCCACACCGGCGGCTTGTCGCGCAGCTGCCCGACGCGCCACGCCAGCTCGACGTCGCCGATCACCTCGACACCGGCTTCGGCCGCCGCCACCAGCAACGGTGACGTCGGCTTCCAGCCGGGGCTGGTCACGACCAGCTCGACACCTTCGGGCGGCTCGGTCAGGCCCGGCACCAGATCGGCGCCGAGTCCTTCGAGTTCCGCCAGCCGTTCGGCGTTGCCGTCGGTGACGGTGATCCGCGCGCCCAGATCCGCCAGGACGGGGACGATGGACTTGCCGGTGACCCCGGCTCCGGCGACGAGGACGTGACGCCCGGCGAGCTCCACTTGCTAACCCCCGAGGCCGAGCTGCTCGCTGTAGAACAGGCCGAGACCGAACATGCAGCAGATGGCCGAAAGCAGCCAGAACCGGATGATGACGGTGGTTTCGGCCCAGCCCGCGAGCTCGAAGTGGTGATGGAACGGCGCCATCCGGAACAGCCGCCGCCTGGTCGTGCGGAACACGGCGATCTGCGCGACCACCGAGATCATCTCGACCATGAACAGACCGCCGATGACGATGGCGAGCAGTTCGGTACGGGTGGTCATCGACAGCCCGGCGACGAGGCCACCGAGGGCCAGCGAACCGGTGTCACCCATGAAGATCTTCGCCGGTGCCGCGTTCCACCACAGGAAGCCGACACAGGCGCCGGTCGCCGCGGCGGCCACCACGGCCAGGTCCAGCGGGTCACGGACGTCGTAGCAGGCGGCCTGCGGGGTGACCGCGCACGAGAGGCGGGTCTGCCAGAAGGCGATGACGACGTAGGTCGCCAGCACCATCGCCGCGGTGCCGCCGGCGAGACCGTCGAGGCCGTCGGTGAAGTTCACCGCGTTCGACCAGCCCGAGATGACGATGTAGCAGAAGATCACGAAGAACACCGACGGGAAGGTGATCAGCGCGAGGTCCCGCACGTAGGACAGGCTTTCCGACGCCGGGGTCAGCCCGCGCTCGTCGGCGAACTGCAGCGCCAGGATCGCGAAGGCGATCGTGACCACGAGCTGGCCGACCAGTTTCGCGGTCTTGTTCAGCCCGAGGTTGCGCTGTTTGCGGATCTTGATGAAGTCGTCGAGGAACCCGACGAGCCCGAGGCCGACGGCCAGCAGGAGGACCAGCAGCCCCGAGGCGGACGGGCCGCCGGTGCCGTTGCCGCCGCTGAGCGCGCTGATCAGATGCGCCACGAAATACCCGACGACCATCGCGACGATGATCGCGACACCACCCATCGTCGGGGTACCGCGTTTGGATTTGTGTCCCTGCGGTCCTTCCTCCCGGATCTCCTGGCCGAAGCCCTGCCGGGAGAACACCCGGATCAGATAGGGAGTGAGGAGGATGGAGACCAGCAGGCCCGCCGCGGCCGCGATCAGGATGCTGATCACGCGTCACCACCGTTCGAGCGTTCTTGTGAGGGGGAAGGGGCTACTACAGGGGATTCGGCATCGGTCACGGGAGCGGCGAGCACGGCGTCGGCGACTCGCCACAGGGCGGCGGCCTTGGACGCCTTCACCAGCACCACGTCTCCCGCGCGGAGCTGATCATGCAGCAGGGCGATGGCGGCCTCGACGTCGGGTACCAGTACCGACTCCTCGCCCCAGGAACCCTCCTGCTGGGCGCCCTGGTGGGTCGCCGCGGCCGCCTGGCCGATGACGACGAGCTTGTCGATGTTGAGCCGGACGACGAGCCTGCCGATGCCGTCGTGCGCCTCGACCGAGTTCTCGCCGAGGTCGCCCATCACGCCGAGCACGGCCCAGGAGCGGCGGTTCGCGCTCATCGACGCGAGCGCCTTGAGCGCGGCCCGCATCGACTCGGGGCTGGCGTTGAAGGAGTCGTTGAGGACCGTGACGCCGTCGGCGCGGGTCGTGACCTCCATGCGGCGTTCGGAGCGCCGTTCGAGGCTCGACAGGCGGGCCGCGACCTCCTCGACCGTCGAGCCCATCTCCAGCGCCACGGCGGCCGCGCTGAGCGCGTTGCCGACCTGGTGCTCGCCGTAGAGCGGCAGCTTCACCGGCGCCTCGCCGTCCGGGGTGACCAGGCGGAACGACGCGCGCGCTTCACCGTCGAGGGTGATGTCGACCGCGCGGACCTGCGCGGACTCGCTCTCGCCGACGAACACGACCCTGGCCTTCGTCCGGCTCGCCATGGCCGCGACGTACGGGTCGTCGAGGTTCAGGACCGCGACACCGCCGTCCTCGGCGCTCGGCAGTGCCTCGACGAGTTCGCCCTTGCCCTTGGCGATGCCCTCACGCGAGCCGAACTCGCCGACGTGGGCGGTGCCGACGTTGAGCACGACACCGATCCTCGGCGGCGCGATGGCCGCGAGTTCGGCGATGTGGCCGGGCCCGCGGGCGGAGAGTTCCAGCACGAGCTGCCGCGTCGTGTCGTCGGCCCGCAGCGCCGTCCAGGGGTGGCCCAGTTCGTTGTTGAACGAGCCCGGCGGCGCCACCGTCGGGCCGAGCGGCTCCAGCAGCTGGGCGATGATGTCCTTGGTGGAGGTCTTGCCCGCCGAACCGGTGACGCCGACGACGGTCAGGTGGTCGCCCGCCAGCTTCCGGATCACGTGCCGGGCGAGTTTGGCGAGCGCGGCCAGCACCGCGGCACCCGCCCCGTCCTTGTCCGAGACCAGCGCGAACGCGCGCTCGTGCCCCTCGCCGGCGTTCAGCGGCGGCACGATCACGGCCGGGGCGTCGACCTCGCGGGCGGCGAGCACCGCGACGGCGCCCGACTCGACCGCCCGCGCGGCGAAGTCGTGGCCGTCGACCTTCGCGCCGGGCAGCGCGATGAACAGGCCGCCGGGCGTGAGCTCACGGGTGTCGAATTCGACGCTTCCGGTGACCTCGGCGGTCCCGTCGGTCCGATGCAGCCGCCCGCCGACGATGGCGGCGATCTCGGCCAGGCTGAGCACGATCACTCTGTCTCCAGACGTCTGCGGATGGCGGAGGCCAGCTCTTCGGCGTCGGAGAACGGGTGCACGACACCCTGGACCTCCTGGCCGGTCTCGTGGCCCTTGCCCGCGATGAGCACGATGTCGCCGGGCCGGGCGAGCTCGACGGCGCGGACGATGGCTTCCCGGCGGTCGGCGATCTCGAGGATCTCGCCGCCCAGTGCCGGTCCGGCGTTGCGGGCACCGGCCAGCATCGCCGCCCGGATCGCGGCCGGATCCTCCGACCGCGGGTTGTCGTCGGTCACGATCAGGACCTCGCTGCGCCGGACCGCCGCCTCACCCATCACCGGGCGCTTGGCGGTGTCGCGGTCACCGCCGCAGCCGAGGACGGTGATGATGCGGCCGTCGGTGCGGGCACGCAGCGCGTCGAGGCCCTGCGCGACCGCGGCGGGCTTGTGCGCGTAGTCGACGACCGCGGTGAACGGCTGGCCGAGGTAGACCCGCTCCATCCGGCCCGGCACCTCGACCGCGGCGAGCCCGGCGACGATGGCGTCGAGCGGGACGCCCGCGGTGTTCAGGATCGCGGCCGCGAGCACGGCGTTGGCCACGTTGAACTCACCCGGCAGCGGGATCTTGGCCGCGGCGGTGAGGCCCTCGGGGCCGTGGAGGGTGAAGGTCTGCTCCCCCGCCGGGGTGGGGGTGAGGTCGGTGGCGCGCCACAGCGCGTCCGTTCCCGGCTCGGTGGACACGGTCACCGTGTGCGGGGTGAGGAGTGCGTGGCCCCAGGCGCTGTCGACGACGACCACCTCGGCGGTGGACCGGCCGTCGAACAGCAGCGACTTGGCGGCGAAGTACTCCTCCATGTCCTTGTGGAAGTCCAGGTGGTCCTGGGAGAGGTTGGTGAAGGCCCCGACCGCGAAGCGGGTGCCGTTGACCCGGCCCAGCGACAGCGCGTGGCTGGAGACCTCCATCGGGACGTGCGTGACGCCGCGTTCCACCATCACGGCCAGGAGCGCCTGCAGATCCGGCGCCTCGGGGGTGGTGAACCCGCTGGCCAGCCGCTCCCCCGCGATCCGGGTCTCGACCGTGCCGATCAGCCCGGTGGTGAGCCCGGCGGCCTTGAGCCCGGCGTCGACCAGGTACGACGTCGTGGTCTTGCCCGACGTCCCGGTGATGCCGAGGACGGACAGCTCAAGCGACGGCTCCCCGTAGATCCAGGCGGCGATCTCGCCGAGGGCGGCACGCGGGTCCGGGTGCACCAGGATCGGCACACCGGCGTCGCGGAGCACCGGACGCTCGGCGCCGGCCTCGTCGGTGAGCACGGCGGCCGCGCCGGCCGCGATGGCCTGGTCGCTGAAGTCCGCGCCGTGGGCGCGGGCACCGGGAAGCGCGGCGAAGAGGTCACCGGGGAGGACGTGCTGGGCGCGCAGCGTGCTGCCCGTGACCGTCAGCTCGGCCGCGGCCGGGTAGTCGTCGCCACCCACCACGAGCCGCGCGCCCGCCCTGGCGAGCAGCGTGCCCAGCGGCATCGGCTCGATCCTGGCCGGACGAGGGGGTGCGGCGACGGCCTTGACCGGGCTGTCCGGGACCTGGGCAGCCGTCGCGCCGGACCCGCTTTCGACGGCGGGACCGCTGCGGGGATCTGAAGTAGGCACCGACACAGCCAAGGAGGTTACCGGCGCGGCATTCGGGTGACTGAAGCGGTGCGGGGTGTGAGCGCGGCGATCATGCTCGTGGTAATGGGTTTCGCGGGCTCTCCTTGGCACGCAAGGGCTTCCGACTGTCGCTTGAGGACTTCGCCCCTCGCCGCCCCGCGTTCCCGCACGGTGCTCAGCGCGGAGACCCGTTCACGCACAGCGACGATCACGATCGGTCGCTCCAGCACCGGTCACCGACGTTGCGAAAGCCACTTTCGCAACGTTGAAGGTTGCGAAAGTGG